>Ga0209532_1002780_pt1 | contig 12062 bp, 8 predicted proteins | sample COG_02_FD_184746 | JGI IMG/M metagenome (GOLD analysis project Ga0209532, IMG submission 184746) | Pelagic Microbial community sample from North Sea - COGITO 998_met_02 (SPAdes) (version 2) | ecosystem: Environmental > Aquatic > Marine > Neritic zone/Coastal water | place: Helgoland, sampling... | reverse complement strand
AAAAGAAGAAGTTCTTTTTGATGTCAACAACGAAGCAGAAGGGTATGAGTATTTTCAGTTAGGAGGTCTTAATGTAAGCCCAAATAATACTTTGGTAGCATTTGCAACTGATACTGTAAGCAGAAGACAATACACCATTCAAATTAAAAACTTAGAAACAGGTAATATTTTAACTGATAAAATAGAAAATACTACTGGAGGATCTGTTTGGTCAAATGATAATAAAACTCTTTTTTACACAAAAAAAGATCCTTTAACTCTTCGTAGTTCATCAATTTATAGACATATACTAGGAACAGATGCATCAGAAGATGTAATTGTTTATGAAGAAAAGGATGAAACGTATAGTACTTATGTATATAAAACTAAATCTCATAAATTTATTGTTATTGGTAGTTCAAGTACTTTATCCTCTGAATTTAGAATTATTTCTGCAGACAAACCCTATGGAGATTGGAAGATTATTCAACCTAGAGAAGATAATTTAGAATACAGTTTAGCTCATTATGGAGATTATTTTTACATACAAACAAACAAAGATGATGCTATCAATTTTAAGTTGATGAAAACACCAGTAAATAAAACTACAAAAGAGAACTGGGTTGATGTTATACCTCATAGAAAAGAAACTTTACTAGAAGATGTTTCCATATTTAAAAATTACTTAGTTATAGAGGAGAGAACACAAGGTTTAGGAAAGATTAGAATAAAGACATGGGATGGCAAAGAAGATTATTATTTACCTTTTGATGAAGAGACGTATTCTGCAGGTGTATATGCAACACCTGAATTTGATACAGAAGTTATTCGTTATTCATACAATTCCATGACTACTCCAAACTCTGTGATTGATTTTAATATGAGAAATCAAACTAAAGAAGTTAAAAAAGAACAAGAAGTTTTAGGAGGGAAATTTAATAAGAGTAATTACAAAAGTGAGCGTGTATGGGCAACAGCAAGAGATGGTAAAAAGGTTGCCATTTCTCTAGTTTACCATAAAGACACGGAATTAAATAAAGATACGCCTTTATTACAATATGCTTATGGATCCTATGGTTACACTATTTCTGATGGTTTTTCTACAACTCGATTAAGTTTATTAGATAGAGGTTTTGTATATGCTGTAGCTCACATTAGAGGAGGTCAGTATTTGGGTAGAGAATGGTATAATGATGGGAAAATGATGAACAAAAAGAATTCATTTTTTGATTTTATTGATTGTTCAAAATATTTAATTGAAAATAAGTACACCTCAGCGAAACATTTATATGCGATGGGGGGCTCAGCCGGTGGTCTTTTAATGGGAGGTGTAAGCAATTTAAATCCAGAACTATATAATGGTATTATAGCTGCAGTTCCTTTTGTTGATGTTATTTCTACGATGCTAGATGAATCTATACCACTTACAACAGGAGAATTTGACGAATGGGGTAATCCTAAAGAAAAAGAGGCTTATGATTACATGTTGTCATATTCACCTTATGATCAAGTTGAAGCTAAAGATTACCCAAATATGCTAGTAACTACAGGTTATTTTGATAGTCAAGTTCAATATTGGGAGCCAGCAAAATGGGTGGCCAAATTAAGAGAAGTTAAAACAGATAAAAATGTTTTACTATTACATACTAATATGGATGTTGGACATGGTGGTGCCTCCGGACGTTTTGACTCCTTAAAAGAAACTGCAATAGATTATACATTTCTCCTAGCTTTAGAAAACAAACTATAGTTATTTCTAAGTTTTAAATATAATGACAAGAAACAATGGTATTTATAATAACTTAATCGAATTAGTAGGTCAAACACCTATAGTTCAATTAAATATGATTACTAACAACTTTCCAGGAAAATATTTTGCCAAACTAGAAATGTTTAACCCTGGTCAATCTCAAAAAGATAGAATAGCACTTCATATTGTTGAAAATGCCGAGAGAAAAGGAATATTAAAAGAGGGAAGTACCATTGTTGAAACAACTTCAGGTAATACTGGTTTTTCACTTGCTATGATTGCTATGGTTAAAGGTTATAAATGTAAATTGGCAGTAAGTGATAAATCTTCACCAGATAAAATAGATGGCCTAAGAGCTATGGGTGCAGAAGTGTTTGTTTGTCCAGCCAATGTTCCTACAGATGATTCCAAGTCTTATTATGAGGTAGCCAAAAGAATTCACAAGGAAACACCTAATTCAGTTTATATTAATCAATATTTTAATAGCCTTAATATTGATGCACATTACGCTACAACTGGTCCAGAAATATGGAATCAAACCAACGGAAAAATAACCCATTTGGTGGCAGCAAGTGGAACTGGTGGTACAATTTCTGGCACAGGTAAGTATTTAAAAGAACAAAACCCCGAAATAAAAATTTTAGGAGTTGATGCTGTTGGATCAGTAATAAAAAAATATCATGAAACTGGAGAATTAGATAAAAATGAAATTAAGCCTTATAAAATTGAGGGGTTAGGTAAAAATTTAATTCCAAGTGCTACAGATTTTTCAGTCATTGATGTTTATGAAAAAGTAACTGATAAAGACGCTGCATACAAAGCAAGAGAAATCATTAAAAACGAAGGAATATTCCCAGGGTATACTTGTGGAGCTGTTATGCAAGCAACTGAGCAATATGCAAACAAGGGAATGTTTGATAATGATAGTTTTGTGGTTTTAATATTTCCAGATCATGGATCTCGTTATATGAGCAAAATATATAGTGATGATTGGATGAAAGAACAAGGTTTTTATGACCCCAAATTACCTCAAAATAAGCCCTCAACTTATATTAAATAATTTAAAACAACAATAGTAATTTTATTTTAAGCATCTTTAATCAAGATTATTTTATTTGAATAACTCCTTAAAATTCTGTTACTTTGCAGGCTTAAAATCACGTTATAAATAAATATTTTAGATGATGACTAACGATCTATTTGATAGAATTAAAGCAGATAAAGGTCCACTTGGAAATTGGGCAGATAAAGCAGAGGGATACTTTGTTTTTCCTAAGTTAGAGGGTCCAATATCTAATCGTATGTCTTTCAATGGAAAGAAGGTAATAACTTGGAGTGTTAATGATTATTTAGGCTTGGCAAATCACCCTGACGTTTTAAAAGTAGACGGAGAAGCAGCTATAGAGCACGGAATGGCTTATCCAATGGGAGCTAGAATGATGTCTGGTCATACTAAATATCATGAACAATTAGAAAGCGAGTGTGCTGAATTTGTAGGCAAAGAAAAAGCTTATTTGCTAAATTTTGGTTATCAAGGCATTATGTCTGCAATAGATGCCTTAGTCAGTAAAAATGATATTATAGTTTATGACGTAGATACTCATGCTTGTATTATAGACGGTGTTCGTTTACATCCAGGAAAACGTTTTGTATACAGACATAATGATATGGAAAGTTTTGAAAAAAACATGAAAAGAGCCGTTAGAATGGCTGAAAAAACTGGAGGGGGAATTTTAGCAATTTCTGAGGGTGTTTTTGGAATGAGAGGTGAACAAGGACGGTTAAAGGAAATAGTAGCGCTCAAGAAAAAATATAATTTTAGATTATTAGTTGATGATGCTCATGGTTTTGGAACTTTGGGTGAGGGAGGTAGAGGAACCGGTTATGAACAAGGAGTTCAAAATGATATCGATGTATATTTTGCAACCTTTGCTAAATCTATGGCTGGTATTGGTGCTTTCTTAGCTGGTGATAAAGATGTGATTCAATTTTTACAATACAACATGCGTTCGCAAACTTTTGCAAAAACATTACCAATGGCAATGGTAAAAGGGGCATTAAAGCGATTAGATATGATTCGTACGATGCCTGAGTTAAAGGATAAGCTTTGGGAGAATACTAATTCTCTTCAATCTGGTTTACGCTCTGCTGGATTTGATTTAGGAACAACTCAAACATGTATCACTCCTGTATTTTTAAAGGGTGATGTTCCCGAGGCTATGGCTTTAGTTCATGATTTAAGAGAAAATCATGGTGTATTTTGTTCTATAGTAGTTTACCCTGTAATACCTAAGGGGTTAATAATATTGCGTTTAATACCAACTGCTACACATACACAGGAAGATATAGATGAAACTATTGTTGCATTTTCTGCAATTAGAGATTTATTAGAAAATGGAACGTATAAAAAAATTGCAGCTTCAATGATGGAAGCATAATTTAAAATAATAATAATTATTATACATAAAAAAACCATCATTTTTGATGGTTTTTTTATGTAAGAAATATTTAGTTTTATCTTCTTTCTCTTCGCTTTCTTCCAAATCCAGAAGGTCTTCTATCGCTACTAGAATTTCTGTCAGGTCTATCTCCACCTGTTCTTGAAGAACTTCTACTTCGATCACTTCCTTCACTTCGTCGACTTCCAGATGATTTTTCAGAATTTCTTCGTCTACCAAAACCACCATCTTTTTTTCCGAAAGATTTTTTACCTCGTCTTCCACCACCACGTTCTTTTTTTGTGATTTCGATATTGACACCTCTACCACTAAATTCTGGTTGGTTTTCTGCAAAAGAACTTAAGGTTTGTTCTTGAAACTTTTTATCAATTTCGAAAAAAGAAAAAGTATCTAAAATATCAATGGCTCCTATTTCTATATTATCTGTAATTTTTTGATCGTTAATTAATCCAATTAATTTAGCGGGGTTTAAACTGTCTTTACGACCAATATTTATAAAGAAACGAGTCATATTTTCATCAACAGATCGTCCTCCTCTAGAATTATCTCTACTAGATAAATCATTTAAATCCTTAGCATTCTCATAATAAGATAAAAATGAATTAAATTCTAATGAGACAAATTTTTGGATTAATTCTTCCCTTGTTAAGCCTTCTAACTTTTCATAAATACTTGGCAGAAATTCTACAATTTCACTTTCTTTTACCTCAATAGCATTAACTTTATCAATTAAATGCATTAATTGGTTTTGGCAAATTTCTTTACCGCTTGGAACTTTCCCAAGAATAAACTTTTGTTTAATAATACGTTCTATAGCGCCAATTCTTCCTTTTTCTTTATTACTTACCAAAGCAATAGAAATTCCTGTTTTTCCAGCCCTACCAGTTCTACCACTTCTATGTGTGTAGTTTTCTATTTGATCAGGTAGTTTATGATTGATTACATGGGTAAGACTATTTACATCTAACCCACGAGCTGCAACATCTGTAGCTACCAATATTTGTACCGTTTTCTTTCTAAATTTACCCATTACAGAGTCTCTTTGAGCCTGAGATAGCTCACCGTGAAGTGCATCGGCATTATATCCGTCCTTTATTAAATTATCCGCAACTTCTTGAGTTTCTCGTCTAGTTCTACAAAAAATTATTGCATAAATATCAGGATTTAAATCAGCAATCCTTTTTAATGCTTGATAACGTGTTCTTTCAGTAACTAAATAATACTCATGACTAACTTTATCTGTACCACTATTCTTTTGACCCGAGGTAACCTCTACAGGCTTGGTCATATAGTTTCTTGCAATTGCTTCAACCTCTTTTGGAAATGTTGCAGAAAATAATAGAGTTTGCTTAGTTTCAGGAGTAGCTTCTAAAACTTTATCTAATTCATCTTTAAAACCCATGTTAAGCATTTCATCTGCTTCATCTAAAACCAACCATTCAACATTGCCAAGCTTTAAAGCTCTTCTGTTAATTAAGTCTACTGTTCTTCCTGGGGTACCAACAACAATTTGAGCACCTCTTTTAAGACCTCTTATTTGTTCTTCTATATTAGCACCACCGTAAACAGTAACTACTTTTATATTAGGCATATGTTTTGCAAATTCTTTTATATTGTTTCCTATTTGAACAGCTAGCTCACGGGTAGGAGATAAAATAATTGCTTGGGTATTTTTACTGTTTTCATCTGCTAATTGTAAAATTGGCAAACTAAAAGCAGCAGTTTTTCCAGTTCCTGTTTGTGCAAATGCTTTTAAATCGTCTGTTGAAGATATAATTTGAGGAATTGCTTTCTCTTGAATAACAGTAGGTTTTTCATATCCTAAATCTGTTAATGCTCTAATGATAGGTTCTTTTAAACCTAATTCTAAAAATGTTGACATACTGTGTTTTTTGTTGATCCACAGACGCCCACCTGTAAATCCTAATTTATATTACGACTTGATTATTAAGAAATATAGTAGTTTCAATTAAAAATCGTGCAAATGTACCATAAATAAAATAGAAAAAATATGTGGTGCAATTTAGTTTTTTGCTAAATCTTCTATTTGTTTAAAAATCCTCCTTGAAGATAGGGAAGCATAAGAGTTAACAACAACTCCCTTTTCGTTTATTAAAATAGTTCTAGGTATCTGGCTCGTTAAAAAAGTATGCGCTTTACTTGTTTTTTCTAAATAATATTGAGACTTAATATCTAACTTATAAATTCTGTCTTTGTAATCTCCATTAATTTTTACGCCTATAAATTTTAAGTTTGGGTATTTCTCTGAAAAGAATTGTATTCTTTTAGCTATAAAATTTTTACCTATATACTTTGAGTTCCAAAAGTATAGGACACTATTTTCGTTTTTGGTTAATTTCTTAATAGACCTTTGAGTTTTGTTGTAATCTGTGATGTTAAAGTCTTCTAAGAATGAACCTTCATTGATTTTCTCAACATCTAATGTCAAATTGGTTATTAATTTCCTGTCAGTTGAATTGGTGTTATGTTTTAGGAAGGTATTAACTGTTTTTTTATTAATGGTATTCAGTGAGTTCCAATAAAAATGTCTTATGAAAATTTTTCTCATCATAGAATTTTTTGAACTTACGTCACTTAATTCTGTAGATATGGTATTTAAAAGATTAATAGTAAATTCATTAGAGTTAATATCATGCCCAAGAGAATTTACTTTGTTGTACATGTAGTTTAAAACGTAATTTCGGTAGGCATAGAAATACATCAAGGAATCATTATCCAATGTTATGTGTTCTCTGTGTTTGTAAAAGTAATTACTTGTGTCTAAATTTTCATTATAGTTTCCTCTAGCTGAGCGTGCTAGGGGATAATTTTCAATTTTACTATATAAAGGATAAGTTAACGCAATTTTAAAAACATTCTTAAACTTATCAGTTTCGTTTGGGTGCTTACTAACATAATCCTCGTATCTGTCTAATTTGATTTTTTCGGCTTGAATAATTTTTGAATTAAAATCGGATGGTGAGAGTTTAAAGTATTGGATAAAAACTTTACTATCCTTTTCAGATTCTAAAAAACTATCGATTAATAAATTATTTCTTTCAGCTCCAACACCACTAAATACAAGAGTTTCATCAAATTTCCATGTATTTAATCTGATTAAAAGGCTGTCTTTGGGGTTAAGATAAATGTATTGCTCTTCTTCTCCATGCTTAAAATTATAAAGACCTTCGTGTAAAGCTGGTATCTCACCTAGGAAAGAGTTGTTTTTATCTAAAAAGAATGTATCTAAAGGGATTTCATTTTTGTAAAGAACAACATAATCACTTTTTGGGTTAATTATATTTCCACCAAAATAAGTGCTATTACAGGATGATTTAGTATCACAACCAGCAATAAGCGTTGATAATAATGTTATGAATAGAATTTTTAATTTAAAATTATTTACGTAAATCCCCATTACATACAAAAATACATATCTATTTGAGGCAAACTTGTTAATTGCTTGTTAAAAGAAAAGGGGTAAAATTGTTTATGTGATAAAATAAATTAACAAATTAAATTAGAGCTTTATAAAAATTCTTTACTTTAAAATTAATCATTTATAATTTTAATTCAAATCCTAAATCTATTTAGTATTTTTGCACAAATTTTAAAAAAATATAAATGTTATCAGTTTCAAATTTATCTGTTCAGTTTGGGAAACGAGTTTTGTTCGATGAAGTAAATACAAAATTTCTTCATGGAAATTGTTATGGTATCATAGGTGCCAATGGAGCTGGTAAATCTACTTTCTTGAAAATTATTTCTGGAAAAATGGATCCAACCTCTGGTCATATATCTCTTGAAACAGGAAAAAGAATGTCAGTTTTAACTCAAGATCACTATGCCTTTGATGATTTCCCTGTATTGGAAACAGTGGTTATGGGGAATAAAGATTTGTTTGCAATTAAATCTGAAATCGATTCATTATATGCTGACTACACAGATGAAAATGCAGATAAGATAGGGGAATTACAAGTAAAGTTTGAGGAGATGAATGGTTGGAATGCAGATTCTGATGCTGCAGCTATGCTTTCAAATTTAGGAATAAAGGAAGAGCATCATTACACTTTGATGAGTGAACTCGATGGTAAACAAAAAGTTCGTGTGTTGATAGCTCAAGCACTTTTTGGTAATCCAGATGTTTTAATTATGGATGAGCCAACCAATGATTTGGATTTTGAAACTATCGCTTGGTTAGAAAATTTTTTAGCAAATTTTGACAATACAGTGATTGTTGTTTCTCATGATCGACATTTTTTAGACGCTGTTTGTACTCATATTTCTGATATAGATTTTGGAAAAATTAATCATTTTTCTGGAAATTATACTTTTTGGTATGAATCTTCTCAGTTAGCTGCAAAACAAAGGGCGCAACAAAATAAAAAAGCTGAGGATAAAAAGAAAGAACTTGAAGATTTCATTAGGCGCTTTTCAGCGAATGTTGCAAAATCTAAGCAGGCAACGAGTAGAAAAAAAATGATTGAGAAGTTGAATGTTGATGAAATTAAACCCTCAAGTAGACGCTATCCAGCTATCATTTTTAAGAGTGAACGTGAAGCAGGAGATCAAATTTTAAATATTGAGGGATTATCAAAAACTTCATCAGATGGAATTTTATTTAATAACATAAACATTAATTTAAATAAAGGTGATAAAATTGCTGTCATTTCTAAAAACTCTAAAGCAATATCTGCTTTTTATGAAATTATTGCAGGGAGTGAAAAGCCTGATACAGGGAAATTTAACTGGGGTGTTACCACAACTCAATCCTATTTACCTTTAGACAATTCATCTTTTTTTCAAGATGGGAACCTTAATTTAGTTGATTGGCTAAGACAGTATGCACAAACAGAAGAAGAAAGAGAGGAAGTTTTTTTAAGAGGTTTCCTTGGAAAAATGATTTTTTCTGGAGAAGAAGCTTTAAAGAAAAGTAATGTTTTATCAGGTGGTGAAAAAGTAAGGTGTATGCTCTCTAGAATGATGATGAAAAGAGCTAATGTGTTAATTTTAGACGAACCAACAAATCATTTAGATTTAGAATCTATACAGGCTTTAAATAACTCATTGATAAACTTTCCTGGAACTGTATTATTTTCCACACATGATCACGAATTTGCTCAAACTGTTGCAGATAGAATTATAGAGATAACGCCTAATGGAATTATTGATAGAGAATCTTCTTTTGATGAATATTTATCAGATGCAAAAGTAAAAACTCTAAGAGAGAAAATGTATCAATAAACAGAATTACTTATTTTTCAAAGGGCTAATTATTTTAACATCACTAAAGGAGATAGCTCCTCGAATTACACCGTCAATTGAACTTTTTAAGGCTTCAATTAATTGCATCTTTAATTGAGATTTGTGATAGATTAAACTTACTTCTCTAGCAGGTTGAGGAGATGTAAAATCTCTAAGAAGTTTTTTGTCAATTTCATTTAAATCAAGTGTGTGTAAATACGGTAATAGTGTCATTCCTAAGCCTTCTTTTGAAAGTTTTATGAGTGTGTTAAAACTTCCACTTTCTAGCTGAAAACCTTTATTGTTATCTGCTTTATAAGTTCTACATAAATTAATGATACTATCTTTAAAACAATGCCCGTCTTCTAATAGCAATATATCTTCCATTTCCAATTCACTTGATTCAATTTTTTTCTTATGGAATAAACGATGTTCTTCCGGAATTAATCCAACAAAAGGCTCATAATACAAAGGCATTTCTTTGATCATCTCATTTTCTAGAGGTGTAGCAGCTAAACCTGCGTCTAGATGGTTATCAGATAGTTTTTTTATAATTTCTTCAGTGGTAAGTTCTTCTATGATTAATTTTACTTTTGGATATTTCTTAGTGAAATTATTAAGAAACATGGGGAGTAGTGTTGGCATAACTGTTGGAATAATACCAAGTTTAAATTCTCCTCCCACAAAACCTTTATGTTGATGAACTATATCTACGATTCTATTACTTTCATTAACAATAACTTTAGCTTGCTCTACTACTTTTAAGCCTATGTCAGTTAACTCAATAGGTTTTTTTGAGCGATTAAAAATTAGAACACCCAAATGATCCTCTAGTTTTTGAATTTGCATGCTAAGTGTAGGTTGAGTAACAAAACTATGCTCAGCAGCAATAGTGAAATTTTTATATTCAGCTACAGAAAGAACATATTTTAATTGGGTAATGGTCATTGGATAATAATTTATTATAAAAATAATAAAAACTATCAACAATAACTATAGTTGATTTGAAATAATTTTAAAGAAAAATAGAAAGTAGATACGTTATTTAAAGCTTCCAAAATTTACGTTGCTTATGCAATTCATCTTCTTGCTTGGCATAATCATCTGTTGAAATAACTTTTAAAAATGAAGGATGTTGTTCTATGGCATATTCAATTTTAGTAACAATGTCACAAATTTCATCATTTTCATAATCAATTTTAAGAGGTTCTTTTATGACCATAGATTGAAGAACATTTCTTTTTTTAATCATTAAACCTTTTTTATCAAAAGAACGTCTAAATCCATCGATAACAATTGGAACCACAGTAGGTTTATAGGTCTTAATAATATGTGCAGTTCCTCTTCTAATCGGTTTAAAAGGTGTTGTTGTTCCTTGAGGAAATGTAATTACCCATCCATCATCTAAAGCTTTACTTATGTTGGAAATATCAGACATTTTTACTTGCCTGCTAACATTCTCTCCTGCACTTCTCCAGGTTCGATCAATAGACACTGAACCTGTGTAAGCAAATATTTTTGGCAATATACCTGAACGCATTGTTTCACCGGCTGCTATATAATATAAATTTAATTTTGGATTCCATATATAGCCTATATTCTTTATTGAGTCATCTCTCCCTTTTAAAGCGGCATTAAAAACATGAAACATAGCGGCAACATCAGCAAAATAGGTTTGATGATTAGAAATAAAAAGAACATTATTTTCTGGAATACTTCTTAGAATTTCAGAGCCTTCAATCTTTAAATTATTAAAACTTCTGTAACGGCTGTGTGAAATAACACCAAGAATTCTAATAAGCATTTTTTTAATCCATAAAATATGACCAAAAGGATTCTTTTTAAATAAAGGCATTAGTGTTAGCTGTTTTAATAATTACTCGCTAAAGTACAAAAGTATTTATGGTTTTATATTTTTTAATAGCTCTTTAATTTCACTTAGTATCATAGCTGTAGCTCCCCATATAATAGAACCATCTATATTGAAACACGGTACAGTAGTATCTTTCATATAAGAGTTTGTTATTGAAATACTTGCAATTTTATTATCATCTAAAAGATCTGAAAATGGAATCTCTATAATTTTAGCAACTTCAGAATTTAATTTAAATACTGGTTTATAGTTTAAAACTCCAATAAAAGGAGTAACAAAAAAATTACTTGGTGGAATATAAACCTCTGTAATTTCACGTATAACATGAATCTCTTCTTGTAACACACCTACTTCTTCAAAAGTTTCTCTGAGTGCAGTTTCTTTTAGGTTAAGATCAGAATTTTCAACTTTTCCTCCAGGAAAACTTATTTGTCCTGAATGAGTACCATTGTAATTAGCCCTTTTAGTTAATAATAGAGAAACTTTATTTTTTTGATTTGGATAAAAAAGAGCTAATACAGCTGCAATTTTTGGTTTATTAGCTATATTTCTTCTTGTGTTGTAATCCAGACGCATTTTTGGAGCTAATTTAAATTGAGCTTCAATACCCGGTAATTGAGTATTTGTTACACCATCTAAATTATTTAAAAAAACCTCAAAATTCATAGATTATTTTTCTTTTTTGAAAAGAAAACCTAAACCAATTCTACTTAAAAACTTCTTCTCAAAATTCCAAAAAAACTTAAATTGACCAAAT
>Ga0209532_1002774_pt1 | contig 12083 bp, 10 predicted proteins | sample COG_02_FD_184746 | JGI IMG/M metagenome (GOLD analysis project Ga0209532, IMG submission 184746) | Pelagic Microbial community sample from North Sea - COGITO 998_met_02 (SPAdes) (version 2) | ecosystem: Environmental > Aquatic > Marine > Neritic zone/Coastal water | place: Helgoland, sampling... | reverse complement strand
GTCTGAAATCAGCTACCCTCATCGCCATAGATATCAAGAAGAAAATCAAAGAAAGAACAGGATTAATTGCTTCTGCAGGCATTTCCTTCAATAAGTTTTTGGCCAAGATCGCCTCTGATATGGAAAAACCCAATGGACTTTACGTGGTTTTACCCGAAAACGCAACGATATTTATTGAAAAACTCCCGATCAAAAAATTTCATGGTATAGGCAAGGTCACTACCGAAAAAATGAAGCATGCAGGTATTTTTACCGGCAAAGACCTAAAAGCGAAAACATTGGATGATTTGTGTCTGCGATATGGTAAGCAGGGGAATTACTATTATCATGTGGTCCGTGGCATTGACCACAGACCCGTCCTGCCCGATCGAAAAAGAAAATCTATCAGCGCCGAAAATACCTTTTCACATCACTTGATGACCCTTTCAGATATCCAATCACATCTCAAACCCATCACTGAAGAAGTTTTTAGAAGATACCAGCTACAATCTGTTCAAGGTAGAACCATAAGTCTTAAAATAAAGTATGGAGATTTTAAGCAAATCACGAGAAGTAAATCCCAAAAAGAAGTCATACAAGATCTTTCAGAAATTCAAGTACTCATCAAGTCTTTGCTTAACGAAGACTTGTTACATGAAGTAGGCATTCGACTGCTGGGAATAAGCATCTCAAATTTGCAATTTAAAAAAGTACTCAATCCTCAAATGAGCATTGAATTTTAATGGTTTTAATCGGGATCACCCATCCTAAAGCTGCTCGCATCACGCAGATGTATCTTTATTGAAAAAATGATTCAAATTGTAATCAATAATGCCTAATTTAGTCAAAAAAGACAATATGAGCATCTATAAAATATTGCTACATGCACATTCAGGATTTAGATGGCTGGCACTTCTGCTTCCCCTGATTATCCTAGTTAAGTCAATGATTGGATTTTATGGTAAAAAAGAATACCAAAAAATAGATCGCATTCTTGCTTCTTCTTTCGCGGGAACGGTTCATCTGATGCTCCTCCTTGGGATCTCTTTGTACTTATTTTTCAGTCCTATCACGCAAGCGGCTTTTGCCGATTTCAGTGCTGCTATGAAAGATCCCTCACTTCGCTTTTGGGCCGTTGAGCACATTTCTATCATGACCTTGGTCACCATAATCGTCACTATTGGGAGTGCCAAAACAAAGAAAGCCCTCTCTAGTCAAGGTAAATTCAAAAATCAGTTGGTTTTTTTCGGTATCTCCCTGGCACTCATGCTCATCTCGATACCTTGGGATCGTGTATAACTCCTAAAGCATCCCTTTAGTTGAGGGAAGTGTATCTAAAGCTCTTGGGTCCTTTTTTATAGCCATTTTGATGGCTTTCGCAAAAGCTTTGAAAATACTTTCAATCATGTGGTGCTCATTTTCGCCAGTTACTTTAATATTGAGATTGCATTTAGAAGCATCTGAGAATGATTTGAAAAAATGATGAACCATTTCTGTGGGGACATCTCCTACCCTTTCTCTTTTAAAAACACCTTCCCATTCCATCCAAGGTCGACCACCAAAGTCCACTGCTACTTGGGCCAATGCATCGTCCATGGGTAATAAAAACCCATACCTATTGATTCCTTTTTTAGACCCCAAGGCTTTTACCAGAGCTTCGCCCAAGGCCAAGCCTGTATCTTCTATGGTATGATGCTCATCTATCTGCAAATCACCCGTTACTTGAATTTTCAAATCCATACCAGCGTGCTTACCCAATTGGTCCAGCATATGATCAAAAAAATGTAAACCGGTACTTATGTCCGTTTGGCCAGCACCATCTAAGTTTAATTCAATACTGATATCGGTTTCATTGGTCTTTCTGATAACCTTAGATATCCGTGAATTGACCACCAAAAATTCATAAATATCTTTCCAAGACGTAGTCGCAAGAGCTACCCCTTGATTTTTTTCTTTACTTATATGAATCCCCTCACAACCTAAATTATCAGCTAACTCCATATCTGTTATGCGGTCACCAATGACATAAGATTTAGCTATGTCGTAATTTCCACTCAAATAAGTGGACAACATACCGATCCCTGGTTTTCGATTTTCATGATCGGAACTTTCATAATGTTCATCAATATGTATCCTATCGAAATGAATACCTTGAGAGCTTAAGGTACGCATAATCAGATTGTGGATGGGATAAAATCTCTTTTCTTGATGGCCCTCAGTACCCAAGCCATCTTGATTTGAAACCAACACCAACAAAAAATGAGATTCCTGTTGGATCTTTCTTAAATAATAAAGCACATCAGGTAAAAAATGTACCTTCTCAATCTGATCTACAAACTCATCCTCTGTCTCTGAGACAATGGTTCCATCTCGGTCTATAAATAAAATAGGTCTCATCTCTTTAGGTAATTATTCAGAGCAAGGATCAGTTGCTTATTTTCAAATGCTGTGCCCACAGTAATTCGTATGCAATCTTCACATAAAACTGAGCCTGATCTATCTCTTAGAATGATCTCATTGCGAATTAAATACTGAAAAACTTCTTGAACTTTCTTGAATTTAACTAGAAAAAAATTGGTTTCACTGGGATGGACTTTCAAAACAATGGGTAATTGTTCAAGTGCCCACCCCAATTCCTTTTTCAATTCTTTTATTTCTTCAACAAATGATCGCATTTGATCCTCCTGCTTTAATGCCTTAAGCACGTGATTTTGAACAGGGCCACTGATATTATAGGGTGGTTTGATCAAATTGAGTATATCAACGATCTTTGGATGACAAAATGCCATTCCCAGTCGTAACGAAGCCAAGCCCCAAGCTTTACTCAGAGTTTGTAAAACCACCAAATGGGGAAACTTGGATATTACTCCAATCCAGGAAGGAGTATCTGTAAAATCGATGTAAGCCTCATCTATTACGATGATTCCTTTGAACACCGTCACAAGATCCAAAACATCTTGCGTGTTTATCAAATTTCCTGTTGGATTATTGGGAGAACAGATGAACATGACCTTAACTTGATCATTGAGTGCTGATTTTATTTGGGTCATGTCCAATTGAAAGTCCTGGGTCAATAAAACCTCGTTGACACTGACATTATTAATATTTGCCGCCACTTTATACATCCCGTAGGTAGGAGGAAATATCATCACCTCATCGATACCCGGTTCACAAAAGGCCCTGATCAATAAATCAATGGGTTCATCACTTCCGTTACCCATAAAAATACATTCTGTAGTAATGCCTTTGCTCTTACCCATGGCCTGCTTCAAATAGCTTTGCCGAGGATCTGGATATCGATTCCAATTTTCAGAAATTACCGAACCTAAGGCATTTTCATTGGCATCTAAGAAAATACCCCTATCTCCCTTAAAATCATCTCTGGCCGTCGAATAGGGTATAAAATTTTTTAAATGCTTCCTAATTAAATCCCCAATCTTACTCATTTCTCAAAAGATTCCAAGCGTACCGTCACCGCTCTTTTATGTCCCTCAAGTTGTTCGGCAGCGGCCATTACCTCTAGAATAGGTCCTAAGATTTTTAATCCCTTTTTTGTTATTTCTTGAAAGGTAATTTTTTTAACAAAACTATCCAATGAGACACCAGAATAAGATTTTGCCCATCCGTTGGTTGGTAACGCATGATTTGTTCCTGAAGCGTAATCTCCTGCTGATTCAGGAGTATAAGGTCCTATAAATACCGAACCCGCATTGTAGATTCTATCAATATACTTTTCTGGATTACTTATGTTTAGTATTAGATGCTCAGGTCCATAATAATTAATGGTTTTAATGACCTCTTTTTTTGAATTCACGATCATCGCTACACTATTTTTCAGTGACTCTTCAGCCAAGTCTTTTCTCGGCAATTGAATCAACTGTTCTTTTATCTCTAAAACAACCGCATCCGCAACTGACTGACTTTTGGTTACTAAAACCACTTGACTGTCATTACCATGTTCGGCTTGTGAGATTAAATCTGAAGCCACAAAACTCACATTACTTTCCTCATCTGCGATTACCATAACCTCAGAGGGTCCTGCAGGCATATCAATAGAGACCACTTTAGATAATAATTGCTTGGCAGTGGTTACATATTGATTACCCGGTCCAAAAATTTTATCCACTTTAGGGATGGTCTCAGTACCATAGGCCATGGCCGCAATGGCTTGTGCCCCACCTAATTTTAAGACGGAGTGAATACCCAATAAATGAGCTGTATACAAAACAATAGGATTAATTTTGCCCATTTTGTTTGTGGGGGAAGCTATGGTGATATTTTTACACCCAGCGATTAAAGCGGGAATGCCTAACATCAAAACGGTCGAGAACAAGGGTGCCGTTCCTCCTGGTACATAAAGTCCAACATTTCGAATAGGAACTGATTTACGTTTGCATATAACTCCGGGCATCGTCTCCACCTTCAGTGGTGACTGCTGTTGTGCTTCATGGAATTTCCAAATATTTTTTTTAGCTACCTCAATCGCAATTTTAAGATTTGCATTGACGTGCTTTTCAGCATCCTTTAGTTCGTCTTCAGAGATCCATAATTCATCTAACTCGACGTGATCATACTCGAGCACCAATTTTTTTAAAGCTCTATCCCCACCTCTTCTTACCTTCTCTAGGATAGGTTGCACGATTTTTTCGATCTTATTTGTATCCATCACAGGCCTTTTTAAAACCTCCCGTAATTGACTTTGATTGACATAATTATAGATATTCATCAGCGAATCATTTTTTCTATGGGAACCACTAATACTCCTTCTGCTCCAGCCTGTCTCAACTTTTCAATACTGTTCCAAAAATCGTCTTCATTAAGTACAGAATGTATACTACTCCAACCTTCAGCTGCTAACGGCAACACGGTTGGGCTTCTCATACCTGGGATTAAAGCCAATATATCTTTTAAATTTTCATTAGGTGCATTCATCAAAACATATTTATTATTTTTACCGGCCAAAACTGCCTCAATTCTAAACAATAACTGCTCAATCAATTTATTTTTTTCTTGATCTAGATCCTTTTTCCCAACTAGTATAGCCTCTGAATGAAGTACCGTTTCAACTTCCTTCAGCCCATTGCTGATCAAGGTGCTTCCAGTACTTACAATATCAAAAATTCCTGCCGAAAGACCAATTCCTGGAGCTATTTCCACAGAACCACTGATTTTATGTACATCAGCTGATATATTTCGTTTATCTAAAAAATTTTTCAGAATAATCGGATATGAGGTGGCAATGCATTGACCTTTAAAATAGTCTAACCCACGGTATTCGGCTTCTCTGGGTACGGCCAAGGACATCCGACATTTTGAAAAGCCCAGTGCTTTGATCTCAATAATTTGCTTTCTTTCTTCCAAGAATATATTACGACCAACGATGCCCAAATCCGCGATACCATCAGCCACATAGCCCGGGATGTCACTATTTCGAAGAAATAAAAACTCTATGGGAAAATTTGAGGCCAATGTTCTTAGCTTTCTCTGTCCATTACTAAATTTAATACCACTTTCTTTAAACAAAGCAAGCGAATCTTCACTCAATCTTCCGGACTTTTGAATGGCAATTTTTAGTTTAGGTTGTGACATGGATAACAAAGGATATTAGTGTGCAAATCTCTAATAAAAAAATTAGTTATTGCATTACTAACTATTTAAACGGAAGTCAGTTTTAAATTTGAGAAGAAAAATATAAAAACAATGAATTATTATTCATCCAACTGCACGGTAATGACGGGACACTTGGAATTATTTACCACATCTTCAGCAACACTTCGGTTGAAAAAATGACTCATCCCTTTTCTTTGGTGGGTGCCTAACATGATCATGTCAGCTTCTATAAAGTCAGCGAAATCAACGATACCATCTTCTTCATTATTGAAATTATGAATATCAATGGTGTAATTACTGATGATATTAGTTTCAACAAATGCTGACATTTGTTTGATATCATGACGCGTATTTGTAAAACTCGCAGGTGTATTGATTTTTACGATACGCAATTTGGCTTGCATCAAATCTTGCACAAAACTGACTCTTTCAACTAGCCGTGGATTCACCTCCTCAAAATTTGACGCGAATACGATATTTTTAATTTTTTCAATATGAATTTTATTCTTAATAGTAATTACAGGACATTGTGCGTTACGAACCACCTTTTCTGCATTGGAACTCAAAAATAAATTCTCTAAGTCATCCAAGCTCGAGGTCCCCATAATGACTAAATTTACATCTTGATTGGCGACCTCGGTGGCCAAAGAAACATAAGGGTTTCCTATCACTATTTTGAAACTAACTGTCACTTTTGACATCACATTGGTTACGACTGCCCTTAACTTCAACTCAGTTTGTTGAATAAGTTTATTCATATATAAGTTTTCCAAAGGATCTATACTTGAGGCTCCCATGATTTTTAATCTACTCTCGGAAGGATGTTCAATCACATGAAACAATACAATTTCAGCTGAAGCATGCCTTTCTGCAAGTTGTGTAGCAAAATCAAGTGCGTTATCAGATGGCAAAGTAAAATCGAAAGGAACAAGTATTTTTTTCATTTGGTAGTGATAAAAGTGATTAATGATCAATTTAAGCAAAAAGGCGCTTATTAATTATCATATAAGCAAAAAAGTATAAATGTTAGTAATTTATTCCAAATCCCAAAAGTAATACAAAAATTAGGGTTGCAAAAGCTAACCTTTTTAACTCTGCATCTAGACTGCTATTTTCTTTTGTCTGGACAGCTTTAAAATGATAGAAAAAAACAGGGATCAACGCTAAAAAAGTATATCCAAAAAAGCTCGGCATTAAAATACTCACAAACAAGAACGCGCTTGTAAAGCTACCTAAAATCAAAAATCCATGATAAATGATAGCCTTTTCTTTTCCTATCATGACAGGAATAGACCGCTTTCCTGCTTTTCGATCACTCGAAATATCTCTAATATTGTTTACATTTAGGACACCCACAGACAGTAAACCACAACTTATGGCTGGTAACAAAAATATAATTTCTAGTTCTTGATTAAATAAATAATATCCTCCAAAAACGCCTACCAACCCAAAAAAGATGAAAACAAATATATCACCAAAACCAGAATATCCATAAGGATTTGAACCCATGGTGTATTTAATGGCTGCTGCTATTGCACCAAGACCTAAATTTAGAAAAAGGAGCAGATGCAGCCACTGATCCTTAAAAACACAAACAATCAAGATACACCCTGAAATAAAGGCAAAACATGTGCAAAGAATGATCGCTATTTTCATCTCCTCACGTGCAATGGCCCCACATTGTACTGACCTTTGGGGGCCTCCTCTATCCGGACCATCTACCCCTGAAAGAGCATCTCCATAATCATTAGCTAAATTGGATAATACTTGAAGGAATAAAGTAGTAAATAAACTTAAAACAAGAATTAATACTTGAAAATGTCCAGAATAATAGGCCAAAAAAGCAGCCATGAGTATCGATGAAAAAGCCAGCGGAAAGGTACGCAAACGAAAGGCTTTTATCCATGTATTAATCTCTGTCATCACATACGATTAGGTACCTCTATTCCCAATAAATTCATCGAACGACGAATGACCTTTGCCGTCAATCTTGAAAGGCTTATTCTGAAAGTCACGAGAGGATCATCAGGCTCATTAAATATAGAAAGCTCCTGATAAAAGCCATTATAGTCCTTGGCCAAATCATACACGTATTGTGCCAAAAAGGCCGGTGAGTAATCTCGTGCGGCCTGTACAATAACCTCTTCAAACCTCACTAATTGAGCTAGAAGTATTTGTTCTCTAGGATGCATTTTCTGGATCGGTGACAATGCTCCGTTGATACCATCAGCAGAAGCCCTTCTCAGTATAGCTGCAATACGTGCATGAGTATACTGAATAAATGGACCCGTATGACCTTGGAATTCAATAGATTCCTTAGGATCGAACAACATCCTTTTTTTAGGGTCTACCTTCAGTAAAAAAAATTTCAGTGCCCCCAATCCTACCATTCTAAATAAATTTTCCGATTCATTCTCTGTGAGTTCTTCAATTTTTCCTAACTCAAGTGTATGTTTAGCCGCTGTTGTAAACATCTCATCCATCAATTCGTCCGCATCTACAACAGTTCCTTCTCTTGACTTCATCTTGCCACCAGGGAGATCTACCATACCATAAGATAGATGGTACAACCCTTCTCCATACGGCCGACCCATTTTTTTCATAATGGCAAAAAGAACATTAAAATGATAGTCCTGCTCGTTTCCGACAACATATACAGATTGATCCATGGGAAAGTCCTCATACTTAAAATCACAGGTCCCGATGTCTTGTGTAATGTATACCGAAGTACCATCTGACCTCATTACCAGCTTCTCGTCAAGTCCTTCCTCCTTAAGATCTATCCACACCGATCCATCTTCGCGCTGATAGAAAATCTGCTTCTTAAGCCCTTCCTCAATGATGTCTTTGCCTAAAAGGTAGGTTTCTGACTCTTTATAAATAGCATCAAACTCAATACCCATGGTTTGGTAAGTCGTCTCAAAGCCTGCATAAACCCAAGCATTCATGTTATTCCACAGGTTCATAACTTCAGTCTCTTTTTGCTCCCATTTTTGAAGCATCTCTTGCGCTTCAACCAAAATCGGAGCCTTTTTTTTAGCCTCCTCTTCAGAAACTCCTTGCCCGACCAAAGTCGCTATTTCCTCTTTATAATATTTATCAAAGAGTACATAATATTTTCCGGCTAAATGATCTCCTTTAAGTTGAATCGTCTCTGGGGTCTCTCCCTTACCCCATCTTTGATATGCAAGCATAGATTTGCAAATGTGAATACCGCGATCGTTGACCAGATTTGTTCTTTTTACTTGATATCCTGCAGCTTCAATAATCCTCGATATCGCATCTCCGAGAAAATTATTTCTCAAGTGGCCTAGATGCAAGGGTTTATTGGTATTTGGTGAAGAAAATTCAACCATCACTTTCTTACCATTGGAATCCAGTTGTCCCCAATGTTTATTTTTTAGCATATCATCAAGGCTGGAGATCCAAACAGCTGTACCAATTTCTAAATTCAAAAATCCTTTGACGACATTGTAATCCTCAATCATGCCACTACGAGATTTCAAAAAATCACCAATCGAAACCGCTGTAGCTTCGGGAGACTTTTTACTTATTTTTAAAAAGGGAAAAACAACAAAGGTATGGGTGCCCTCAAATTCTTTCCGAGTAGGTTGCAAAAATAGTTGTGCTGAATCTAGCTCTACTTCAAAAATCGACTTAAATGCGTCTTTTATATGTCTCTTTATATCCTCTTCTAATTTCATGATTCTTTTGTAGGTAAGAAAATTTCAGCCATCATACACCGGGCACTGCCACCGCCAAGCAGCTCAATAGTGGTTAAATTACTGTGCAATAGGGTTCCATATTTTTCAAGTTGTTGCTTTTGCTGATCATTCAAAGATTGAAAAGCACGCGTTGACATAACTAAAAAACATGCATTTTTTTTATTTTTTACCTGAAGCATGTTTCCAGCAAAATTATTTAATTGATCCTCAGAAATCAGTATAATTTCTTTGGACTGATTTATAAATGAGGTTAGCACTCGTTGGCGTTCGATCAGATCATCAATGGCCTCTGCACAAATCAAGACAAAACGATCCCCTATCGACATCATCACGTTGGTATGATAGATTGGTAGTCTTTGGCCATCCACATTTTGATAAGCGGTAAAACTAATAACTGAATAAGCGGTTAATTTTTCAAAAGCAAGGATAACCTCGTGCTCCGTTCTATCAGAATAAGAAGCATAGGCGATTTGGTTTACCCGATCTAATACCAAACTTCCGGTTCCTTCGAGGAATTTATGTTGCGATTCAAGAGATAATAAATCTTCAAATACCTCTGTGATTTTGAAATCATTGCCCAGCGCATCAATGATATCAGATCTTCTTTCTAGCCTCCTACTATGGGCAAACATAGGGTATAATATCACTGATCCATTTTGATGAAAAGAAACCCAATTATTAGGAAAGATACTATCAGGTGTCGAAGGGTCTTGGGTATCCTCAAAAACACGAACTTCAATGGAGGCTTCACGTAATTTTTGAACAAAATCATCAAACTCTTGGAGAACTTTTGTTTGAATCAATGCGGCCGTCAATTCGGTATCAACCTGAAAATAATTATTTATAGAGGTCTCCTTATTTTTAAAGAAAGCCACCGGACGGATCATCATGAGCTGCTGAGTAATCTGATCAGGCATAGCTTCTTCTCAAGGGCAATGTAGCGCATCTTAATAAGCCCTCCATCTTAGCCGTTTCCGAAAAAGGAATTTCCTCAACAATAAAATTCCAATCTCTTAATTGTTGATTCAATCTCTCAAATTTTAATTCACTCACAATTACCTGTGGAGAGATACTAAATACATTAGAGTTCATATCATACATTTCTTCTTGATTAATCTCTATAATATTATCGGGCTTAAAAAAATTAATGATCCATTCGGCGTCAATTTGATTTTTAAATCCTGCTTTATGAATGATAGCTTTATTTTTACCTACAGGTTGAAAACAACAATCCAAATGAAGCGCATTGTCATAAGGATTGTTATCTGATTTTTTTAGTTCAAATGGTTTAACCTTCCATGATTTAAAATGTTCAATTAAAAAATCAACTCCTGCTTCATTGGTTCTGCTCACTATGTAGTTATCAAAGTCTTCTTTTTTTGAATAACCCACAAACAAATAATCCCTGTAAGGCATTACGTCTCCACCTTCTATTCTTGCGCTTCCCCCCGATTTAAGTAGTTTGTTTGAATCTATTTGATCTATAATGAAATGGATACCTTTCTGTTCTTCTGAACGTTTATCTAGGATTTGTGGCAATAAAAACTGATCCCCAATAACCATTCCGATATCTCGAGCAAATATTTGATTAACGGACTTATATACTTTTGGACGATATACCTTCACATCGTAATCCATTAAGACATGATGAAAAGCGTCTAATTCTTTCTTTATGGCTTCCTCCAAAGGATACGTACCATTTTTTACATTGAGTAATGTTTTTGGATCATAGATATTATCTTTTTTGGGTATCCCTCCAAAACTCTCGGGCGATCCCAAAATCACCTCTAAAAGAGGAGAACATTCATCAAAAACTTCTAATGCTATCATATCTGCTTACCAAACTCAAATCTAATCAGATGATACTTACAAAAAGAAAGTCATTTGGGATTAATTAGTTCATTTCATCAATTAGAGATGACACATATATCAATTATTTTTATTAATTATGCAAACATTTTGAATAAACTACGGTGAAAAATTACGCTGATTTAATCGATCAAAGTTTTGAATTTCCTTCCTCAGAATTTGAAGTAAAAGATAATAAACTCTATTTCCATGAGGTAAATCTTATGGGAATCGTTGAAAAGTATGGAACTCCTCTAAAGCTCTCATACATCCCGAAAATTGGTCAAAACATAAGATATGCTGAGGACATCTTTAATGGAGCCATGGCCAAGCATAATTATGCAGGGAATTATACATATTGTTATTGTACCAAATCCTCTCATTTCCAATTTGTTTTAGAAGAAGTAATATCTAATGGTGCCCACATAGAAACTTCATCGGCCTTCGATATTTCTATTATTCATCATTTGTATGATAAGAAATTAATAAATAAACAGCTTCTAATCGTTTGTAATGGTTTTAAAAGGCCTAAATATGTTGAAAATATTATTGGCTTAATCAATGCCGGTTTTACTCAGTGCATACCGGTTTTAGATAATCAAAATGAACTTAAACAGTATACTGAAAAAATTAACAAAAAGTTTAAAATTGGTATAAGAGTCGCCTCAGATGAGGAACCTAATTTTTCATTTTATACCTCTAGATTGGGATTTAGGTACCGAGACATCATCGATTATTACAAAGAGAGAATTCAAGGAAATGCGAAGATAGAACTTAAGTTACTCCATTTCTTCATCAACACGGGCATCAAAGATAGCGCCTATTATTGGAGTGAATTAAGTCGGTTCATTCATATGTATTGCGAGCTTAAGAAGATTTGTCCCTCTTTGGACACTATTGATATAGGAGGGGGTTTTCCTG
>Ga0209532_1002764_pt1 | contig 12114 bp, 4 predicted proteins | sample COG_02_FD_184746 | JGI IMG/M metagenome (GOLD analysis project Ga0209532, IMG submission 184746) | Pelagic Microbial community sample from North Sea - COGITO 998_met_02 (SPAdes) (version 2) | ecosystem: Environmental > Aquatic > Marine > Neritic zone/Coastal water | place: Helgoland, sampling... | reverse complement strand
AGGGACAGAAACAGACTCCATCTCTAGCCTATTACCCTTTGCCTGATAAATCTCAAACTGTTGCTCTTCCCGTATCTTTTGTAATGTCTTTCCTTCAGCAGCATCTGCTAACTTTTGTTGTTTTTGGTCAGCAACTTTTTGCCAGCCAATTCGCTGAATTTGTTGCATTGAAGTGGAACCATCAACTTTCATTAGGTATCACCTAACCCTCAAAATCTGCAATAATCGCGGTTTGATCGTCCATATACGCTATTAATGAACGCCGTACGTTTTCACTTAATTGAACTCCGTTAACCATTTTTCTGGTCTGTGTTCTAAAAGCACGCCGTGACCTACCTAGAGTACTCAGCTTAATTATTGCTTTAGGGAAGTTCTTACTAACACGTTTGTTATACGCTTCAATCTCTTTTCTTACTAATGCTTGTTCTTCAGCGTCTCCATAAAAATAGGCTAAATTATTTTTTCTAAGGAGTTTACTACGAGTTGTCCTAAGAGCAGTGTCAATACGTTTAATGTTTCTGGCTTCTTCTTGGTTCTTTGTATAGTCACTAGGCGCAAAACCAGCAACCTGTGCAAATAGCTGTCCTACTGTAATGTCTTCTAGTATGGGGTCTTTCCGACGAGTCAATACGCCATCATCCTCACTATACCTAGCAGCTTTTAACCCGTTCTTAATTGCAGCGGGGGTCATTCGTTCTATACCACGGCGTAAGCTGTCTGGGCCATCGCCACTAATGGCTTCCTCAAACCCTTTGTAATTCTGAAGGAGGACGCTACCAGCGGGGCCAGTTAGAGCTTGAACTATTACTTGTTCCGGTTCTCTATTTGCTGAATAGCGGTTAGCCTGAAGAACTAAATTAGTAAGTGCCACACGTTGAGATATGTCTACTCCTAGCAGTTCACTAGCAAATCCTTTGTACCACGCTTCGGAACCGATAGCTTTACGTGTTAACTCTTCAAACGAGTCTTCATCATCATCTAAGATTAAGTTACCTAGCAAGGCGATTGACCCGTATATTGGTAGTCCTTGCACTCCAGAAAAGAACAACGCCGAACCATGTATGCCCATAAGCTGCTTAAAGGCTTCTGCTCTTGCTCCCTCTACTTTCTTTCCATCCACCTGCCCCAACATAAACTGCCGAGTAGCTTTTAGTATTGTGTAATACATCTGAATACCAAACCCTTTATACATAAGGGCGACTCGACCTATACCTTTTTGAGCAAAGGGGGAAGCGGTCTCTAACACAGCACCACCATTGTACTCCTGAGTTCGTAGTAACGAGTTTTCAGCAGCTAATTCTCGTTGTGCTTGCGTTGTTAAACTTGGTTGTTCCTTCTTAATTCTTGCTAACTCTAGATTATAAGTAGCAATTAATGTCGTTTGTCGGTTGTACTGCTCTACCGAATGAAACATAAAAGCCGAACCCGTAGTTACCAAGTCCATAGCAGATTGGTTAGTGCTTGCTTGGTTCACCCCGGTATAGTCAAACAAAGAGGTAGATACTAACGCGTTAGTAGATGTAGCGGCTTTTACAAGAGGGATAAGTGCTTCTAGCTCGGCTCTTTTCTCTGGCGATAACTTTAATCCCTTACGTATAGTAAAGTTTCCATCTTCAGTCATGGTGTACATATTAGTTATAGAAGGCATCGCTCTACTTTCGACTGACTCTATACCCTTCATGGACACTAGAGGTTGCGTTACTTTACTAAACCCTGAACGTGTTATCAGCCCATTCGCTGCCATCATCGCTTTAGACGCTTCTACAGGCCCATACCTACCGGCTAACATGGGATAAATAACAAGTGGTAATTGAGACAAGTTAACCAATGCAGAAGAAGCGTTAAAACCGATAGTGAATAAAAACGCGTAACGATTGGCAGTTTGTGCCCATCCGTCTATTGGGGGGTTACGAGCAAAGTCAGCACGCTCTATTAAACTCTGTTTTACTTCACCCCCCTTACTATCTAGACCCTTTACCTCTTCTATTTCGTTTTGCAGATTTAATATTCTACCGGAGTAATCCATACGGACTATTTTGCGGTTTAGGTCATACACGTTGTTAGCAAATTCACCCGTAAATTGCCCTGTAAATCCCGCTATGTTCTGTCGTTTCTGAAACCCTTTTGCAAAAGACGTTTGCGGTAACGCATTGATGAACCCTTCAATGATAGCGTCCTCCATAGCTTGAGACTGCTTATCCCCCGCTTCAGGCTTCGGTATAGCTTTTAGTAGGTCATTGATGAACCCTGTAGAAGGTGCCGCACCTCTATATTTACCCTTTTCTGTATTGTAGGTATCGTATTTAGGGTTATTAGTTTTAGAGTCTCTAACTACATTTTCGTCTTTAGACAACACTCTATCTATGTAGTCCTGCCGTTCGACATTGGTTTCAAACATTAAAAATACAGGTTCAGTAGAGTTGGTATCTTTGTTGTAAGCGTCAAAAGCCAACCTATATTTACCACTCCTACGTAAGGGTAGATAAGGCTGTATCTTTTGGCCTAACATCTTTTTATACACACCTTTTAGTTTTTGGCGTGTCTCTGGCATTATGTCAGTACCATCTAACCGATACTCTAAAGAATCAACAAGTTTTCTATACAACTTAGCGTAGGTCTTGACCATATTGTTGTATACTTCGCGTCCTTCTGGACCTATGGCGTTCCAATCCTTCCGCATACTTTGCCATATAGCCATCTTGTCACTACCCTTACCGTATTGTTTTTCGGCTTGGGTTTTTGATAATCTTGGGTCAACTTCTTCAACCGTACTAATACCCGCAATATTGTCGAGCATAGCGATTTCTTTTACGCGCTTATCTGATTTTTTAGATGCGGGGTTCCACCATACTGATTTTGTCCAGTTTTGAATTTGCCTAGCAGAAGCCTTAGACTGTGCATCAGCTTCAGATAAAGCAGCGCGTTGGTTTAGCATTAAGGTGTTGAGTTTAAAAGCAAGATCACCTAGAGCTTTATTGTAATACCCCGCAACATCTGCCATAGCTTGCATAGGGAGCGTTTTGAAAAAATACTTTAGGCTTACATCTGTAACATCATCTGTTGTTTCGGCTATGGCTTTATTTAAAGCTGTTCTTTCAGATGGTGTTAATGAATCACCGCGATACGCTTGGTTTACTTGGCGTAGTACACCTTCAGTTGGGTATTGAGCACTACCTGCTAACGCGCCAACACCTTGCTGTCCGGGCGCGGGAGATAGAATTAAAGAGATGACTCTATTCGCTTCATCAGATAAACGCACAGAATTAATGGGTACAGTTCTGTCTGTACCTCTGTTTAATATGTTATGGATTAAATTCTTAAATTTCTGCCAAAGACTAACAGGAGTTCCTACTGAAGTTTCAGAAGAGGCTAATTCGTTAACACGTACATTTGAAAGTTGTTCTTGAAACGCAGCATTACCAAATGCTTCCGATACAAATTCGTGAACATCAGCTAGCCCATACGCTGTATCACCATTTTCACTGTACATCCTAGCAGTAGCATATAACTTCCTTAACGCTTTTACATAAGGACTATTAGGGTTTGTTTCAATATAGCTATGGGTAGTCGCATGGGTCATTTCATGCACTAGCGTAGACGCGTTTAGTCCTATGTTGCTGTCTAACAAAATTACGTTATTAAGTTCAGCTATTTTAGAGTTAAAACTGTAAACCCCGTTAGCTCCATCATCATCCAAAGTATCTCTGTAAAGACGCTCTGTTGGGTTTGTGGGGTTCTGTGAAACAATAATAACCCTAGTTTCCCCTACTCTTTGAGCTAACTTCTTAGCATTTCTTTTTAACGCCGCAAACTCTGGCGTATTAGGAAGGGCTTTAGCCATAGCCAATAACGCTTCTTTGGTATTCCCTTCCCGTATTAGAGATACTGTTTTTTCATTTAAGGGAGCGTCTAGATCAGGGTTAGCGTTTATCCCCATAAAACTGGAGATGCCTTTTATTTTTTGCGCGAGTTTATTGTTGTTTGTTGTGCTTTCAGTAATGACAGCCGTATCTGATGCTACACCGTCTTTCACTAACTTCTCCGCCACCAACGCTTCTGCGGTTTTAACGGGTTTCTTTTTAGGGGCATTTGGTCGTCCTGCAACTTCTACAGGGAAAGGAATAGAAGCTGTTGATACTGAAGCCCCACTTTGAGCTTTTAGTATAGTGGGAAGTGTCTCTATGTAGTCAAACTTACTCGATGAATCTTGTTCAGACCACCTTATCCCCGCACCTTCCCTACTTGCATCGGATACGAAACGCACAGGCACCTGCTTCACTCCCAGTTCTTTAAGGGCCAACATCCTATGCCTCCCTTCGTGACCAGAAATAGTTGCGGTGCCCTTTCCATCATGTGTGAATGTTATAACAGGTGTACTATCAAACCCTTTCGTTTTAGCTACTTCAACAAGGGTATCTATCTCCCCTTTCCCTACGGTAGATAACTCATCTACTAACCTCAAAAATTCATCAGGGCTTACCATCACCACTTTTTCTCTAGACTTGTGCCCCTCGTTTAACCCTTTTACCGCCTTCGACGAGAAAAATTTAAACTTATCTTTTTTCTCGGCCCTTTTCTCTCTAGCTTTAACGTTCTTTTCTTGTCTTTTCTTCTCCGCAGCTTTCTTTTTCTTAGCTGTCTCTACCTGTGCAGGGGTTCGTCGTTTAGTTTGTAACTCCATAGACTGCTGGGCAGCGGGGACTAACTTTGTGAGTGCGCTCTTAGTGTTTTGTGGGTTAACTAAGTATTCTTGTATTGCACGTTTAGCCTTTGCAGAAGTACTTCGGGCTGTTGCAAAAAGTCGTAGTCTTGTATTTATATCGTCTAGAGAAAGTTCTCTGTTCGCCATACGTTTGTAAAATGCTGAACTAGGAGGAACAGAAAGAGCACCTAAGAACTTTTTAGTTACCCTTTGTTTTACAGGTTCAGGAGCAGCAGTGGAGTCTTGCGTTTCAGTTAGATACTTTTGTACCTCACGTTTAGCTTTTGCAGGTGTGTTCGGGGCTTGCCCGTACGCTTCTATCCGCGCACGTAAATCATCTATTTTTTGGGTTACAGGTTCAGTGGTAGTAGTGGGCTGCGGGGCAGCTAAATACTCTTGTATATCGCGCTTAAGTTTTGCGGGAGTGTTTGGGGCATTTGCATATGTCTCTAACCGCACACGTTCAGCGGCTACACTTTCTTGATCAATCTCTACTTCTTGTGTTGTCTCGGCTGCTCCCCCTGCTTGATCAAGTTCGACAGGGAAAAGATCGTTAGCCTTTCGTTGCATCATCCCCAAAGCTGTATCTTCAACTAAGTCAGCTTCATACTGTTCTCTATTGGTTACTTGCTGGTTAGCGGCATCTACGGCGGCTAACTGTTCTCCTCTATCTATAACCGCTTGCTCTGCTTCAGCTTTTGCTGTTTCTTGGCTAACTCTGGAAGCCTCTACATCTTCAGCGGTAACACCTTCAGGCAGCGGTGGTTCATAAGGGAGAGGGAAATCTTTTGTTCTGTCTTTTGTAAACCGTGGCGGGCTAGTAGATACTGCTTCCGTACCACTAAACAAGTCTTCTGTATCTGCGGTTTCTTCAGTAGTTGTATCTGCACTCTCAGCCTCAAACCGTTTTATCGCTTCAAGCTCTATATCTGATCGTTCCTCTACTGGCTTCTCTGCTAATACTTTAGGTACGTTAACCGCTCGTATAGCTTTTTCAGTTTCTAATGTAGTTTCTGGTGCAGCTTCTGGTGTTACTACTTCTGGTGTTTCTGGTGTTACTGCTTCTGATGTTTCCGGGGTGGAGTCTATACGTTGCTGAGAACGTCTTACTGCTTCAAGTTGCTCTGCTGTATACTCTTCAACAGGTAGCCCACTTTCTTTCAGCGCGGGGACATCTGTAGTTTGTACTTCAGTTTGTATCCTTTCGACTTCGGCTTGGTCTGCTTCACTCCATCCTCCGAGTGCACTACGTGGCAAATTAACTACTTCAGATATAGTGTATTCTTTTCCTGCTAACGTAACGGTTTCCGCAGCAACTGCTTCTGCCGCTTCTGCTAGTCGTTCTTCTTCAAGTACCGCAGCTTCCGCTTCTGCCTCTATACTAGCAACATCAGCACCACCAAGATCATCATCAAAAAGATCGGTCTGTCTTGTCCCCGCCTTTCTCGGAGCTTCTGGGGCTTCTGTGGTTTCGTCGGTATCTCCCGTACCATCACCATCTGGCCCTCTTTTACGAGGTGCAGCAAGGTCAAGCAGTCCTTGTACAAGACCACCAACACCGGCCCCATAGCCAAAGGCTTCACCTGTATCTGTAAACGTACCTTGCTCTGGATTGTAGATGCCCTGCTCAATAAGGTTCTGAGCAATACCTGCCGCAGCTTCCTGCGCTCCCTCAAACCCTGCTGCTACTCCCGCACGTTTTATGCGGTCAACAACTAGGTTTAACGTGTTCTCTCCTATACCATCTCTAAGAGCTTTTAACTTACCAAGAGGTATAAGTTCTGATAGCCCAACTAAAGCACCTAGCCCTGTAGCTTTAGCACGTTCATCGTAGGTTGCACCAGCAGCCCTAGCGCGTTCTCTTGCTTCACCCGCACCCGCACCCGCCGCCAACGCTGCCGCAGCAGGGATACCAACACCGGGAACTAAAGCTGTAGCACCGAGTCCTGCAAAAGAACCAAAGGCTTCACCAAACTTACGTCCTACAGCGTCTTCGGAACCTTCATCAGCGGAGAAAGGACTTCGTGCACTTGCCGCAACATCTTGGATAGTCTCACGAGCAGCTTCTTCATTCTCATCACTAAGTAATGCAGCCCCACCCAATGCGGCAGATTCTAAAAAACCAATGGCACCAGACGGTATACCCTTACCAAACTCTTCTATCTGGTCAAGAAAGTCCGGTTCAAGTTCAGCAAGGCGTTCTTCTTCGGCAATCTGCCGTTGGACATAACTTATAACTTGAGCTTCAGTAGCATCTTCAGGCCCGTTAACTTTATAACGCGACCCGTCAGGTCCAGTTATTCTATAAACCGCCATTATTCTTCTTTCTCAAAACCAGAAAATCCACTATCAGGTGCAGTAGCCCCCGCAGAAGTTTTTTGTAACGCCTTTAAATCCAATGCGCCGTCAGGGCCGAGTATCCCAACAATTCTTGATATTTCACTCTGTAACTCTTGCTTAATAGCCGCAGTTTCTTCGGGAGTCTGGGCATTGGCTAATAAACCCTTATAGAAATTAGTAGCAGAATTAACATATCCTTGCACTACCTTTTGCACTGCGGTGGTATTACCTTTTTCCCTAATCGTGTTAGCCTGTTCTTGCAATGCTAAAGAGGCCATTTTGTATTCTTGAGCGCCCTCTGCATTTACTATGTCTAAGTTTAGTTTTGCTAATCTTGCGAGTGCGGCATTTCGGTCTGTATTGGCTCTGAGAGCTATCTCAGCTACCGTGTTCTTATCATCAATAGACATTTTCTGGCTAAGTCGCCCTTCCGTTATGTCAAATTTTTCTCTGTCTCTTTTTGCTGCTACATCTGCTGCTTCTATAGCTTGTTGAACACCTAACTGATCTTCTAAGGACTTTCGTTCCCTAGCCTTTTCGTCGCTTCCAGTTTTCGCAATGTCTCTACCAGCTTGTGCAAGTGCTTCGCCAGTACCGCCGTACGACTTCTGGAAGTTTGTGTTTGCAAAACGCTCTACGAGTCCTGCAAGCCCCTTCTTGCCGCGCATCGCATCTAACTTCGCTTGAATCGCAGCACTGCCTGATAACGGTTTATTAGCTTCCGCCTGTTGTTCCGGGGTCATAATAGGAGATTGGTTAGGGTTAACTTCAGGCTTACGTATAAATGGTTCAAGAGCCGAAATATCTTGTTTTTTATCTAACCCTAAATCCTGTAACGCTTTTTCACCTCGTTCTTTTCTAGTCATAACAGGAGACATACCATTACCTTCCGGTAGTACACTCGCAATACCCGCATTAGCATTAGCATTAGCATTAGCAAACGGATCAAAGGCTTTTTCTGTATCTTGCTGAAGTTGCTCCATTGGAGAACGCGATTTATCCCCCTCGGCTTTTTTGGTTTTTAATCTAGCAGCTTCAGCGGCTGCAAGTGCTGCGGCTTCTGTTTTTGTCTTTCCTATATCTGTAAGTTCTTCTTCTGTACCTGTAGACGCACCATATTGTTCATCGTAAGGCTTTAAGTTATCCATAGCACCCAAGCCTTGGTTCATATCTTCCGCAATAGGTTGTCGCCCCATACCCATCTCAGTTGTGCCTAGCTGCCTTGTTGTGCCTAGCAGCCTTTGAGTGCTATAAGGTTCCTCAGATAACGCGTTTAGTCGATCTAGTTGTTCATCTTCCGCTGTTCGACTCTCAGGGATTTCTTCTCGATCTAAAAACTTTGCGCCTCGGGGGTCTTTATTTATTTCGGAGGGGAAGCGTATACCATACTTATTCCTACCGAAGAAACTACCCCCCGGACCAAACTCTGCCCTCGCCTGTGCTGTAGCCTTTTCCGCAGACATTCCTGATTTTTTAACTAGGGCTCTAACCCTAGCCCTAAACGCGTCTTCATCTATCTCCCCACCTTCGGCATAACCAACAATGCCGCCGTTATACATGCGGTTTAAGTTAGGTGCAGGGGCGTTTATGATGCCGCCCATTGCGGCTCTCATTGTTGGGCGTTGTTGCTGCGCCATTCTTTGTTGGTTAGCTAAGACTCCAGCTACACCTCGGGTTTTATCTCCTTGAGCTTGGTCCCCACGTAGATTTTTAAGTCCTTCTAGTGGCCCGCGCATCTCTGCCTTCTGACCATCTACTAACTCTTTCTCAAGTTGATCCGCAACTGTAGGGGGATTACTGTTCATCGCTAGAGCAACTTGTTGCTTTTGTTGCTTGACTAAATCAGCCGCACGTTGTGCCGCAATAAGATCAAGAATACTTTTGGTATTCCCGTACTGTCCCATTAGTTTTTGAGGGTTACCACCGGCACTAGTTATTCTATTTGTGATTTGTTGGTCTATGCCGCCCGTACCATTCATAACTGCCATGTTCTTATCCTCTAAGTAAATCCCAGATGCTAGCAACGCCACCAGCGGCCCCTAAGAATTTACTTAGGCCACTCTCTTCTTGGTAGCTAGTCTGTTGTGCGCCAATGGGCAGTCCTTGCAGCAGCGACTGTTGATATTGTACTTGCTTGTACGGGAAGTCCCGTTCTTCTTCAAACTGCGCTAAATCGGCGGTTATCCCCGCTTGCTCGATGCCACGTTCTTGTGCTCCAAGATTAGCCTGTGCAGCTAGTGCTTCTAGTCCATATCTATTTGCATCGCCTTGAGCCGACTGCAATCGGTTTTGCTCTACATTAAATTGGTTTTGAGCTTGGGTATATGCATCGCTGTAACCTGCCCCTGTAATACCGGCGAGGTTCTGTAACAAATTACGGTTACGTTCTGAATCCATAATAGCTTGACGTGACCCACCATAAGCCCCCGCTTGAGTTAATCGCCCAGCATCAGCAACCCTTTGAATTTCTGATTGTCGGCGGGCCTCTTCAATCTGCGGGTTTAACGCGCTTTGGAGGTAGGGGTTCATATAATCCGTAGCAGCTTGTGCTGTAAACTGTTCCGGTTGGTATGCCCCCATCTGTCCCGTAGGTACTGCTAAACTTGCTACTCCCTGAAAGGCCGCTTGTTGTGCATCAGATGGCCCAGAAGATAATGGCCCTGTGTACGCTGTATAATCTTGGTTAGCGAGGGCTTGCCCTTTACCTAACATACCCGTTACATAGGGCGCTGCCCACGGGGATAAAGACCCCGTTGTTCCTGTTTCTTGTGCTGGCATAACCGCCTACCTCTTTGGTATGAATTTGTTAGGGTCTATTTGCTTACCCTGTTGTTTGTTACCAGTACGCGCCATACGCACTCTATCCATCATGCCGTATAAATTCTTAGCGCCAGCACTGGAATTACCATTACCTAAATGACTGACTACATCAGCGGGGATAACAAACTCACCATCGCTTAGTCGCGCCTCTTGGTTGTTATCAATCCTAGCGGGGATGCGATCTGCCATCCCATCTGTAGCACCACCTAAATAATACCCTTGGGTTTGTGGTGTACCCCCCATAGCGTAAGCGGAAGTTAGACCTCCTCTAGCAAGAGAAGCAATACCCGTAGAATCTACCGCCATTTGAGTAGGGATAGGGGTAGGTTTTTCTTCTCCCGCCACTTCTTGTCCTGTTTTTTCCTCCTCATTTTTACGTTGTTGTGCTAGGAACGCTATGAGGTCGTTTTCTGTAGGAGCAGGATTAATGACTGCCGCCCCTGAAGCTGGATTAACAGGGGGAGTATACGTGCCAAACTGCATTGGAGTTGCACTGGGCTGGGAATATGTAGGACGTGGTTGTGCCTCAAACTGGCGTTGTTGAGCCATGTTAGCACGGTTTACCAGTTGGGCATCGCTCGCTTGATTAGCGTATGTGTCACGAACAGCTTGACGTTGAGGACTGCCTTGAGGAACAAATGCGGCATCTGAAAAATACCGTTGTCCTCTACTACCGGGGCGGCGATTAACATCGTAAGTACCGGGAACTTGCGCTCGTTCGTAAGTGTAATTGGGAACAGTCCCAGTAGTGTTAGAGGCAGTGTTAGAGGCAAACGGGTTTCCAGCAGAACGAAATGCTGTACTTGCTGGCGTTGCTAATGCCGCTAACCCTTCATCATCACTTACGAGGTTTAGCGCATCTCTATAATAACCAAACAAACTTGGATCGGCACCTGCACCTGTACCTGCACCTGTACCTGTACTCGCGCCGGGAGTTAGTACTGTCGGATCATAATCTTGATGATTAGGGTTCTGCCAGTAAGAACCATCTGCTTGTGGCCCGTACCATCGCTGATCTATCGACATCACTGCCCCTCGTGCTTCCTTTGCCGCCGCCTCTCGTACTTCCTGCGCTTCTTGTGCTGCTAGCCTGTCCTCTTCCTCTGCTGCTAGCCTTGCTTCTTCTGCTGCCGCTGCTAGCCTGCCCTCTTCCTCTGCTGCCGCTGCTAGCCTTGCTTCTTCTGCTGCCGCTGCTAGCCTTGCTTCTGCTGCCGCTGCTAGTCTCGCCTCTTCTGCTGTCTGTGATGGCTGCTGAGACTGATTGTACTGGGCAAGCCACTCTTCGTTACTTAGCGACCCGTCACCCATTCTGCCGCCGCCCTGTGATGCTACACGCGCTGCCTCACGTTGTTCAGGCGTGTAGTTTTTAGTTCGTTCGTGGTAAGCAAACCAATCTTCATCCGCACGCTTGGGCGGAATATCTCCTCCTACCGACATTAGTCACCTCCGTAAGACATTATACGCGCAATCTTGTCTTCAAAATCATACTTTACTTCGCCGCCTTTCGCTAGACCACCGAACCCTACAGCGTTGTTTCTTGCAACCCCTTGTTGGGCTATTGCTTGCTGTCTACCTGTTTGTCCCGAACCATAAGGCGATCCAAACAATGCAGCTTGCTGCTCTGTGGCAAAGATATTCTCCCCAAACGGGTCATACACATAGTTAATATTAGCGACTTTTGGGGCAGATGTGGTGTGCGTTAGGGGGTCAAGCGCCCCCGCACCTATCAAGCCAAGCAAGTTTTGATTTTGAAGCCTCTCAAACCCCTCTGCGTTTGCAAGACTTAAATCATCTATTGCCGTTTGAGTAGGTAAATCTCGTCTATCCACATTATCGGATATAAGCCCACGTGTATTTAGATGCTCAAGGTACAACCCACTAGCAGGTATTTCCCCTGTATACCCTCGGAGTGTATCAAGGTCAGTCTGATCTACCACACCATCAAAATTAGTATCAAAACGTCTATTTGCGTTAGTGAGAGCCTCGTCTTCAGCGATCAACTGCGTTACAAAATCAATATCCCCTTGAGCAAGCTCACTAGCAGGTCTTCCAATTAGGGAAGCAATGTAATCTAGATACTCCCCATCGTTGCCCGTAGGTTCTTCTATAACAGGTTCTTCTACAACAGGTTCTTCTCCCTCAGGTTCTTCTCCCTCAGGTTCTTCTATAACAGGTTCTTCTACAACAGGTTCTTCTCCCTCAGGTTCTTCTCCCTCAGGTTCTTCTACAACAGGTTCTTCTACAACAGGAGA
>Ga0209532_1002749_pt1 | contig 12166 bp, 10 predicted proteins | sample COG_02_FD_184746 | JGI IMG/M metagenome (GOLD analysis project Ga0209532, IMG submission 184746) | Pelagic Microbial community sample from North Sea - COGITO 998_met_02 (SPAdes) (version 2) | ecosystem: Environmental > Aquatic > Marine > Neritic zone/Coastal water | place: Helgoland, sampling... | reverse complement strand
CACCAAATGATTTAAGGTTTTCAATATGTCTTCCTAAATTTGGGCAACCATCATTTACTGCTGTCACATTCTCTGCACCAAGATCAGCTTTTGCTACTCCACCATTCATTTTCATTGCACGGACTGTAGCAACAAGTACTACAACACTTGGAGCAATACCTGCTTTGCGGCATTTAATGTTCAAGAACTTTTCAGCACCTAAGTCAGCCCCAAACCCTGCCTCTGTAATTACATAGTCAGCTAGCTTAAGTGCGGTTGTTGTAGCAATTACAGAATTACATCCGTGGGCTATATTAGCAAAAGGTCCACCGTGAACAAACGCTGGATTATTTTCTAAAGTTTGAACGAGGTTTGGTTGCATAGCCTGCTGCAATAATACTGCCATCGCACCATCTGCTTTAATATCTCGAGCATAAATTGGTGAACGATCACGTCTGTAAGCTACTATTATATCTCCAAGTCTTTTCTGCAAATCTTCCATATCTAAAGCTAGACACAAAATAGCCATAACCTCTGACGCAACAGTAATATCAAAACCAGATTGCCTTGGGAAACCGTTTGAAACTCCACCAAGTGAAGTAACGATATCGCGCAATGCACGATCATTCATATCTAGTACACGACGCCAAACAACTCGCCGTTGGTCAATTTCCAATTCATTGCCCCAATAAATATGGTTATCAATCATTGCAGATAATAAATTATGGGCTGATGTAATGGCATGGAAGTCACCAGTGAAATGTAAATTCATTTCTTCCATTGGAACAACCTGAGCATATCCACCGCCAGCTGCACCACCTTTCATTCCAAAGCATGGACCCAAAGAGGCTTCACGAATACAAACAGCCGCTTTTTTTCCTATTTTGTTTAATCCATCACCTAGACCAACAGTTGTTGTTGTTTTACCTTCACCTGCTGGTGTTGGGTTTATTGCAGTAACAAGGATTAGTTTTCCATCTTTTTTTCCACGCTGAGCTTTGATAAATTCTGCGCTTATTTTGGCTTTATCATGACCAAATGGCAAAAGATCTGCGTCTGGTATCCCTAACTTTGCACCAATTTCTTGAATTGGTTTTTTATTCGCTTCTCGAGCAATTTCTATATCAGTTTTATATGCCATTTTGAGTCCCATCAAAAAGAATTTCTTTATTAGTTCTGACCTATTTTAACACTTAATGGACATTAAGTTTCCGACCTTATTAAATGTTTTATCGTCTTTAATGATGATTAGTTAGTTCAATCTTATCAGAGACATAAAAAAGCCCGCTTAAGCGGGCTTTAATTTATTTATCTGACTTATCATCTGATTCAGATGATTTCCGTGGTTTTTTTGAGGTTTTAGGAACCGCAGCTAAGCTTGGTTTTGTTTCCTTTTTATTATCTTCATCATCAGAAGATAATTTTTGGCCTTTGATTATCTTGTTTATCTCATCACCAGTTAAGGTTTCATATTCCAATAAGCCCTGAGCTAATCGTTCAAATTCTTTTTTCTTTTTCTTTAAAATCGATAATGCTTGAGCATAGCCGTCATCAATAAGTTTTTTAACCTCTTGCTCGATTAACTCTTTAGTTTTTGTAGAAATTGAGAAGCCACCAATATTACCACCAGCATATCCCTCATGTGCAGCTTGGTAATCTATATCACCTACTTTATCAGACATTCCCCATCTCATAACCATTGCGCGTGCCAAAGAAGATGCTTGCTGAATATCACCTGAAGGACCGTTTGAAACGTCCTCTTCGCCCCATTTTAAAATTTCAGCAGCCTTACCCGCCATTGTCATCGCGAGTTTTTGTTTGCATTCATTCTTGTGCCAGCTAAGACGTTCAATTTCTGGTAAAGATACTACCATTCCCAAAGCACCCCCTCTTGGAATAATAGTTGCTTTGTACACTGGATCACATTTTTCCAGATTTAACCCTACTATTGCATGGCCAGCTTCATGATATGCAGTATGTTCTTTTTGCTCATCCGTTAATACCATCGAACGACGTTCAGCACCCATCATTACTTTATCTTTAGCAAACTCAAAATCTTCCATTGTAACAAAACGCTTGCCTGTCCGCGCAGCCGTTAAAGCAGCCTCATTAACAAGGTTGGCTAAATCTGCACCCGAAAACCCTGGTGTTCCCCTTGCAATTATTCGCAAATCTACATCAGGACCTAATGGTGATTTACGCGCATGAACATTGAGAATTTTTTCTCTACCTTTAATATCTGGATTTGGGACTTGAACTTGTCTGTCAAAACGTCCTGGACGTTTTAAGGCAGGATCTAAAACATCTGGACGGTTTGTTGCAGCTAAAAGAATTACGCCTTCATTTGCAGAAAACCCATCCATCTCAACAAGCAATTGATTTAATGTTTGCTCACGTTCATCGTTACCACCACCGTGACCTGCGCCACGATGACGTCCAACTGCGTCAATCTCATCAATAAAAACTATGCAAGGCGCATTTTTCTTGGCTTGCTCAAACATATCACGAACCCTTGATGCACCCACACCGACAAACATCTCAACAAAGTCTGATCCAGAAATTGTAAAGAACGGCACACCAGCTTCTCCTGCAATAGCACGTGCTAAAAGTGTTTTACCAGTTCCTGGTGGACCAATAAGCAAAGCACCCTTCGGGATTTGGCCTCCAAGACGGCTAAATTTTTGAGGATCTCTTAAAAATTCAACTATTTCTTCTAGTTCTTCTTTTGCTTCATCAATTCCGGCAACATCATCAAAAGTTTTTCTATCTTCATTTTGATTTAATAATTTTGCTTTAGATTTACCAAAACCCATGGCTCCACCACGACCACCACCTTGCATGCGGTTCATAAAGAAAATCCAAACCCCTACAATTAAAACAAATGGTAATAAATACTGAAGAAATGATGCAAGTCCTGATTCTTGTTGTTTTACAGCTTCAATCTCAACATTATTATCTAATAAAGATTCCGTTATACCTTCATTGAATGGCCAGTTTGGGATGATCGAACGAAATTTACTATTATTAGCACCTAAAGTAATTGTTAAATTTTCCCCATCGATTTCAGCTGATTTAACGTCACCTTTTTCAATCATTTCAATAGCTTGAGAATACGGTATCTCATCAGAAGCTTTTGAAGATGAGTTACCTCCAATGACTTGAAAAACTGCAATCAATAAAAGAAAAAGAACTACCCAAAAGGCAATATTCCGATTATTTCCCAAAATTTTAACTCCTTAATTACGCAGGGAAGGACCTGCATTATTTTGTTAGTAGATGTATAGTATTATTGAGAAGTTTCAATGCGTCACTATAGCTGAATAGAAATTTTGACTATCTTTTTCTAACACGCATTTCCAACCTGCATTCATACCAAGCATGGGAGCAGCTATTAGCAATTCATCTTTCCATATAGCTGGACTTCCTAAAATACTAATTCGAGACATATTGAGCTCTCTCCAATCTGGAAATTGCCTCAATCCTGCTTCACCAAGAGGGCCAATACTTAATTCCTCTTTTGGTGATTTACTCTCTAAAATCCAACGCCCATCAAATTTTTCAGAAAACCTATTTGATTTAATAATTTTTGAAACTTCGCGACATATTTCAGCACTTCTACCATTTGATGTTACATGGCACCCAGAAATTGTATGAGTTTTACAATTTAATAGTTTTTTAATGCTTTCTGTGAGGGAAATAAATCTTGGCCGGTAAATTGATCCTGAAATCCACTTTAATATATGAGAATAAATGCGATTTTGTAATTCAACAGGTAAAAGTTTAAATTCTTCTAAATCAAGCATTACTGTTCCCATTTTAGTGATTTCAGTAATGTTTTCTATTTTTTCTTTTGAAACTAATTCTAATGCATTTCTTGCTACACTCATTCTTTGAGCAGTTTCGTTCAAGCAGCTAATTGTGAGACCAATATTATTCAAAAAACTTTGAGCTTTTCTCATTTTAACGCGATCAAATTTCATATTCTGATTACTTGGATCATCGAACCATGTAATTTTATTTATATTTAAATAATCACGCAATTCAGAACGGTGGAATTCAAGAAGAGGACGAAACCAAAGCATACCTTCTTTAAGTATTGATGATGCCATTCCTGATAAACCGTCGACACCAGATCCTCTAGCTAATCTTAGCAAAAATGTTTCTGCCTGATCATCAGCTGTATGCCCCGTAGCAACAGCATCAAGTCCTAAACTATTTGCCCAATTTCCAATTAAACGATTTCGCGCTGATCTTGCGGCATCTTGTAAATTTCCTGATTTATCCCAATCTGTCCAATTCAATATCGTACATTCAATACCTAGACTGCAGCAAATATCTTTTACTGTTTGAGCCTCATTCAGAGATTCTTTTCTTAAGCCATGATCAACTGTTGCCACAAAAATTTTCTTATCATTTTTATCAGCCCACTCTTTTATTAAATATAAAAGTGCAATTGAGTCACCTCCTCCTGAGACAGATAATCCTATATTGTCTCCAGAAATTTGTATTTCAAAAGCATTCATTTTTTCAGTAAAGTTATTTAATATATCTTGTGAACTAGGTTTTATCACGAGCAGCCTAATATTTGCATTTCATATTGAGCTTCTTCAACAATTTGATTTCTTGGGAACCTTGCCTCCACTCGATTTAAGATATTACATGCTTCATTTATTTTCTGCATTTTACCTAAACTAATACCTACATTCATCAATGCTTTCGCTGCGTATTTACCATCTGGCTCTAATTTAAAGCTCTCAAGGTAGCTTTTTCCCGCTGCTTTCCACTCTTCTAATTCACTGAAGGCGTCACCTTTTGAATAGTGTGCTGCAGTAAGTAAAGGGCCACTTGGAATAACGTTAATTAATGAATCAAATTGAATAATTGCTAACTCAAAATTATTCTCATTTAATGGCATTAATGCAGTTTGATAACTAGCTTTAAGAGCTTTTGCAGCGTAATTACCATCTGATTCTAATTCATAACTTTTAAGATAACTTCTTAAGGCTGATTTCCAATCTTGCATTCCTGTAAATGCATCACCTCTAGAATAATATACTCCCGCTAAAAAAGTATCATCTGATGTAATATCTATTAATTTATCAAATTGTATCAATGCCACCTGAAAGTCATTTTGCTTTAACAATTCCAACGAAGCATCATAACTAGATTTAAGTGCCTTTTGGGCATACTTTCCATTTGGCTCCAAACTAAAGCTTTCAAGATAACTGTTTATGCCCTGATCCCAAGCAGTCAAACCAATAAATGCATCTCCTTTGGAATAATGCGCTGCTACTGTTAGAGGGCCATTTGGAAATGCCTTTATGAGTTTATCAAACTCTAATAAAGCTAACTCATAATTATTTTCATTTAGTAGTTTTAAAGCATTATCATAATTGGACTTTTCAGTAATAGCTAACTCAGCGTTTGTGTTTGAAGTCTTTACGCTTCCACCAATTACACGTGAATTACCAAGCAGAGATAAGTCCCCCCCCTCTAATTCTGTAATACGAAACTCTAAATCCCCAATTCTATTTGTTGCATCAAAAGCTATATTCTTTGTGTAGAATTGTAATTCTTCAATTATTCCAGTCAGGTTTCGCATTTCTTCTTCAATCGCGTCCAGCCTGTATAACACACTACCAGCAGATTTCTTTATACCAGATGCAACAATATTCTCAGACGCTTCAATAGCTTCTTTTACAATAGAAGCTTTATTTTCAGATAATTCTAAACGAATTTCAGAAATTTGTTCCGATAAAATATTTAATTCAGATTGAACATTTGAAAGTTCTTTAGAGTTTGTCTCGAATATATTGTCAAGATTTTGAAACACTTCTGCTTGTATGTTTGTAAGCTCCTGAGATCTTTCCTCAAAAATAATATCAAGATTTTCAGATAATTTCTCTTGAATTGCAGTTAACTCATCAGAGTTTTTTTCAAAGATCACCCCAAGGTTGTCAATTACCTCTTGTTGAAAATTACTAAACTCTTTTGGCACATCTTTCGTCTCATCTAAAGTATCCTGAGCATAAGAAATAGTCGCTAATGGTGCCAAAAAAGTTAATAATAAAGCTTTAAAGAAGTTATTTAACATATGTTAATAGCCTAAACCTCCAGCGACTAGTGTCACCGAACGGCGATTTTTAGACCAACAAGCTTCGTCTGAACAAATAGCCAAAGGTCGTTCTTTACCAAATGTTACAGTATTAATACGAGAGTCAGTTAATCCTCTGCTAACTAAATAGTTTTGAACGGATGCAGCACGACGCGCACCAAGAGCTAAATTATATTCTCGAGTTCCGGTTTCATCTGCGTGCCCCTCAATCGTAATTGATTTGTCAGTGTTGTTTAACAACCACTCTGCTTGTTTATTAAGAAGATCAGTCGCCTCTGCTGTTAGTGATGATTGATCAACTAAAAATAAAACAGTATCACCAATTTCTTGATTGAAATATTCGACACCTGCTGGATCAAGCGATGATTGTAAAATACCATTATTGCTTCCATATCCACCAATAGATCCATCTGAATCACACGCGGCTAGGCCTAATAAGGCTAATGCTGTTACTGTAATTTTTATTGAGGTCATTTTGCTCTTCCTCTTAAATAAGTGCTGTACGCAACTTTTTGTTAATTTGATTATTAATTTATAATAGTAGGTAATAGTTTTTATTTCAACAAGCCTGACCATGAAGGGTCGGAACCATTTTGAATTGTCTTTACACGCTTTAAATTTCGACCTGTCACATCCACTGAGAAAATTTCTGGAGCACCATTTTTTCCCGCTGACTCTCTGAAAAACATAATAACACGCCCATTAGGAGACCAAGTAGGCCCTTCATCTAAGAATGAAGCGGTTAAAAGACGCTCATTACTACCATCTGTTCGCATTACCCCAATATGAAATCGCCCTTGGCTAATTTTAGTAAATGCAATCATATCTCCTCTTGGAGACCAGACTGGTGTACCATAACTGCCTTTCCCAAAACTTATTCGAGTTGCATCACCGCCTGATGAAGACATTATATAAATTTGTTGTCTTCCACCTCTATCTGATTCAAATACAATTTGTTTACCATCCGGTGAAAAGCTTGGTGCTGTATCAATTGATGGGCCAGAGGTTAATCGTGTTTTACGACGAGATTCTAGAACAACTGAATATATGTCTGTATTTCCACGATCGGTTAAAGACATTACCACATTTCTTCCATCAGGTGAAAATCTTGGAGCAAATGTCATGCCAGGTTGATCATCTAAGACACGCTTATTCAATGTATCAACATTCATTAAATAAACTTTAGGCACTCCAGTTTCATAACTTGTATAAACAATTTCTTCATTATTTGGAGAAAATCGTGGTGCTAATACAATATCATTATCATCTGTTAAGAATCTACTATTGGCTCCATCATAGTCCATAATTGTAAGTCGTTTTTTTCGAGCATTTTTTGGACCTTGTTCTGATATATATACAACTCTGCTATCAAAATAAGCAGCTTCACCAGTCAAACGCGAATAAACAGCATCTGATATTTTATGAGCCATTCTTCGCCAATTACCAATAGAGGCTTGGAACTGAAGACCTTCACCTAAAGGTTTTTGGGCAAATACATCAAACAAACGAAACTGAAGTATTAATTTATCACCTTGAATATTTACAGATCCTGTAATTAAGGCATCTACATTAATAACTCTCCAATCAGAAAACCTTACAGGATTATTAAAATTTGTATTCGCTGAAACATGAGCTGACCTTGGAATTTCTCTAAATAATCCAGAGCCAACTAGGTCAGCCATTATAACAGATGTAATCTGATCAACATACTGAGGAGTAGTGTCTCCTATTGCCGAAAATTGAGATAAGGCAATTGGCATAGGTTTAATAACACCTTGAGTGATTTCAATCATAAGAGGCTTTGTTTCAGCATTTAAAGTTAAAACTTTTGACATAAAAAATACCAAACCAATTATAACTATCTTTATAAAATATCTCATTAACGTCCCATATTTTTTGGATTAAATTTTAAATTTAGCTCTTTCCAACCATCATATATTTCTGGATCTAATTCATTGTAAGGACTGCAACGTATTACAGCCCTTCTTGCAGCTTCAAATGCTTGTAGAGATCCGACTCCAGAGTTTGGAGTTAAATTTACAGGACTTTCGACTAATTTACCATCAATATCAAACTTCAGTCCTAAGATCATAACGTTAGTCAAACCATTTTCAACCCCAACAGGAGGATTCCAACATAGTCTCATTTTGTTTCTTATTATATTTCCTACACTTTCTTTTTGTGCAGGAGTTAAATTCAAAAATGGCTCAGGTTCTTTTTTTTCTTTTAAACTCTCTAAAATACTTTCAGCTGTTGTATCTTTTTCAGCTTCAACAACTTCTTTAGGTTTCAATTTTGGTTTTGTGGTAATCTCTTTTGTTGTTTTTAAATTCCTGGGTCTACTTTTTGGCTTTGAAGTACGACTAGGCACTAAATCACTTTTTTGTTCCTCAGCTTCAGTTACAATCTGTGTTGTACTTTCTTCTGCTGGAGTATTTTCATTTAACTCAATTTCTAACTTTTCTTCATCGGCTCCATTCACCTTCTCAAATGAAGTATCTTCTAACGCGCCAATATCAGCAGGCTCCTCGGGGGCTTCATTAGAAACATCAGAAATAATCTCTGCCGCTTTTGGTGCTGCATTTTCATTGAATTCGGGGGTTAACTCTCCAAGATTATCTTCATCTGCAATTGGTGCAATGAGGTCAGAATCTGATTCATTAATAATTTCTTGAACTTCGGGTTCTGGTTCTGGCTCCTGCACTTCGGGTTCTGGCTCTGGCTCTTGTACTTCGGGTTCTGGTTCTGGCTCTTGTACTTCGAGTTCTGGCTCTGATTGAAATACTGGCACATTATCTTTTGTTAACAGTTCAAATTCTTCCAAAGATATCAAGCTTACTTCAGAAATTTGTATTGGATTTTCTTCGTCTGAACTAAAAATTGGCGCCCCAAAAATTGCAATGCCAATAAGTATTGCATGAGCAGCTCCTGATATCTTAACGCCTATATCCACTATAAAGACCTAAGGATCTGAGCCATCTAACTTTGGCCCACCTGCGTCTGTAACTAATCCAATATTGTTAAATCCAGCAGCATTTAGCGCACCCATCACTTCCATAACTGCAGCATAGTTCACTGAAGCATCAGCCCGTAAAAAAACTTTGTTATTAGTCCTTTCTTCTGCGACAGCAACTAGCTTTTCTATTAAATTTTCGTTCTTTATTTCAATGTTTTGCAATACAATTTTGCCTTCAGACGACAAAGCTATTGTTAGCGGCTCTTCTTGTTCTGTTGCTAATGGCTGCGCAGCAGATTTTGGTAATTCAATCGGGACACCAACCGTCAACATAGGTGCTGCAACCATAAATATTATTAACAGAACCAACATAACATCAACAAAAGGTGTTACATTTATTTCAGCCATAGGCCGATTTTTGGCATGACCTCTGCGCCACTTACCTCCTCCACCTCCTCTTGGTGATACTGATGCACCCATAATTAACTCCTATGAATCAAGTTGGCGTGATAAAATTGTTGAAAATTCATCTGCAAAACTTTCATACCCACCAACTAGTCTGTCAGCATCAGCTGATAATTTATTATAAAATATCACAGCAGGGATAGCAGCTAATAACCCAAGCGCCGTTGCAACCAAAGCTTCAGCAATGCCCGGCGCAACAACTGCTAAGTTAGTATTTTGTTGTATTGCAATTTCTTCAAATGCATTTTTTATACCCCATACAGTTCCAAACAGACCTATGAATGGAGCTGTTGACCCAACTGTTGCCAAAAATGTAAGACCATTATTTAAAATTTCACTTTCACGTGCAATCGCAACGTCCATTGATCTATCTATTCGCTGTTGAGCACCCCCAATTAAATCCTCACCACGGTGAGACCTTTCCCATTCACTCATTGCTGCAACAAAAATCTTCTCACTTGCTCCTGTTGGCTCTGAGCCAACTCGCTCATATAATTGATCTAATGGAGCACCTGACCAAAAAGCCTTATCAAAAAGATGTGCATTTTTACGCGCTTTTCTATAATTGATAAATTTTTGAATTATAATTGACCACGACCATATTGATGAAAATATCAACATTAACATCACTATCTTAACAGTAAAAGTTGCGCGTAGATATAAAGCAAGGACAGAAAAATCAATTTCTGACGCTGCGGTTAGTGCTTCAGTTTCCATAATACTGCTCATTCTTCTTGGGGCTGTTATTTATTAACAACGCATTTATTATAAATCTTAACATAACGAGATTGCATATAAAAACTATATTTTTGTTATTTAAATGCACCTTAAGCGGCAAATTGCTTTAACTTTTGAATTATATCATTTGGCAATCTTACTGGGCGACCATTTACTGTAACGTATGCAATTGTTACATGCGATGAAAATAGTAATAAATTCCCATTATAAACACATTGATTGAATTCAATCTTTGCACCGCAGAGATTGATTAATTTAGTTTCAACTTTTAATTCATCATCAAGTTTTGCTGAAGCATGATATTCTGCATTTATTTTTTTAACAACAAAGATGCAGCCTAAATCCTTTAACAAAAGTTGATCAATACCAGCCTCCCTAATCAAAGAAGAACGGCCTCGTTCTATAAATTTAAAATAGTTAGCATAGTAAACTATTCCAGCCAGATCTGTATCTTCATAAAAAATACGGAAATCAAAATTATGTATCATTAATTCATACCTGACAAAAATATATTTGATCTTGCAAGTAATCTTAATGCATGAGTTTTGTCCTGGGAGGCTACTGGTAAGATTGGGTCATAAGCAGCTCGAACCAGTGCTGCATATTTTGGTTTTGGTATGCATAAGTTATTTTGAGATAATTGTGCTATCGGACTTTCATTAACAAACGCATTAGCAGAAAACAAAGCAAGGCATTGGAAAGTTTCTCCAGTTGCTAGTGCTTGTATCGACATCTTGGCTGTTTCATCAGATACTTTTATCAACTGAACACACATTTTAATCCCACCCTCAGGATCAAAAGAAAAAATTCTATAACTTTTAGTGGATGAAAATTGAAGTTTTTCTATAATATCTTTTATGTTTGGTATAAGTTCCTGAATGTCAGGTACAGATAAAACTTCGCTCCATTCTTGACAAAAAAACCACATAAAATTAGCACCAAGTTCTGGATCAGTCTCTTCAATTTTATTGCCAGTAATACCCACAGTTGTGACTATCGAAGATTTTAAATGAGTTAATGTTTCATCATCAACGCCAAAAACTATAGGAACTATTGGACGATTCCAACGAGCAAAATGAAATGTGTCATTATCACCTGTGAAGAGAGCTTCGATTTCCTCAAGACTTAAGCTTTCAGTCATCACTTGCCGCCTACAAACAAATCAGATTGATTTATAGATTTTGGCTCTCTCATCCCTAAATGGCTCCAAGCTTTTTGCCCAAGCATTCTACCTCTTGGTGTTCTCTGAATTAAACCCTGTTGCAAAAGAAACGGCTCAACAACTTCCTCGATCGCATCACGAGACTCAGATAGTGCTGCAGCAATAGTTTCAATGCCGACAGGACCACCAGCATAATTCTCTGCAACCATACGTAAATAGCGCCTGTCTGCCCCATCCAAACCCAAATCATCTACACCCAAACGAGTTAAAGAATTATCAGCAAGTTTTTTTGATATAGTGCCATTACCTTCAACCGTTGCAAAATCCACAACACGGCGCAATAACCGCCCCGCAATTCTTGGAGTTCCCCTAGCACGCCTTGCAATTTCCTTAGCTCCATCTGCTGATGCTTCAATACCCATTAATCTTGCTCCACGTTCAACAATCAAACATAGTTCATCAACAGTATAAAATTCTAATCTTGTTGGAATGCCAAAACGATCACGTAATGGTGTAGTTAACAAACCTAATCGTGTTGTTGCCCCAACCAATGTGAACGGCTGCAAATCAATTCGTACAGAACGTGCAGCAGGCCCTTCTCCAATCATTAAATCAAGTTCAAAATCTTCTAATGCTGGATATAAGACTTCTTCAACAACTGGGTTTAACCTATGTATTTCATCGATAAATAAAACATCTCGTTCTTCTAAATTTGTTAAAATAGCGGCCAAATCACCAGCCTTTGCTAATA
>Ga0209532_1002745_pt1 | contig 12175 bp, 10 predicted proteins | sample COG_02_FD_184746 | JGI IMG/M metagenome (GOLD analysis project Ga0209532, IMG submission 184746) | Pelagic Microbial community sample from North Sea - COGITO 998_met_02 (SPAdes) (version 2) | ecosystem: Environmental > Aquatic > Marine > Neritic zone/Coastal water | place: Helgoland, sampling... | reverse complement strand
GTAAAATCAATTTTATTTTATAATTAAAAGTATTTTTTAAGTATTTAATCAAATTCTTTTTCTATGTTACAAATATTATTTTCATATACTCCTTGAGTTTTAATTTTCCCGTTTTCATGCCACTCTGTAAAATCACCATTGAAAACGCCATTTTCAATAAGCACAACTTCTCTGGCTTTAACACCATTATTGTGGTATGATATTATAGTACCCGCATCTTGAATACCACTTGTAAAATTCAATTCTACTTTGAGTTTCCCATTTTTATGGAATAACCTGTAGTAACCATCTTTTTCCTTCCAATTATCTTCCTCATATTCTTCTTTAATATTACCATTCTCATGGTAGGTTTTTATAATTCTAGTCATCTTTTTTAGTTGACCATCATCCTGGAATAACCATAGGTAGCCAATTTCTTTTGACTCTTTTGTTACTTCTTCTACTTTTACATATTTTTCCTTAGGGTTACCATTATCATAGTAAGTTATCACTTCTTCACTGCTATCATTTTTTGTACCCCAATTCCCTTTATTTAGCCAATCCCATATAAGATCATAAATAATCTCATTGATATATAGTTCTGGAAAGAATTCTTCAAAGACTATATCTCTAATCTCTTTTGGAGCATCATCTTTTAATCCAAGTTCCTTGTTTGATATATGATCAAAATCCCAGGGTCCAGATAAAGTTGCGTTCTCGAAATAATAACCCCATTCCAAACCCTCATATACAGCAATATCAAGTTCATTAATGTTGTTTATACTTTCTTCTTTAAAAGCTGTGATTAAATTTTTATTTATATGTTTAATTTGCTTTTTTGATAACCAAATACACATTTGCATTTCTTCAAATCCATTTAATAAATTTTCAGAAAGCGCTTCTATTTGGTTGACAGTCAGTTTATCTTTTATATTTTCAAATCTACTTCTAGTAACAGAATCATTGAACCAATCTTTAACGTCCTTAGTATCTATTTGTCTAATCCATTCTTCAGGAGTCATTTTATTTTTGTTGTCGCTCATGGATATTTACTTTTTAAGTTCTTCAGTTATAAATCATTTGCTTTTTCACAGGCAAACTCTGGATACTCAGCTTTTATTCTATATAGATGTAGTTTGTGCATATTTTTAGTTTTATAATATTATCACTTTGCTCTCGTATTCAGATTGTAAGAAGGTATTTCCTTATTTAAATATCAAGGAGTCTTTATAATAATTACATTCTACTTTTAAAAAATTATCAAATTTTACACCTGATAGTTTATCTTCAAAAGTTAAATCATCTAAATCAAAGATTAATCGATATTTATTGTTTTTTTCTCTTCTATAAAGTTTACTATAAATATTATCATTTGAAGGTATTTTAAAAACATAAATAGTTCTCTTTACAGTATTTATTAATAATAAATACCAGTCATTGTCTTTGCGTTTAAAATTTGGTTCTACAGAATATATGTTATTGGAGTTAATTGTAGACAAATTTGTATTTGATTTATCTACATAAATTCCTTCAGTATTTTGTATAACATTGATTAGGCTTATTTTATTTGGGCGCTGTTTTGTTTTCATAATTATTTCGTTTTACATTAAATTATATCTTTATGAATTTTACATTCAGGTATTTTAAACTCCAAAACCAGGCACATCAGCAAAAACAATATATGTTTGCCCTTTTTCTCCCTTGTAATTAAGCTCATCTAAAGGAGCATAATGACCTTCTTGATCATAATCTTCATCTTCATTGATGTCTATCAATACATTGAATGTTTCAATTTTTTCATACACTTCTTTTTCTGAATTCCATCTTTCACGTTCTTTAGGATCGTTATCATATAAGTTATTTAGTTCTTCAATTGTAAAACTAGAGGGGTCCCATCTACGATAATTATGATCTCCATAGATGTAACTCTCATTTTCTTGGCTGATACAACCAAGTATAAGTTTTTCAACAGAAAAATTAGATTCTGCCATAACCCACATATCCTCAATCTCACTTGCTGATTCTGAACAACCAATTTCATTTAGTTCATCGAAAAGGTCATAATTCCCACCGGTTTCAGGGCTAAGTATATTATTAAAACAATAAAAAATATTACCATGATATTCCTCTTTAAAATAAACAGTCTTACCAATAGCTTCAATTGTTGTTTTTGAAGGTTTAGATAAATTCATGTACCTAAAAATAATATCCTCAAGATCTATAGTATTAGTATCAAAATAGCTAGTTATCAAATCTACTACATTACCTGATAGCATAGTAAATTTAAATTCAGCATTACGCCAATCAGGTTCGAATTCTGTATTTATTTTGTTTAAAGCTGTTTTGTCATCAATAATCTTTAAATTCTGTTTCAAAAAACTATATTTTTTTTCTTCATTTATGTCTAAAAATCCAAGAGACCTCATACGAACACCTTCTTTTTTAAGAACTTCATCTAATTTTGCCAGGATTTTTATTACCCGAGCTAAAAAAAGTTGTTCCTCTTCAGATAGATTATTTTTTTTTTCTGGATTTAACAATTCATTTGCTTTTTCACAGGCAAACTCAGGAGACTCAGCTTTTATTCTGTATAAATGTAGTTTGTGCATATTTTTAGTTTTATAATGTTATGTCTTGTGTATTAACGATTGCTTACAAAATAACTACAAGAAGGTTAATTTTCTTTTATATTGTTCAACATCTAATATTAAAGATGGTTCAGTACGAATTTCGTCTTCATCATATTGATCGGCACCATATTCAAAAACCTTTAAATTATTAAACACCTCTTCTTCATATAGTCTTAAATAATCATATTTTCTATAATCATCATCATAAATCCATTCAAAACCAAATAATTGCATTGTTTTTGAGCCAGGAAAATCTCTTACTTCTTCATCTATATAATTTCCATATTCATCTTTTTTAACTCCAGTTCTTCTTATTACATCATATGCTTCTATAAATTTTTGTTGTTCTTTGGGTAAATCCCAAACATCATCTGTTGCTTGATCATTAATAGTTTCCCACCTAAAAATTAAAATAAATTTTTGCTCTGGAATATAGTTAGCTAATATTGATAAAACGTGCTGGCTTTGAACCGAAATACCTACTGGCGGGTATTTTTGTAAATCTAGCTCATCTGCACCTGTTAAGTTTATTATATGTTTACGGCGATTGATATACTCTGATAAAAAATCAGTTTCAACAAAATTACCATCATGAAATTTAGTATAATTTTCAATTAATGTTCTGAAAACTATCAAACTATCCCCTTTATTTGGGGTTAAAAAAATTGTAACTTCATTTAGTGGTGTCTCATTTTCGTCAAAGATTGATATTTTAGTGTCTTTAGTTGTTTCAAATTTACTTTCTAGATTTGAATACCAATATTGATCATTGAACTCTACTTTTGAATACTGAATTCTCTTTTTACCGTTTTGATGAAATACAATAAAATCTCCTGATTTATTTTTTTCAAAAACCAGACCATTTTCTTTAAACTTTAATTTCCAGCCAGATATATCTATACCTGATTCTAAGGCCTTAAAATAGATTTCTGTTATGTCTGTGACATTTGATGTATCCCAGCTAGATATGTGTCCGTATTTAACTTCTGCTTTTTCAGGATTTTCAGTCCAGTATTCATAAGCTCGTTTTAATTGGTCATCATTAAATCCTATTTCGTTGAAATCATTTAATTTTCCATTGATATCAAATTCTTTTTCTATGCTACAAATATCATTGTCATAAAATCCTTGACTTTTAATGTTTCCGTTTTCATGCCACTCTGTAAAATCTCCATTTAAATTTCCCTTAGATAAAATAACTTGTCTTGCTTTTCTTCCATTGGCGTGATAAGAAATAATAGTTCCATCGTTTTGTTTACCATTTGTAAAATTCAATTCTACTTTGAGTTGCCCATTTTTATGAAATAACTTGTTATAACCAATTTTATTTCCTTTGTTGTTTACCTCATAATCTTCCTTAATATTTCCATTTTCGTAGTATGTTTTATTGTTTGCTACTTTCAAACCAGAACCATATTGATAATTGCTTCGAAGAAGCATAGCGTCCACATTAGTTCCTGTAGTTATCTCCCAATTCTCAATAGATTGATTAAAAGCAGCAGCACCGTAAAACATATACCTCATATTAGTCACATTACTTACATCCCACTTTCCTATAGGTTGGTTGAATTTTAATGCATCTTGAAACATGCCTGCCATATTAGATACCCTAGATACATTCCAATTTCCGATAGGTTGGTTAAAAGTTTTAGCGCGACTAAACATGCCACCACTATGATTATCAGGTGATCCCATATCAGTTACATTACTAACATTCCAATTTCCAATAGGTTGATTGAAATTTTCAGTATTTGAAAACATCATACTCATGTTTGTCACATTGCTTACATCCCAATTACCAATTGGTTGATTAAAAGCTTTAGCATCACGAAACATGCCACTCATATCCGTTACTTTACTAACATCCCAATTACCAATAGGTTGATTAAAATTATCAGCGTTATAAAACATACCATGCATATTGGCAACATTGCTTACGTTCCAATTATCTAGTGGTTGGTTGAAAGTATTTGCATCATTAAACATGTCAGACATATCAGTTACACTACCAACATTCCAATCACCAATAGGTTGATTAAAAGCCCCGACTCTATTAAACATACCATGCATATTGGTAACATTGCTTACGTTCCAATTAACTAGTGGTTGGTTATACTCAAATAGACTATCAAACATATAACTCATATTAGTTACATTACTCACATCCCAATCACCAAGTGGTTGGTTAAAAGCATAACAACTATCAAACATATAACTCATATTAGTTACATTACTAACATTCCAATCACCAAGTGGTTGGTTGAAGGGTCTTGCATTATAAAACATGTTAGACATATCAGTCACACTACTTACATCCCAATTACCAATAGGTTGATTAAAATTATCAGCTTTATAAAACATACCATGCATATTGGTAACATTGCTTACGTTCCAATCACAAAGTGGTTGGTTAAAAACAGTAGCAAATTGAAACATATAACTCATATTAGTTACATTACTCACACCCCAATCACCAATGGGCTGATTAAAAGCTTTAGCATAACGAAACATGCCACTCATATCAGTTACATTACTAACATCCCAATTACCAATAGGTTGATTAAAAGCCTCGGCACCATAAAACATTTCCGACATATTAGTCACATTGCATACGTCCCAATCACCAATGGGCTGATTAAAAGCTTTAGCATAACGAAACATGCCACTCATATCAGTTACATTACTAACATCCCAATTACCTATTGGTTGATTAAAACTATTTGCTTCTTTAAATAATTCACACATATCATTTACCCCAGAGGTATCCCAGTCAGAAATATGGCCGTAAGTAGCTTCTGCTGATGAAGCATCTTTTAACCACTGTTTAACTGCGGCTTTTAGTGTTTCGTTGTTGAATTTCATTTGTTTTTTTTAAGTATTAGTATATTATAAATTTGCTCTCGTATTCAGATTGTAAGGAGCTCTTTTTGTTGATAATTTTAAACAGATAGCGCTTTATATCTATAGTTTCTTATGATGGTTAATTGAATAATATTTTTTTTGCCTTATTGAAGGTTTCTACGATTTTCTTCTTTTTATTTATGATTGTAATAAAGTATAGAGTACCAGAATTAATGTAATAACTTGAAATACAACTACTGTTTTTATAAGTTTTGTTGTAGAATTTGTTTCTTGAACTTTACTTTTTAAAGATTCAACCATTTGCTTCAATTCATTAAAATCTTCGTATGCCATAATTCTTCGGGGAGTAGAAGTGACTGGCACACCAATTTCTTGACCTTCATTCTCAACTTTATTCTCAGCTTCATTCTTAACTTCATCAATATTTTGGGTATTTTGCCGTTCACGAAACTCCACAAATCTATTGATAGAATTTCTGATAGTACCGTTTCCTATATTTCCTGTTTCAGAAAAATTACCTTGTAAACCAAAGCTGTCTCTTATTCTTTTAAGGCGCTCAAGGTCTCTTGCTATATTGATGTCATATAACGAAATAGTATTACCCCGTATTTTTGAGATGTGACGTGATATTGTATCTATCCCTCTTGAATATGCATAAACCGTATTTTCTGCATAGTTATTAGCCGTTAAATAGGCTATAAAAGCTTGTCTTAGTTGTTCTTCCATAATTTATTTTATAATTGTACTAAAATCTGTGTACGGATGATTTAAATGGTAATCATCTAAAAAAAGATTATAACCTTTTTTATTTTTTTTTAAATCTTTGTCCAAACAAAATTTTTCAATAAAATTTAGAATTGGTATCATACTAATTTCAGCAGGTGCTTCTTCAGGAATTCCATTTATAAATATATATTTTTTATTTTCTTTATTGACTGATGGGGGTAGTGTTAGGTGTAAATTCCATCGCAGGTCAAAATGACCAAAACTTGGATATTTTTTTTGATACACTTTATTTAATTTAAATGCCTTTGTTTTATTTTCACCATGCTGTGACAATGGATTTACAGCAACCTTGAATGGTAAATCTTCGGTTTTAATTATAATATGGTATCCCTTGGAGGGGGTTTGAACCACCCATGGATAATTAGGTGGTAGCTTTGCATCAACTAAAAACTCTTCTATAATTGGTTTAAGATTTGACAATGATTTTGTGTTATCTTTTTTAAGTATAGACAAATGATCAACATCTATCGCTCTAATGTTATTTCTCCCTAAAACCATTCCTATCCCAGTTGCATTTTCCCAATCATAGGCCTGCATTTCTTTCAATTCCTGTCTTCTATAGGTTATTAGTTGCCTATTGTTTGATGGGGCTTTGTAAATATATTTTGTTGGATCATTTTTTGAAGGAACAATGTGAGTTACATTAAATCCAAGATTGTAATAGTAATTGGCCCAATCCATTATATGCTTCATACTTAAATTTTATAGATCAATAATTTATTTTTCGGAATTATGTTTTTTAATGATTTTTGTTTGTACAAATAATATGTACACAAAAACTTCATTAATTTAAAAGTTAATTTTTCTCCACATGCCATTTTTTTTTTATTAATAGTCCGTTTAATTATTCTAAGAAATGTTCTAAAAAAATTAATTTCAATCATTACAAACTGATCTACAAGTTCAATTCTATCTTTACAAAAGAGAGAATGGTAGGTTCCATCCATAATACAAGGCGTTTGTGTTGCTAAATTTTTTAGTAATACCTCTTTTTTATTTTGTATTAAATTGCAATTTCTGTCAAATAATATATCATCTAATTTAATAAGGTTCATTTGTAAATCAACACTTATTTTCTCACATAACGTAGTTTTCCCACTACCGGGTGGCCCTATAACATTTATTTTTTTGTTTGTTTTTAAGACATTAACAATATTTTTATAATCATTAGTATGAGTTTTCATAACAAGTTTTCTAGATGAAATTTGGTTTTTTATATTCGTCAACATTTAAATTCAATCTCTTAGCCACTTTAAATTTAATACCATCTATGTCCAACATTTCGACATAATCATCACCCTGTAAAGCTCTATCCCTGCTTGCCTTTGATTCAAATTCATGAACTTTATCATTAAATTTGTAAATAGCTGTGAATGATTCTTTTATGTTGTAAAACACATCTTCTTCAAAAATCCTTAATTCATCATAATCGTGTGCAAACATGCACATCTCTTCAAGCCACTCTCTTGATTTTCCGCCGTCACACTTAAACTCAGTGATTTCTTTTCCTGGATCCTCATCTCGTGATTTTTCCCCTGTTATAAATATTTTATCGTAGTGACACATCACTGCTACGTCTGTGGGCTCATAAAATAAGGAGAGGTAATCTTCATAACCACTATCTTCCCATGGTCTATTAAATCTGTAAACCATTACAAACTTTTTATTTGGTACCCAATCTATTAATTCATCTAAAATCCATTGGCTTCTTTCTGATTCCAGCAATATAGGAGGATGTTTTTCTAAATCAATTTCATCATCTCCTGTTAAATTTATTACATGAGGGTTTCTATTACATAAATCATCTGTAATGAAGTTTTTATTTGCAAAATTTTTAAAATACACAGGAGTACTTTTATCTACCTTAAAAATAACCATACTATCTCCCCTGTTAGGAATATAAAAAACAGTGAACTCCTCTATCTCTTTACCATCTTCATCATATGCTACACATTTTGATTTTGGATTAAGTTCAATATCTCCTTTATTATGCCATTCCTCAAAAGTCATATTTTTATACTCAAACTTTATTTTTCCATTTTCATGATAAGTTGTAAAACTGTTTTCTGCAGTTTGTTTATATAGCAAACCATTTCTTTTAAAATTCAAACTCCATTTAGATACATCAATATTTATAGATTTTGCTTCAAAGTAAACATCTGTTACATCACTTACTTCTGATGTGTCCCAGCCAGAAATATGTCCATATTTAGTTTCTGCACCCTCAGGATTCTCTGTCCAATGTTCATAGGCAAGGTTTAATTGGTCATCATTAAATCTTAATTCTTTATAATCAATTAACTTCCCATTTTTTTCAAATTCTTTTTCTTTACTACAAACACCTTTATTATAAACCCCTTGAGTTTTAATGCTACCATTTTCATGCCATTCAGTATAATCTCCATCTAACCCCCAATCTTCAGTTAAGATAACTTCTCTGGCTTTAACACCATTATTGTGATATGAAATTATAGTACCAGGGTCTTGTACGCCATTAGTCCAATTAACTTCTACCCGTAGTTGTCCGTTTTCGTGATATTCAAATGACTCTCCATTTTTTTCCCCATATAAATTTACTTTTGATTGTTCTTTTATATTTCCATTGTCATAGAAGGTTTTTTTTATTAGGTTTCTATTATCCATATTGCCTGCGTTTTTGATGGCTTTCTTTTTAGAAAGGTCAATATATCTATAAAATACTTTGGCTTCAGAAACCATGGTATTGATATCAAACATATTACTAACATCCCAAGAACCTATATCCTGATTAAATGAGGTAGCACCAGAAAACATATCCCTCATATTAGTCACATTACTAACATCCCAATTCCCTATTGGTTGATTAAAAACAGTAGCAATTTGAAACATATAACTCATACAAGTCACATTACTAACATCCCATTTTCCAATGGGTTGATTAAAGTCCTTGGCACCAGAAAACATACCACTCATATTAGTAACATTTCTAACATCCCAATTTTCAATAGGTTGATTAAAGGCCTTAACATCAGAAAACAAACCACACATATCAGTCACATTACTAACATCCCATTTACCAATAGGTTGGTTGAATGCTTTAGCCCCTCTAAACAAACTATTCATATCATTCACATTACTAACATCCCATTTACCAATAGGTTGGTTGAATGCTTTGGCCCCTTCAAACATATGTCGCATACTGTTTACACAACTTACATCCCAATTATCAATAGGTTGATTAAAATTATCAGCGTTATAAAACATACCATGCATATTGGTAACATTGCTTACATCCCAATTACCTATAGGTTGATTAAAAGCTGTAGCACCTGAAAACATGAGACTCATATCAGTCACATTACTAACATCCCAATCACCAATGGGTTGGTTAAACCCATTTTTATCTTGAAAAAGGTTATTCATGACCGTAACCTCAGAGGTATCCCAGGATGAGATATGGCCGTATTTAATTTCTGCTGATGTAGTATCGCTTAACCACTCATAAATTGCTTCTCTTATTGTTTCGTTATTGAATTTCATGTTTTTTATTATCTATTTAGTACTGTAGTCTATTTGAAAAAATATATAATTATATTTTTAATCTGTTTTTAACATGGGCCTTGCAATCATTAACAATATTTTTATAATCATTAGTATGAGTTTTCATAACTAGATTTCTAGATGAATTTTGGTTTTTTATATTCGTCAACATTTAAATTCAATCTCTTAGCCACTTTAAATTTAATACCATCTATGTCCAACATTTCGACATAATCATCACCCTGTAGAGCTTTATCCCTGCTTGCCTTTGATTCAAATTCATGAACTTTTTCATTAAATTTGTAAATAGCTGTGAATGATTCTTTTAAGTTGTAAAAGACCTCTTCTTCAAAGATCCTTAATTCATCATAATCGTGTGCAAACATGCACATCTCTTCAAGCATATTTCTTGATTTTCCGCCGTCACACTTAAACTCAGTGATTTCTTTTCCTGGATCCTCATCTCTTGATTTTTCCCCTGTTATAAATATTTTATCGTAGTGACACATCACGGCTATTTCTGAGGGCTCATAAAAGCCGGAGAGGTAATCTTCATAACCACCATCTTCCCATAGTCTATTCCATCTATAAACCATTACAAACTTTTTATTTGGCACCCATTCCAATAAATCATCTAAAATGAATTGGCTTCTAAAGGATTCCACCAATATAGGAGGGTGTTTTTCTAAATCAATTTCATCATCTCCTGTTAAATTTATTACATGAGGGTTTCTATTACATAAACCATCTAAAATGAAATTTTTCTCTGCAAAATTTTTAAAATACATATGAGTATTTTTATTAACTCTAATAATAACCATACTATCTCCTTTGTTAGGAACATAAAAAACAGTGAACTCTTCTATCTCTTTACCATCTTCATCATAGGCAACACATTTTGTGTTTTGATTAAAATCTATTCTTAATTCGTCATACGGTTCAGACCCTTTCATCAAAATTAATTTTTTATACTCAAACTTTATTTTTCCATTTTCATGATAAGTTGTAAAACTGTTTTCTGCAGTCTGTTTATATAATAGATCATTTCTTTTAAAATTTAAACTCCATTTAGACACATCTATATTTAGGTGTTTTGCTTCAAAGTAAATATCTGTTACATCTGTTACCTGTGCTGTATCCCAACCAGATATATGTCCATATTTAGCTTCTGCATCTTCAGAGTTCTCTTTCCAGTGCTCAAATGCAACATTTAATTGGTTATCATTAAATCTTAATTCTTTGAAATCAATTAATTCTCCATTATCATAAAATTGCTCTTCGATGACGCAAACATCTTTGTTATAATATCCTTGAGTTTTAATGTTACCATTTTCATGCCATTCAGTATAATCTCCATCTAACCCCCAATCCTCAGTTAAGACAACTTCTCTGGCTTTAACACCATTATTGTGATATGAAATTATAGTGCCAGGGTCTTGTTTGCCATTAGTCCAATTTACCTCAAACTTTATTTTTCCATTTTCGTGATATACTTGACTTGCTCCATGTTTTTTTCCTTGGCTGTTAACTTCATACACCTCTTTATAAATCTTTCCATTTTCATAGAAATTATTTTCAATTTTTTTTGCCATAATTCAATTGTTTTGTGTTTTGGTATTATCAATCTTCTTTCGTGTTGTTTTTGTAAACCTTTATTATTTTTCAATTGTTTCTTCAACAAACTCTTTAAAATTGAAGTTTGTACCACCAGATTTTGTGTCCTTTAAGTAATTAGAACTTCTATTTGCAGATATTTCTATATCATATGCTCCTATATCCTCCCTAAGTTTAAAAGCTTTATTAGGATTAATGATAAATCCTTTTTTTAGTTTAATCCAAATTACTTTGTTTTCAGAATTTAATAATAAGTGTACATCTTTATTAAATTTATCTTTACGAATATTAAACCACCAAACATCTTTTGATTTATTGATATTAGAATAACTTGTATTTATATTATTTATAAAGACACCCCTTGTTGTGTTTATAAAATCTATGATTTCTTTTTTTGTTTCCATAACTATCTTTTTAGGAATTAATGAATGCTAACAACATAACTGTTTTTATTTTTTAACTAACCAGGAAATCTCAGTTTGATCTGTCTTGTCCATTACACACCAACTAATATTATCCAAACCAAAGCTAGTACCAAAGCCTTGTTTATTTTTATATACTATAATGCCCTCAGTTTTTAAATTACCTAAATGTTCTTCAACAAATGAACCTAATTCTAAAAATTCATCCACAAATAGATACCATCCTTGCTCACGAATTTCTTCCTCTTCCATGTCTTCATATTCCTCTAAAAATTCTTTGATTTTATTTATTAAGTCTTCATTTTTTAGAATTCCAGTTGCCCATATATAGCAGTCTCCCCAATAGAATGGTTTTTTTAAATT
>Ga0209532_1002743_pt1 | contig 12182 bp, 11 predicted proteins | sample COG_02_FD_184746 | JGI IMG/M metagenome (GOLD analysis project Ga0209532, IMG submission 184746) | Pelagic Microbial community sample from North Sea - COGITO 998_met_02 (SPAdes) (version 2) | ecosystem: Environmental > Aquatic > Marine > Neritic zone/Coastal water | place: Helgoland, sampling... | reverse complement strand
GGCCGCAGCTGTTGATTTTGCCTATGTGGCCCATGGCGCGCGTTTTGCGCAAACCGAAGTTAAAATTGGCATCATTCCTGGCGCAGGTGGCACGCAAACCCTTGCGCGGGCGATCGGCGAGCGCCGGGCTAAGGAATTGATCCTCACCGGCGAGGTCTTCACGGCCGAGCAGGCTTTGGAATGGGGGCTCGCCAATGCCATTTATCCGATTGAAGAGCTGCTCCCTGCTGCGCTCAAAACTGCCAAAACCATGGCGGCCAACGCACCAATCGCGGTGAGGCAAGCCAAACTGGCGATTGAGCGCGGCAGCGGCTTGGGGCTGGCGGATGGGTTGGCTTTGGAAATCGAGGCCTATAATCGGACCATTCCCACCGAAGACCGCTGCGAAGGGGTGGCGGCGTTCAATGAAAAGCGCCCGCCCGTATTTCGCGGCCAGTGATCCAAACCAGAGCGCGGCTCAGATATCGTTGACCGGCCGCCTCCGCGCAGCCAAAATGCGCATCAAGGCTGCATCGCGTTCTCGCTCTAATTGCACAATGGATTTTCCCTGGGCCTCGGCCTCAACCCCCGCAATCAAAGCAGCGCGCAGCTCTGGCGTGAGCTGCGGGGTGCCAAGCGTGCTCCAACGCCCCTCCTGGCTGTCACCGAGATGCTCAAGATAATGGGCCAAGCCGCCAGAGCCGCCCCCGAGATGATAGGTCATATGTGCTCCCATAACCGCCCAGCGCAGTCCCGGGCCGTTCACCAACGCCAGATCCACCGACTCTACATCCGCGATGCCTTCCGCGACGATATGCACCGCTTCGCGCCAGAGGGCAGAGGCCAGCCGATTGGCCAAATGCCCCACCGCCTCACGCTTCATCCGCACAGGCACCCGGCCAATACGGCGATAAAGCTCTTCAGCGCGGGCCAAAGTTGCCTCTGCTGGGCAAAACAGCTCGACCAAGGGCACAAGATGCGGCGGGTTATATGGGTGGGCGTTCAGCAGGCGCTCTGGCCTGTCCATCTGCGCGCTCAGACGCGACCAGGGCAGGCCAGACGCGCTTGAGGCAATCAATGCATCGGCCTCAGCGTGCATCTCAAAGCTGCGATACAGATCGTGTTTCACATCCAAGCGCTCAGGGGCATTCTCTTGCACAAATATCGCGCGTGACAGCACCACTTCACGCTCAGCCACGACCGTCAATCTCCCCGGCCTCTCCGCACCAGCATCCAGTTGCCGCAATTGCGCTATGGGCGCTTGGACCCGTTCCTCAAGCGCATCTCTCGCCTCAGGATCAGGGTCCCAAGCCTGCACATCAAACCCGTGATGCAAAAACAATGCGGCCCAACTGACACCAATCAACCCGGCTCCAAGAATCGCGATTGGGCGCTCTGTATCCAGCATCCGAGGGCTTTACCGCGGCGCCATACGGATTGCGCCATCCAAGCGGATTACTTCGCCGTTCAACATTTGATTTTCGATGATATGTCCAACCAGATTGGCATATTCCGCCCCCTGACCCAAGCGCCGAGGGAAGGGCACCTGCGCGCCCAGCGCGTCTTGAACCTCTTGCGGCATACCGTCCATCATGGGGGTGGCGAAAATACCTGGCGCAACGGCGCATACACGAATTCCTTTGTCGGCCAAATCCCGCGCCATCGGCAGGGTCAAACCCACGATGCCACCTTTAGATGCGGAATAGGCAACCTGCCCAATCTGTCCATCATAGGCCGCCACCGAAGCTGTGTTGACAATAACGCCCCGTGCACCATCGGGCCCGCATGGATCTGCGGCCGCCATTAAACACGCGGCTTGAGACGCGCAGTTGAAACTCCCGATCAGATTAACTTGGATTGTTTTGGAAAATATCGCAGGGTCATGGGCCGCACCGCGTGATACGGTTTTAATTGCAGGAGCAATACCCGCACAATTTATCATGATGCGCGGCGTGCCAAGAGCTGCGACGACAGCCTCAAACCCTGCGGCGACACTGACAGGATCGGCCACGTCAACATGCTGAAATAGCCCACCGACCTCCTGCGCTACGGCCTTACCGGCCTGAGTATTAAGATCAAAAACCACAACCCGCGCCCCCATTTCCGAGAGCTTTTGCGCGGTGGCCGCACCTAAACCAGAGGCACCACCGGACACAACGGCGACAGCAGAATTTCCAAATATCATAATCATTCCCCAAATGTGACCACAGGATTACGGTCAATTATAGCGCCATGGTATTGCAACCACCGGTGAGGTCAAACTGCATTATGCGTTTTGACAGCCCTACGCGGCACCTGTAGAGCATCGGTCCAGATCTCATGCCTGTAGCCAGCCATAAGGAACGCTTCGTGAGCAATACAATTACCCCCTGCTATCAACCGGAGAAGGGCTACCTCACACAGACCACTCGAAAAATTTACATCAAGCGGGCCGTCGAAGCCGGGCGTTTGCCCCCACAGGCGCGGCGCATGGAAACGATTACCTCGCTGCAGGCGTCACATGATCCACAAATGCCGATCCAATTTTGGCAGCTTTTCTCTGTTTTGGGGCCAGAGCCGATTGTCGGAATTGTTGCTGAATTTTATCAGCGCGTATTTGACGACGAACCCTGGTTCACATCGGTTTTCGCGCAAGTGGGCAACCTTAATCGCCATATTTCAACACAGGCCAGCATGTGGCTCGATGTTATGAGAGGTGGACCCTATTATCACGGGGCAGAATTCAGGCTAAATTTCCATCATGTCCACAATGCCCATAGTTTGAAGAATGAAAAAGGCGCGCGCCGGTGGGTCTGAGCTATGATCTTGGCGGCGGTGCATCGCTCTTGGCATCTTATGCAGATGACAGCAACGACGAAGTTAGTGCAAAAGCTTACAAAGAAGGCATGACCTTCCAGCTTTCTTTCGCATTCTAATTTAATTAGATCGAACAATGAAAAGGCGGCCCATGCGGGTCGCCTTTTTGCTTTTGGGAGATGAATATTTCAGCATGGATCCCTCGGAGCTCTAGAAACCTAAGACAAAGCAGCCTATGACTACCGGCGGGCACTCAATCTGGGTTTGGCCCATGAATATATAGACGAGGCAGATCCCATGAGCAGCTATTCCCCCGCCGAAATCGAAGCCAAGTGGCAAGAGGCTTGGGCCAAAGGCGAGACCTTCAAGGCCGTGGCGACTGCCGATCGTCCGAAATACTATGTCTTGGAAATGTTTCCCTATCCGTCAGGCCGCATTCACATGGGCCATGTCCGCAATTACACCATGGGCGATGTCATTGCGCGCTACAAGCTTTCCACTGGTCACAATGTGCTGCATCCAATGGGTTGGGATGCTTTTGGTATGCCCGCTGAAAACGCCGCCATGGCTATAGGTGGGCATCCAAAAGAATGGACTTATGATAACATCGCCACCATGCGCGCGCAGATGAAGCCTTTGGGCCTATCCATCGATTGGTCGCGCGAATTTGCCACCTGTGATCCAGAATATTACGGTCAACAACAGGCGTTGTTTCTCGATATGCTTGCCAATGGATTGGTCTATCGCAAGAATGCGATGGTCAATTGGGATCCGGTCGATATGACGGTGCTAGCCAATGAACAGGTGATTGACGGGAAAGGCTGGCGCTCCAATGCCGAGGTTGAACGCCGCGAGCTGACACAATGGTTCTTCAACATCTCATCCATGTCGGGCGAGTTGCTCAGCGCCTTGGGCGAGCTAGAAAATTGGCCCGCCAAAGTTCGCTTGATGCAGGAAAATTGGATCGGCCAATCGCGCGGGTTGGAAATGACCTTTCCACTGACCACGCCTCAAGATGGTCATGAAGGCATCACCGTTTACACCACCCGTCCCGATACATTGGTAGGCACCTCGTTCATTGGCCTCGCCGCCAACCACCCGCTGACCCAAAGCCTGGCGGCTCAAAATCCCGCGCTGGCGGCATTTTGCGCTGAATGTAAGAAAATGGACACCACAGAGGCGGCCATGGAAAAGGCGGAAAAGAAGGGTTTTGATACCGGCATAACCGTGCAAAACCCGCTTGGTGGCGCGCCATTGCCTGTTTGGGTCGCCAATTTCGTGATGATGGACTATGGCACCGGCGCGATCTTCGCCTGCCCCGCCCATGACCAGCGCGACCTTGATTTTGCGCGGAAATATGATCTGCCGGTGATTGATACTTTCTTTGCGCTGGGCGATGCCACACCCGTAACGGATGTGGCCTTTGTGCCGTCCAAAACCGAAACAGTTCGCTGGGTCAACCAACCTGCCGGCCTGCAAGAGGCGACCGGGCAAGAAGCGATTGATGCCACAATCGACTGGGCAGAGGCGCAGGGGCTTGGCATCGGCAAAACGCAGTATCGTTTGCGCGATTGGGGCTTGAGTCGACAGCGTTATTGGGGCTGTCCGATTCCAGTGGTGCATTGTGACAGCTGCGGCGTAGTGCCAGAGAAAAAGGACAACCTGCCGATCCGCTTGCCCGACGATGTGACATTTGACATTCCTGGGAACCCATTGGATCGCCATCCGACCTGGCGCGACTGCGCATGCCCCGCTTGCGGCCAGGAGGCCCACCGCGAGACCGACACAATGGATACTTTCGTGGATTCCTCTTGGTATTACGCGCGCTTCACGGCCCCCAATGCCTCCACACCTACGGATATGGCTGAAGCCAGCTATTGGATGAACGTCGATCAATATATCGGCGGCGTAGAACATGCGATTTTGCACCTGCTCTATTCACGCTTCTTTGCGCGCGCCATGCAGATTTGTGGCCATTTGCCCGCGTCCGCGATTGAACCTTTCGACGCGCTGTTTACCCAGGGCATGGTCACCCATGCGATCTATAAATCAGAAGGCAAAGATGGCCGCCCTGTCTATCACTACCCCGAAGAGGTGGCGCTACGCGATGGGAAGGCCTTCCTGCTTGAGGGGGGAGCAGAGGTCACCATTGTGCCTTCGGCAAAGATGTCAAAATCAAAAAATAACGTTGTTGATCCTATCAGCATCATCAGCAGCTACGGCGCTGATACGGCACGGTGGTTTGTGTTGTCTGACAGCCCACCCGAGCGCGACGTGGAATGGACCGCCTCTGGTGCCGAAGCGGCGTTTAAGCATTTGAACCGCGTCTGGCAGCTCTGCGAGAAAATCGCCGGTATGGATGAGACACAATCTGGCGATGGGGACAAAGACCTTCTGCGCGCGCTGCATAAAACCATTGAAGACGTCACCTCGGGATTGGAAAGTTTTGGCTTTAATGCAGCGATTGCAAAGCTCTACGGCTTTACCGCAACATTAGGCAAGTCCAAGGCGGGCTATGCCGCTCAACAGGAGGCAATCATGACCTTGGCGCAATTGATGGCGCCTATGACGCCGCATTTGGCCGAGGCAATTTGGGCGCATCAAGGTGGGCAGGGGCTTATTGCTCATGCGCCCTGGCCAAAAGCAGATCCAGCGCTTTTGGCTGAAGATGAGGTAACATTGCCCATTCAAATCAATGGCAAACGCCGTGATGAGATCACCGTAGCCAAAGATATGAGCAAAGACGAGCTGGAAGCCTTGGTGTTACAGAATAAAGCTGTGGTGAAAGCACTGGATGGTGCTACACCTAGGAAGCTCATCATTGTGCCCGGACGTATCGTAAATGTGGTTATCTAGTCGACGCGGATTTTTATGTGCTGCCCTTGCCCTGGCAGGCTGCGGGCTTACGCCAGTCATGGAGCCCAGTTCGCAACAACTTTATAATCAGGTGTTGATCCAAGCGCCGGTCAATCGCGCGGAATACGAGCTGGTGCGAAACTTAGAAGCACAGCTTGGAACCACCAAGAGCGTCCGCTTTTCGTTGCGGTATGATTTAAAAATCACAGAGGACAATATCGTTGTCTCCACGGCACAAGAGATCAGCCGCTATAGCCTGATAGGCGAGCTGGAATATTCCCTGACAGACAGCAATGGCGCCATCCTAAACCGCCAAACTGCAAAATCATTCACCGGTTATTCAGCCACAGGCACCACTGTTGCCACCCAGCGCGCGCAGCGAGACGCCTATGACCGCTTGATGGTCATTTTGGCAGAACAAGTTTCCTCAGCGCTTCTGACGCTGGACCTCCCATGAAGCTCTCCGCCCGCGACGCATTGGCCGCTATTGCGAAGCCTGATCCAAAAAAGACTGGGATTTTGATCTATGGCGCCAACGCGATGCGCGTGGCGCTCAAACGACAACGATTGATAAAGGGGCTAATCGGTCCACAAGGCGAAGAGGAAATGCGCCTCACCCGTTTGCAGGGCGGCGATTTGCGCCGCGACGGCGCCGCGCTGAATGATGCCATTAAAGCCGTAGGCTTTTTCCCCGGTCCAAGGGTGGTCCTCGTGGAAGATGCCAATGACAATTGCGCCGATGCAATTCTGGCAGGATTGAATGATTGGCAGGCCGGTGACGCACAGATGGTTGTCATCGGCGGCGCTCTAAAGCCAACTTCAAAGATCCGCAAAGCGTTTGAGGCCCATTCCAACGCCTGGTCCATCGCCATTTTTGATGAACCACCCACCCGCGCCGAAGTAGAGGCCGCTTTGGCAAAAGTCGGCATGGGCGAGGTCGACCCTGAGGCCAGCGCAGCCATTATAGATCTGTCTAAGGCTATAGATCCCGGTGATTTCAATCAATTTCTGGAAAAATTGTCCTTATATTGCATATCTCAAGCCGGACCCGTCACGCTGCGAGATGTTGAGGTTTGCGCACCGCAATCCACCGAAGCCGCGCTCGATGATGTCATTGGGTTGGTGGCGGATTCGAAAACAGATGAAATTGCTCCGGTGTTGCACCGTGTGATCGCTCAGGGTGGAACCGCCACCGGGCTGTGCATTGCCGCTCTGCGCCATTTTCGTCTTCTGCATACTGCAGCCTCTGATCCAGCGGGCGCGTCACAAGGCGTGGCAAAGCTTCGGCCACCAGTTTACGGGCCACGACGAGATCGAATCCAAAGGCAGGTCAGAGCTTGGCGACGGGACAGGCTGGAGCAGGTGATTTCGCTTTTGCTCGACACTGATTTGCAACTGCGATCCGCGGGGCAAACCGCGCCCCAAATGGCTCAGGTTGAACGATGTTTCATTCGAATTTGTATGATGGGGAAAAGGTAAATGTATACGGTATTAGGATCGACAAAAAATCGAACTTTACGCGTTATTTGGACGCTTGAAGAACTGGGCCTGACTTATGATCAGATCAAAGGCAATCCCGGCTCCGCAGAGATCAAGGCGCTCAACCCCAGCGGTAAAGTTCCCGCTCTGGTCGTCGATGGAGAGGTCTTGCCCGATAGTATCGCCATCATGAGTTTTTTGTCTGACCGCCACGATGCCCTAACATTTCCCGCAGGATCTGTGGAACGTTTGCGCATGGAAGGGCATATTCATTTCTTGCTGGAGGAATTCGACAGTCTGCTATGGGTTGCCGCGAAAAACTCTTTCGTCAATCCGCCAGAGCACCGTGCCGCCGAAGTGAAACCCGTGTTGAAATGGGAATTTGAACGCAGTTTGAAACGACTTGAAGATCGGCTTCAGGGCGCGTTTCTCATGGGAGAGCGTTTTACAATCGCTGATATTCTAGCAGTGCATTGCCTCAACTGGGCCTATACGGCGAAATTTCCAGACGCCAGTGGTGTCTTGAGAGATTATGCCAAACGCTGCCGTGCGCGGCCAGCCTATGCACGGGCTTTGGCAGAGATATAATCGGCGGCCGCCCGCCCTGCAAAACAGCCAGTCGCAAGGCAGGCGGTGATCAAATAGCCGCCGGTCGGTGCGTCCCAATCCAGCATCTCACCGGCGCAAAATACTCCCGGCACCCCCCTGAGCATCAATTCAGGTGTCAATGCATTCCACGACAGCCCCCCCGCCGTTGAGATGGCTTCATCCATAGGGCGCGGTCCCGACACTGACAGCGGTGCAGCTTTAATTGCCGCAACAAGCCCGTCAATATCACGAGCCATTGGGCGAGTCAGCTCGAACAAAAGGGCTCTTTTTGTAGCATCCAGCTTCACAGATTTCCGCAAGAAATTGCTCAGACTGTCCTTTGGCTTGCGATTTGAAATCATCGTCCGCAACGCCTTGGCCGAAAGCTGTGGTGCCAAATCGATCCGAGCCAAAGGGGTTTGCCGCAGCATCCTCCCCAGCGCATAGATTGCCCCACCTTCCACACCCGCTTGCGTGATCACAAATTCACCACGGCTTCGCTGGCCAGAGACAGTAATTTCAATATTCTTCACTGGCTGGCCAAAAAACGGCTGCATATGGTCCGTCCAAGCGCGCTGCATGCCCACATTGGAGGCTTGGAAAGGGTTAACCGCCATGCCCACCGCAGCGAAAGGCATCTGCCACGCGCCATCAGACCCTAAACGCGCCCAGCTCGCGCCGCCAAGCGCGAGGATCAGCGCCCCAGCCGTCAAGGTGACTTTGCCTTTGGGCGTGTCGAACAGATGTTGCGCATCTGTGGTCAGCGGACCGGTCCATCGGTGGCGGCGCAGCAATATAACTCCGAGCGCATCCAACCGGGCCAACCATGCACGAAGAAGGGGGGAGGCTTTCATGCAGGTTGGAAAAATTCGGCCCGTGCTGCCCGTGAAAACCTCCTGTCCAAGCGCTTCAGCAAAGCCGATCACTTCCTCCGGCCCGAATTGCAATAGAATGGGCTTTAAGGCTTCTGTAGCGTCAAAATTCTGTAAGAACGCGTTTGGCTCTTCTGCCTTGGTTAGGTTGAGGCCCGATTTTCCAGCCATTAGAAATTTTCGTGCCGGGGAAGGCATCGCCTCCGCAACAGCCACACGCATCCCAGCCCGCGCTGCTTGCTCTGCTGCCATCAAACCCGCTGGTCCAGCACCGACAACCAATACATCAAACTGGTCTTGCGGCTGAGTTTGGGCATGATCCATCTTAGACGGACCTTTGCGAAGTGACCTGTGATCTCATCATTTCATGTTCCGTGACCTATGGTTTCCTGTCGATACCGCCAGCCCTTCAGGCACGCAATCAAGAAGTGGCGAAAGTCAGACCAAACCCACTGCAATCTTAGAAGCACTGCCACCAACAAAAGCTACGTCTGAACCCGTTGCTGTAAGTGACACACCAGAAACGTCGCCACTGACGCTGTATGAGCCTTTCGATTTTTTCAGCCAGGCACTCTGCTAGACAAAGCGACGTGGAACCACGTCCGATTACGCTTTGCGGTAATCAATGTGCGAGCCTACGTCCGCCACGCGGTTAAGAAGTCATTTGGCTGCTAAGGCCGCTCTAGTCCGCTTAAAGTGGAGATAGGTTTAAGGTTATTTTGATTTCGTGAGGCTGCAGAAAACCTTGACCTGTGTTTATTACTTAAAATTTTTGATATTCTCAAAATAACCACCAAAGAAAAGCTTCTCTAAATTAAGTGCGCATCAAATCTTAATACCTGTACCTACTAGCGAAACAATTATCCCATTTCTTTTGAGATCTCCAAGAACTATGTAGTCCACACTGAGACCAACTATAGCATTAGCATCTAATCTAATTGCCTTAGCTTTCAGCTCTAGCATAGCCATTTCAATTGCTTGTTGAAGAAAATCAGATTTTTTCTCTGGTTTTTTTCTCAAGAAATTCCACGCACGCTTCATGACTGGAATTTGTTTAAATTCGTAGTGAAAATCAGTTGTTACTAGTCCACACCGTGCTTTTATCCTGAGGTTTGTGGTACTTTCCGTTGTAACCAACATATCCTGAAATTTATTAAACACATTTTCAGTAGATCTTTGCGTTGAGGATAATGCTGGATCTTTTGCCGTTATTATTTTTGTTTGAACACGATCCTTCACATGGCAAGTAATACATAAGCCATTATACTGCAAAGCTGCCTGGCTTTCAGCATAACCCATTGAAATAGAACATTCACGACATTTTGCCAAATTTTTTATCCTCTAACGAACATTCAACAATACAGGCTTCAAAAGTCAACGTTCGTATGTTTAACAAAGGTATCAATCCCTAAAAATAGGATACACCTATCGGGTCATTTTTTCTATGATGTCAGAGTTGGCCTGCATAATCCTTGCTGCTCCATTAAACTGTTGTTGCGCACGGATCATGTTCGTCATCTCAATTGTAATGTCTACATTCGACCCCTCAACATAGCCAGTCTCTAAATTACCAAAACCTGCTGAATTTGGATTGCCGACAAACAATTTACCTGAGAGATCTGTAGGCGCGTACTTACCACTGCCTAGTTGTTTCAAACCATTCGGATTTGAAAAAATTGAAAGTGGAATAGTAGCTACTGGGACATCCTCACCTTTCCCAAAAGCTGCTAAAATATTTCCGTTATTTTCGATGCGAATACGAGAAAGTGGGTCCACAGATTTATTAATTGGGACCTGAATTCGCTGCAATATGGCAGGATCTGGGCCGATACCTACAAACTCACCTTCCACAGCAGTCATGCCAAGAACAAAGTCCCCGTCCTGTGAAACCAGGAACCCATCAGAATCAAGCGAAAACGCACCGTTTCGTGTCACCGAAAAACCAACTTGATCAGGATGCTGGGTCATAAAATAACCATTACCCACAATAGCAGTGTCTAAAGCGCCCCCCATTTCTACCAATGCACCCTGGGCATCACTGCGCCTTGCATCTTCAAAATTTGCTCCAAGACCGACAAGCGCACTATCCACCCCTTCTGCCGTTCTACCATTATAAAATTCCGAAAACGCTACAGAACTTTTTTTAAATCCTGTGGAATTTGCATTAGAAATGTTATTTGAAATCATTGATAGCTCATGTAGAGCAGTATCCATTCCGGACTTGATAATCGAAAACATCTCTGAGGCTCCTGTGCTTGTTAGTGATTAACAGCAATTTTTGTACCAAAATTTTTATTACCTACTTAACTCTTTTTATAAATGATGGCCCTTTTGGAAAATCTATCCTAAAAAGTCGAACAAATTTTTACTGCTCAAGCGAGAAAAAGTGGCCTGTGCCGCTTCTTTGTTTGTCAACAATTTTTGTAGATTAGTAAGTAACTCTGCCATATCTGCATCTTCAAGTTTAGAAATGTCTTCATTCAAATCAACTAAAGTATTCTGTGTGCTATCAACAAATTTTTGGGCTGTGCTTGAAGCCACTCCCAGCTCTGTACGCATTGACAGAAAATGCTCAAACACATTGTGTAACCTATTTTGAATGACCTGGTTTGATAACGAGCTTGGCAAAAGTATTTCGTCGTTGATGTTTGACCCTACTACCTTTTGAATCCCTAATGATTGGTTCATTGATCTGGGCAAATCAGTTGAAAAGTTTCTGATTTGCAGGTCAGAAACTTGTCCTGAAAGTGTAATTTTACTATCAGAGGATAGTGACGCAGATACCTTTGAAGAAGGTATTCGACTATTTATTGCTGTCACCAGCGCATTAAAATCGTTTCCGTAAACATTTGCATCAATATTATAAACAATCCCATCAGCTAAAAGATCAAACTTGTATGCGTTCACTTGTCCCGAATTGGGAAAAACAATGTCGACAGAAGCACCTTTGGAAAACAAATTGGAAGAAGTTCCTGACGCAATTTCATGATCCAGACTTTGAGCAAACTCATCAATAGCTTCAAAAATAGAAAACTTATCATTAGCTGTTCCTGCCGATAGAAAAACTTCGGTACCAGAAAAATTTTGTCGCAAATCATGATCACGTGAAATTTTTAAAGTTTTTTCAACTGCAGATCCGTGGTAATTAACTTGGCCAGAGTTATTCATTTTAAAAGGCTCAATATCCGTGGAGGTGCCAGAAAAATACCCATTTCCAAGAGCATCGCGCCCATTTGCAATACTCAAAATTTCTCGTTTAATCCCCTCAATTTCAATTTGAAACAATTTCCGTTCCTCGGCGGTTAAAAAACCGTTTGAGCTCTCAATATGCAACTCTTTCAAACGAACAGCAGCATTTTGCAACTGTTCAAAACTAATATCCATTCGTTCAAGATCAGAAACTATCCGTTCTGCATTACTGTTGAACTGAGTGATCTCCACTTTATGCTCTTCCGAAGCATTTAATAGAGATATATCCTGAACGTCATGCTTTAATGATAAAGACTTTTTTCCAGTGCTTACTTGAACTTGAATATCAGCAACGTCATTGTTTAGCCGAGAAAAAAGATCTATGTTTTTTTGATAAAATCCAGAAGTAGATATCGTCATATT
>Ga0209532_1002737_pt1 | contig 12197 bp, 10 predicted proteins | sample COG_02_FD_184746 | JGI IMG/M metagenome (GOLD analysis project Ga0209532, IMG submission 184746) | Pelagic Microbial community sample from North Sea - COGITO 998_met_02 (SPAdes) (version 2) | ecosystem: Environmental > Aquatic > Marine > Neritic zone/Coastal water | place: Helgoland, sampling... | reverse complement strand
CTTTATATAAAATTGCGTCTTTTGAAATTCAGGATATACCACTTATTTCTTACGCTGCTAGTAAGGGCAAACCTATGATATTATCAACGGGGATAGCAGAGGTTCAAGACATTGAATTGGCTATAGAAACTTGCAGAAAAGCTGGAAATAATGATATCACTGTACTTAAATGTACTTCTGCCTACCCTGCAGATCCAAAGGACGCAAATCTTTTAACTATTCATGATATTAAATCAAGATTTGGAGTTAAATCAGGTTTATCTGACCATACAATGGGAATTGAAGGTCCTATAGTTGCGACGGCCCTAGGGGCAACAGTTATAGAAAAACATTTCATTTTAGATAAATCGATAGGGGGGCCTGATGCCCATTTTTCTCTTGATGAAAAGGAGTTTATGGAAATGGTAAAGGCAGTAAGGATTGCAGAAAGCATGATAGGAGAGATAGATTACGAAATGAATGAGAAAAAGCAAAAAAGCAAGCAGTTTTCAAGGTCTTTGTTTATTGTAGAAGACGTAAAAGAGGGTGATTATATCACTGAACAAAATGTTAGAAGTATTCGCCCAGGATTCGGATTACATCCGAAGTTTTTAAATGATATTCTAGGTAAAAAATTCCTACGTGATCACACTAGGGGAACGCCTATGTCAAATGAATATGTTTAAACAGCAAAAAAATATTCCAAGGGTTTTGGTTTTAGGAAATATCCCGGAAGACTATGATAGTGAGAAATATATTGTACTATCACTTGCTGCTTTTGCTCAAAGTGATATTATGCCCAAAATCGACTATATAGAGAGTGACCCTTACGAGAAAGACGAGTTATTGGCCCAAAGTAGTATTTCGGCTAAATATTATAATTTTCTATCACAAAAGATTGGAAAAAAATTAAATTCTAAATATGGTTTAAAATTATCAGATGCGTTTTGGTCGATTTTTTTAAATTCATGGTTAATCTCACTTGTTCAAATTTGCATTGAACGAGAAAAAAGACTTTTAGATGTTATTGATAAATATAAAGAGCAGGAAATAGCGGTAGTAATATCAACTAAAAATAATTGGGACTTTATTGACAGTCATGATTTCTTGAACAATGGTGTACTTGACCCACATTTTAATGAATGGTTGAATTCTAGAATATTAGAAGATCAAATCCCATCAAAATGGAACGTGACTTACAAAGAAATAGATATTAACACAAAACGAGTCCAAGCAAAGAAAAATAAAACTAAGGTTTTCGTAAAAAAAATTATCAATCTTACTGCTCCTAGATGTTCAGAGATTTATGGATTCAGCTTATTGGATCGATTGTTTTTTTCACTCTTACTGGTTTTTAAAGCGAAGATTGGAAGTTCGGCGTTTAAAGAGCCTTTAAAAGAAGATATTAATTGGAGTTTTGATTTCCTGAATAATGTGGTGGACAAATTAAATTTTGATTATTTCAGTAGATTGAATAACATTAATATCAATAAAAATAACGCGGGCAAGTTAAAATTAATATCAGCAGATGATCTTTTCTATGATGTTGATAAAATTATCGATTCGGCTCAAAGAGTAGAGGGTGGAGAATATTTAATAGGTACTCAGCACGGCGGACACACTTATGGCAGCGCGCTAATTACGGACTTTTTAAATACTGTAGAGATTAACAAGTGTTTGCAGTTTTTCACTTGGGGTTGGAGTAAACTGGGAGACACGACGACTGTATTAAAACAGCTTCCAAGTCCCTATTTGTCGAAGTTCAGATACAGGCACAAGCAAAAAAATGATAAAATTATTTTAGTTGGGACAAAAATGAATCTTTTTTTCAGACGTTTTGAATCAAGTCCGCAGTCTCATCAATGGTTCGATTACAGGGAAAGAAAAAGAACTTTAATTTCAAATATTTATGCTGTAGAATATCTCTATAAGGATTTGCATTATAGGCCTTATTTTAATGAAAATGGTGCATTAAAAGAGATATCGTTTTTAAAAAATAGGTTCCAGGATTTACGGTTCCTCACAGGCAGTTTACATAAAGAAATGTTTAATTGTAGGATATTAATTCTAGATCATCCAGGAACAACGTTAAACATAGCAATGGCAGGGAATATTCCGGTTTTATGCTGTTGGGACGAGAATTATTTCCATTTTAATGCTCAGGCCTCAAGCAAATTAAATGTTCTTAAAAATAGCAATATATATTTTAGCTGTATAGACGAATTGATGCTGCATTTGAAGATGGTTAATACTGATATATCAGGTTGGTGGAACTCGAAAGATGTTCAAAAAGCAAGAAAGGATTGGGTAAATCAATTCGCTAAGAATTCAAGGTTTTGGAGAAAGGCGTGGTTCGAACATATCAGAAACATTGGTTAAGTTGATGGGGGACTCTCTTAAAAAACGTTACGCGTACAAATTACTTACCAATCTTATCAGTCTTCCTATTGCAGTAATTACCCAGGCTATTATCCCGAGAATTCTTGGACCGATGAATTATGGGAACTATAGTTTCTTGACTGGATTTTACGGGAGTTTAGTAGGATTTTTTGATTCAGGAACTTCTATAGCATTGTTTACTAAGCTCTCTCAACGGCAAAAAGAAAAAGCGCTAGTTAGTTTTTATTGGCAATTTGTTGCTCTGGTATTGATTCTCATGTTGTCGGTGATTAGTGTGCTTGTTTTAATTGGTATAGATCGAATGATTTGGCCTAAACAAACTGTGAGATTTATTTTTATGGGTCTGTTTTGGGGCTGGTTAAAGTGGTTGTTCCAAGTGGTTCAAAAAATACTTGATGCATTAGGTCACACACGTCAAGGTGAAATTATCAGAATGTTTCAAAAATCTGTTGCATGTGTGCTGCTAGTGCAACTATATTATGTTGGGAATTTATCTTTAGAGTGTTTTTTTTACTACGAGTATGGCGTTGTTTTGGTGTATATAGTCTCGTGTTACTTATACTTACAGTATAATGACATAAGCTTATTTCCTTTTGTGAAAGTTAATCATGTTGCTTATGTGAAAGAGTTTTATAGCTATTCAGGACCTCTAGTCTTCGCATCGTTTATCGCTTTAATTGTAAACGTTTTTGATAGGTGGTTATTACAGCGATTTTTCGGAGCAGAGGAACAAGGTTATTTTGGCCTTGCATACCAAGCTGCTGCTGTTTGTTTTTTGTTCTCGAGTGCAATGACCCCCATATTTACTCGAGAATTCGCGATTGCTCATGAAAAAGCTGAACTGCGAAAAAAGAGGCATTTGTTTATGAAGTATGTCCCACTTTTATATTTCGTTTCAGCGTTTTTGGCCTTATTTGTCACATTTAATGCGTCCATATTTGTGAGGTTGTTAGGAGGTGATAATTATGAAGGAGCTGTGTTAGTTCTCGCCATTATGGCGTTCTACCCTATACATCAAACGTATGGGCAACTCTGTGGAGCTGTTTTTTATTCAACGAACGCCACAAAACAATATCGTAATATCCGGTTATTCAATATGGCAATTAGTTTACCCATTTCTTACGTACTAATAGCTCCGGTGGAGTTTTACGGCCTAGGCTTTGCTGCTCAGGGATTAGCGGTTAAAATGATAGCAACGCAACTTATTGGTGTAAACGTCATGCTGTATTTCGTTTGTAAGATGATAAGACTAAAGTTTGTTAAATTTCTATTGCAACAAATACTAGTGATAGGTCTGTTGTTAGTTTTAGTAGTCGTTACCAATTACCTTTGTTCGTTATTAGTAACGCATGAGTTGGTGAGGCTTCTGTTAAGTGGTTTTTTCTACCTATGCTTTTCGCTAGTATTGGTGTTTTTATATCCAAAAATTATTTCTTTTAGACGAAATGACTTGATTAATTTCATCGTTTCGGTTAAGGAGAGAATTATCAAAACTAATTTATAAATAAGATAAAGTAATGGCAACGCAAATTCTAGATTGTACGTTAAGAGATGGTGGTTATGTGAATAACTGGGAATTCAAGAATGGTGAAATAATAGATATAGTTGATTCATTGATTGATTGCGGTGTAGAAGTTATTGAATGTGGTTTCATATCTCATACGAAGGGTAAATTGATGGATTCATCATTGTACAAAAATATAGGGATCATTAATGCTTTGTTAAAATTAACAAAAGACAGTTCTAATAGGCCATCTTTTGCGTGTCTGATAAATCATGGTGAATGTGATATCAATGCTATTCCTGATTGCGCAACTGGTGCTAAAGTCATTACCGACATAAGATTGGCTTTCCATAAAGAGGATATTGATAGTGCTTACAACGATTGTGTGCTGTTGATTAAAAAAGGATACAATGTATATGCTCAGCCAATGGTTTCCTTGCGCTATTCAGATAAAGAGTTAATTGCTCTTATAGAGAGATTTAATCAAATTAATATTCATGCTATCTATATCGTAGATAGTTTCGGTAGTATGAGTAATTCAGATTTTCAGCGATTATATTTTCTCTTTAGCAACAACGTTAGTGATAAAATTAAAATCGGATATCACGCTCATAATAATTTGCAGTTAGCTTTCTCGAACGCAATAATTTTCGCAGGGTTCTCCCAAAATAATGAAATACTTATAGATTCTTCAGTTTATGGTATGGGACGGGGTGCAGGGAACCTTAATACGGAGCTCTTAACGAGTTTTCTCAACAAGAGTTATTCGCGTAACTACAAAATAGCGCCACTACTTGAAATAATTGAAAAGTATCTAATGTCTATTCATAGAGAGAGTTATTGGGGGTTTTCTCCTGCGCACTATTTATCAGCTGTGAATTATTGTCATCCAAATTACGCGACATATTTGATTAATAAAAAGCAATTCACTATCATGGAAATTAGCGATTTGCTAGATAGTATTTTACCTGAAAATAAAAGTAATTTTGATCGACAAGTTATTGATAACATAATAATCAATTATAATTTATCTAAAGCCGATGATGAAGAATTCAAATTTCCTGATTTCAGACCACAAAAGATACTTGTTGTGGCATCTGGTAATTCTGTAATAAATGAGGAAAACCGAATACAAGAATTTATAAAAAACAATAACCCTGTGGTCATTTCGATGAATCATCTGCCGAAGACTTTGGAAGTCGATCATGTTTTTTTCTCTAATCAATTGAGATTTAATCAGTATTCAGAAGAAATAGATATTTCGAAAATCATAGTTACTTCCAATATTGTTAAAAAATATTTGCATAAACTCCCTTTTACCATAGATTATGACAAGCTTATTAACCGCAATAATATAACATCAGACAATGTTACAATGTTGTTCATTAATAAACTTGTAAACGAAGGGTATACGGAATTATTCATAGCTGGTCTTGATGGATATTCTGTTGATAATGAAAATTATTCTTATCAGGAAAACTATAAAAATGATGACAAGAATGTTTTGGAGTCTCTTAATAATGATATTTCCAAATCCCTTTCAATACTTGAAAAAAGGATAAAAATCTCACTTATAACGACATCAATATTTAAATGATAATATGGGTAAGAAAGTAGTAGGAATAATACCGGCAAGGTATAAGTCTAGTAGGTATCCTGGCAAGCCTTTGGTAAACCTTTTGGGGAAGCCTATGATTATTTGGGTGGTTGATTTGGCAGCTAAGGCGATAGGAAGGGAAAATGTTTATGTTGCCACTGAGGATTCAAGAATATTTGATGTTGTTGAATACTATGGTTTTAAATGTCTTATGACACCAGATAATTTGTTAACAGGAACAGATAGGGTAGCATATGCAGCAAAAAGTATAAGAGCAGATGTTTATCTTAACATACAAGGAGACGAGCCGACAATTGATCCTAATATCATAACTAAGGTGGTAAGTCATAAGATCCAATATCCTAATTCCATTGTTAATGCAATGACGAAAGTAAAAGAGAGTGAAGACCCTCATAATATAAATATCCCAAAAGTGATAGTCAATAAGTTTAATGACATGGTATACATGTCGCGGATGGCCATTCCCGGGTTTAAAGACATAAATAACTCCCCTAATTATTTTTTTAAGCAGGTTTGCATATATGCATTCTCGGCATACGAACTGGAAAGGTTTGAAGAATTGCCTGAAAAGGGATATTTAGAAAGTGTCGAGGACATCGAGATTTTGAGATTTTTGGATTTGCAGTTGTCTGTGAAAATGCTTGAAGTTGACGGTGATATTTATGCTGTAGATAGACCCGAGGATGTATCTGTTGTTGAAAGTGTATTGGCAAAACAACACCGCTAATGGCATTAGATTTAAAAAAATACAACACGATTATTTTTGATTGTGACGGTGTTATTCTAGACTCGAATAAAACGAAAACCGAGGCATTTTACTTGTTGGCTCAGCCTTACGGCAAGGATGTGGCGGATTTATTAGTCGATTACCACACCCGAAATGGCGGTATTTCTAGGTATTTAAAAATCAAATACTTAGTAGAAGTTATATTAGATAAAACGGATAGTGAGCTTGAAATAAAATTGGTAAAGCAATATGGAGAAATTGTTTATAGTGAATTATTAAAAGTTGATTTTATAAAAGGCTTCTTAAGTTTTATGAAAGTTTTTGGACAGGAAAAGACTAATTTCATATTATCAGGAGGTGATCAAGACGAATTACAAAGGGTATTTAGTCATAGAGATATGAGTCATTGGTTTTCAAGAATCTTAGGAAGTCCGTTGTCGAAGTTTGTAAACGTAAAATCAATACTTCCAAATATACAAGCTGATACCACTATTTTGTTTGGCGATAGTAAACTTGACTTTGAAGTAGCGGATCATTTCGGTTTTGATTTTGTCTTTATTTATGAAAAGACTGAGTTTAAATCATGGAATAATTTCTTTTCTGACAAAGATGTATTGTGTGTGAAAAACTGGAATTCAATTTTATAGTGTTTTGATAAAAACGTTCTTAGTTACTGGTGCAGCGGGATTTATTGGTGCTGCTCTAGCGAAAAAATTAGTGGAAGAAGGTAACCTCGTTATCACTGTCGACAACCTTTCTACGGGTTTCCGTGAGGGAATTCCTGAGGGTGTTGAGTTTTTGAATGGTGATTGTCAAGACGAGAAGACAATAGACAAACTCAAATCGAGAAAAATCGATGCTATTTTCCATATTGCTGGACAGAGCTCCGGAGAAATTAGTTTTGAAAATCCAGTGTATGATTTAAAGACGAACACTCAATCGACGCTCTTACTATTAAAATTAGCTTTAGCAACAGGTTGTAAAAAGTTTATTTATGCATCAACGATGTCGGTCTATGGCGATCAGGAGAATCGATTAATAAGTGAGGACGACACGACATTCCCTAAATCGTTTTATGGTATCGGAAAACTAGCTAGTGAGCACTACCTGCGTTTGTATGAGGAATATGGAATTAGCTGCACGGCGCTTAGATTGTTTAACGTATACGGGCCAGGCCAAAATATGGAAAACATGAAGCAAGGAATGGTGAGTATATTCCTCAGTCAGGCATTATCCGCTAATAGGATTCAAGTAAAAGGATCTAAATATAGATTTCGAGATTTTGTTTACATAGATGATATTGTCGACTCCTTTTTATTAGCGTATCGATCAAATCAAACACAGTTTAAAATATATAACGTTTCAACGGGTATAAGAACCTCTGTTGAAACTGTAGTCAGTACTATACTAGAAAACCTTTCTAAGGATATGACAGTCGAGTACTTAGAAGGAACTCCAGGCGATCAGTTTGGGATATATGGTGATTCAAGCTTAATAAAACATGATTTAGGGTGGACAGCAAAAACTGAATTTACTCAAGGCGTGAAAAACATGATCATTTGGGCAGATCGAAAGTCTAGAAATGGCTAGTATGCAAGTCATATCAATAAATTCTGTACTTAGAGGTAACACAGTTGACTTGAAAACAGAAGACCAATGGATGTATATTGGTAAATCTTATTCTAAAGTGAGTAATATCGAGTCACTTTTAAGCAAAGAAAAGCGATTTCATTATACGGAGATTTTTCAAGATATTTTATTAAGAAGTAAGGATGAATTTATTAGTTATATTGATAACATTACCAGCGCAAAACGTGATATTTATTGGTGGTCTAATAAGATTTCATACCTATCTCCATTAGTTTCAGACTTTTACGAAAACTATTGTCATATAAAGCTAATCACGGCATTAAGTAAGCAGGAAGGATTGAGTTTGATTGTAATAGTTGAAGATGAATTTTTATTTGCACAGTTATGTATAGAGTCTTTTAACAATGTAACGATTAATAAGGGGATACTGAACTTTTTAAGGATAAACAGAGTTATTCATTATTTGTATAATTACATCAAGTTATTCTATTTTTTATTTTATAGCATAATTTATCTTATTATTATTCAATATCACCGTCTAATTAAGTCAAATAATTATATAAAATCATCCATTATTAAATTATCATGGATTGAGGATAGGTGCTTCGAGGAAAATACATTTCGAGATGTTTATTTTGCTGGCCTAGAAAAGGTTGAAAAGGAAATAGGTAAATCATTTGCCACTTTGACACTGCCATTTTTGCCGAGAAGACTTCTGAAAATGTCTTTAAATGATGAAAAAATTTTCCCATCTGCGGTTCTCTTATCCTTAGATATAATTATTAAATCACTGATGAAATCGCTTTCTTACCGACCGGCGCCTGATAAATCTATCAATTACCTTTTCAATAGAGAGATATCGAACAAGAAGGCCATGTTTGAGTCGTTAATATTCTATTTTGTAATGGAAAAGTTTTTGAGTAAACGAGCTGAAGTAACTACGATCTTAATTCCTTTTGAAAATCAGCCAAACGATAAATTATTAGTTAAGGCGAATAGCGAAGGTTCTATAAAAAGAAAAGTTATTGGTTATCAGCATGCAAGCACTAACTTTATGTATTTGAACTATTCTGTAAGTGCAAAATTTAGAGAAATCACTCCGCTGCCCGATGTAATTATAGCTTCGAGTCAATACTCGACATTTTTTTTTAAGTCAAATAATTATACTTCAAATATTGTCAATGGTGGTTCTCTGAAATATGTGGGCTCCTCTAATGCTGTCTCAAACCAAACTGGCGATACCATTTTAGTTTTATTATCTTATGATTACGATCAATCCTTGAGTTTTCTTCATTTTCTAATGAATAGCAATATTAGGAACAGGAATTTTATAATTAAACCTCACCCTAATTTCCCGGAGAATCTATTTAGAGCGAGTATGAAATTTGCCTCTAATTTTACGTTTGTTGACTGTAGTATGACTGAATTCTTTGCTCTTGGTCAAACAGTTATGCATAATGGAACAACCGCAGCTGTTGAATGTATTAATGCAGGTCTAAAAGTATACAAATATGTAGGAGAAAGAATTGATTTAGATCCGTTATTGAAAACTAATGTAAACCAAGGGATGCTTTGTCAGGGCAGGACCGTTGTGTTAGATCCATTTCTTGAACATGAGAATTTGGATGAAGTACTAAATGATATCGATTATTCAGTATGGAAAAATGTTTTAATGTGAAGTACTCGTTATTGTGATTTCTAAATTCGTTGTTGTTGTAAAAACACTGTTCAAAAAACACTATTTTGGGTTTATAAAGGGGCATGATTATTTATCTTTTAGTGAATTGAAAAGTCTTAAATTTTCGATTAGTCATCCGGAAGTTAGCGTCAGATCTACTTTTGAGGATAGCTTTTCAGGAGAAATTGGTCAGGGGAAATGTCTTAGCTACGCCTCCGGTAGAATGGCATTTTACTCCCTTTTGCGAGCCTTTAAAGTTACGGTTGGTGACGAGGTTATAATTACAGGATTTACCTGTTCTGTCATGGTAAATGCCATCATTAGGGTAGGTGCTACTCCGGTCTATGTAGATGTTGATCCTGATAATTACGGAACATCACCAGAGGACATACTTAAGAAATTGTCAGTTAATACTAGGGTGATTGTAGCTCAGCATTCATTTGGTATTCCATGCCGAATTGACGAAATACAATCTATAGCTGAAAAGAATAACTTAAAATTAATTGAAGATTGTGCATTGGCTTTTAAATCTAAATACAAAGGCCGAATGCTTGGTAATTTTGGAGATGCTGCAATTTTTTCAACGGATCATTCGAAACCGATTAATACTATAACAGGTGGAGTATTATATACTAATGACACTTCATTATATAGCTTACTTCGAAAAGCTTATGAGGTATTACCAGACTTATCACTGAAGCATCAGAGAAATATACATACTCAAATCAGACTTGAACGAGTATTGTGTAATCCAAGTATGAATAGATTTTATACACCACTAATGGTTATACTAAATTTTCTAGAGCTAATAAAATTAAAGCGATCTCCAACGTTTATGAATAGTGATAGTGGTGTTAATATTAAAAACTCCACTTATTCGTATCCAGCCAAAATGCCATTATTCTTGTGCGAATTAGGGATAAAAGAGTTGGACAGGTTTGATTTGTTGAATCGAAGGTTAATTGCCGATGAGTATATTAAAATACTCGATGCAAGTATTTTAGATGTTAATATCCCAAATGCCTACAAGGACAAGGAGTACGAAATTGTTCCTTTAAGATTTGTTTGTGAGATTGAAGAGGTTGATTTAAGAAGTAAAATCGAAAATTTTGTCGATGCCAATTGGTTTTGGTTCAAGGCGCCTATCATATCGACGTCGGACAGTTTATTAGATTTTAATTACGAGATGGAAAGTTGTCCAAATTCTGAAAAAATTGGAAAAACCATAATAAATTTGCCCGTCATATTGAGTGAGCAGGATGCTAGACTTATTTTAAATAAATTGGAAGAAATTGTATGAGTACTTTGATTAACACGTTCAGAAATAAAAAAGTTTTAGTAACGGGCCATACAGGCTTTAAAGGTTCATGGCTGTGCACTTGGTTATTGGATTTGCAAGCTGATGTCTACGGGATATCGAAAGATATTCCAACGTCACCGTCGATGTTTGAAGAATTGAATGTCGAAAGTAAAATCACTCATTATATTGAGGACGTACGAAACTTGGATGCTATCCACAATATTGTAAAGAAAGTAAAGCCTGATTTTGTTTTCCATCTCGCGGCGCAGGCTATCGTATCAGAGTCTTACGCTAATCCTGTCGACACCATAACCTCTAATGTGATAGGCACTACTAGTGTCCTTGAAGCATTAAGAAAAGAAAATTGTTCTTGTACAGCTGTAATAATCACAAGCGATAAATGTTATGACAATGTTGAATGGGTTTGGGGTTATAAGGAGTCAGATGGTGTTGGTGGTAAAGATATTTACAGCGGTTCTAAAGGTGCTGCGGAATTAGTCTTTAAATCATATTACTGCTCATTCTTCTCTAGTAAAGAATCTAATGTTCGGGTGGCGTCTGCTAGAGCAGGAAATGTTATTGGCGGTGGTGATTGGGCATTGGATCGTATTGTTCCAGATTGTATGCGGGCATGGGCGATAGACGAAAAAGTAGAGATTAGATGTCCTAATGCAACAAGGCCTTGGCAGCATGTACTAGAACCTATTAGTGGTTATTTAAATTTAGCATGCGAACTCACGACCAACCAAGAGTTAAATGGTGAAAGTTTTAATTTTGGTCCTAATGCGGAATATAATCACACAGTAAAGGAACTTTTAGAGGACTTATCGAAAATATGGGAATTTGATAATATTTCTGACGCCTATGAAATAACAGATAATATTAAATTTCACGAAGCAGGTCTTCTAAAACTAAATTGCGACAAGTCGTTATTTTATTTAAAATGGGTAGCAACGTTAGACTATAGTAAGTTGCTTAGGTTCACAGGCGAATGGTATTTTAACTATTATAAGAATGATAAGATCGATATGTACAAATACACGGTCGATCAAATCAATGAATATAAACTTTTAGCAAATAAGAAAGGTATAAAATGGTCGAATTAGATCAAATAGGCGGGTTGATAATTACGGAGTTAAAGCAAATACCACATCCTAAAGGGGATATTCTGCACGGAGTAAAAAAGGATGACATCGGCTTCAATGGTTTCGGTGAAGCATATTTTTCGACAATTGAAACAGGTACTATTAAGGCATGGAAGCGACATGAAGTCATGACTTTAAACCTTATAGTACCATTAGGCGAAGTTCGCTTTGTATTCTATGATGGACGTGAGGAGTCAAAGACGTTAGGTTTAATTAATGATATAACTATTTCCAGAGATAATTAAACCTAACGTCT
>Ga0209532_1002735_pt1 | contig 12216 bp, 11 predicted proteins | sample COG_02_FD_184746 | JGI IMG/M metagenome (GOLD analysis project Ga0209532, IMG submission 184746) | Pelagic Microbial community sample from North Sea - COGITO 998_met_02 (SPAdes) (version 2) | ecosystem: Environmental > Aquatic > Marine > Neritic zone/Coastal water | place: Helgoland, sampling... | reverse complement strand
ACCTTTAATTTTCACAATTCTATTGGACTCATTAATAATATTACGAGACTTTATGACATTTAAATCATCATTATTTTGAAATATGCATGTTAAATTTTTACTTTTAAAACCAATCCGCATTAAAAAGGTCATTAACTTAGTTGAAAATCCATTCTGTCCTTCTGTAAAATTAAATCCCAAACCGCTTACCGCATTGAGCACAGGTAACTTTAAACAACGTGCTACTATTGAGCCATAAATAACTGGTTTTAAAGTGATGTGATGTACCATAGTAGGTGCCAATTTTTTATATAATTTGTAAAATATTATAAAGGTATAAAGTTCTTTAAAAATATTTGTTCCCGATCTTTCAAATTGAAAATTCACAAAAGTTGCACCTACTGCTTCTATCTCTTTTTTTCTTCCTGTATTAGAGCAAACTACTGTTACCTCGTACCCTTTTTTAATGGCTGCCTCTGCCAAAATTAAACGATGTGATATAAAAAACCAATCTACATTGGCCACAAATAACAATCTTTTATTTAATACCATTGATAAAGTATTTTATATATTGAAATATTGTAGGATGTGACCATAGTTTAGATGTTTGCACCTTACTTTCCTTTACAATAAGTTGATTCTTACTGATTGCTTTAACAATATCTTTTAGCATTGGAAGACCTATTGCTAATTGTTTTGTAGGATATGTACAAAAATTATCTGTTTTGTCTATTTTTATTAATGCTTGATCAATTACTTCTCCTGTATCAATACCTTTATCAATAAAATGTACAGTAACTCCTGCTAAATTCGATTTATTTTCTGTTAGTGCCCAATAAGCTCCGTGAACACCTCTATACCTTGGAGTAATTCCTGCATGGATATTGATAAAAGGAGCATCTATACAGTGCAATACTGACTCAGATATAATACGTGTACCACTAACTATAACCAATTGTGGCGCTATTTCTTTTAATTTAGAAATAAGTATTGGTGAGTTTACATTTTTAACCTCTTTAATAGGTACTGAAGGAATGTTTGCATCTAGCTTGTGTTTATGTTTAATTTGTGATATTCTACTCTTAGAACAAAAACTCATTGGCTTTTCAATTAAAATCTTAAAAAGTATTTGTCCTAAAACAGTAGCTAGACCTATTTTTTTAATTCTTCTTTTAAAAAATTGTTTTTTACTTAACTTATTTTCAACAAATACACATTTAACAGAAAAGCTTTTATTTAAATAATTTGTAAGAATATATGTTGATTCTGACTTACGACCTAAAATAACTAATTTCATTTTCTGTTTATCACTTTATTTGTTAATTCCTTCATATTTACGGATTCAAAACCATACTTATGATTTAGCTTCTTGTAATGTAATAATATTTTCTCCAAAAAAGAAAAATTAGCAATCGTGTGCTTACCAAAATTATGTGGATGCCACCATAAATGATAAATATTACCAGTTTTAGCCGCACTCGACATAGCTCGTTTTATCCTAAATAATTTCAATGAATCAAAAATAGATAATTTAGGGTTGTACGATCGTAAAAATGCACTTGAAGGAAAATTAAGAGGTAATTCAGAATTCTTTGAAGGTATTTTATAACAATTACTTCCCGAAATAGATATGTATGCATCAATAAATCTTAGCAATCGAATCCAAAGTCTTAAATCTCTTCCATTTCTCGTTTTCCATAAGTAACTTTGCTCTGTACCCCTGTAGCATTTAACACCATACTTAAGACATATTTTAAAGTGTTCTGGACTAATTTGATTTCGTGGAAAAACAATACTGGTAATATCTAACCCAAGTTGCTTTGCTTTAATTGAAAAAGCTTTAATATCACTTTCAAAAGCTTCAATTGTTTGTCCGGGCTCTAAAGTATAATAATGTGAATAGGTATGAGATCCTAATTCTTGATATGGAGAATTTATAATTTCTTTTACTGAATTAAAAGCCCAATGGCAAGAATCCGAATCTTGATTAAATCCTATATTATCTATTTCATTTTTAAAATAATTATAACTTGATAATCGGGAATTATCGTATTTGGGTAAAACCTCAGGAATAGAAGATTTAAAAGCCTCTTTATCTTCTTGCAGTAAGATGCCAACTGTTGCCCATGTAGCATGAATATCAAACTTTGTAAACATTTGCAATGTTTGTGACACTACATTACTTACAGCTCGTAAATTAGCACCATAGGAATTTATAGATTTTTTATCGTTAACGCCCCAAATAAGTTCAAAGTCTAAAGAAATTAAAAAGTAACCATTCATAGTTGAGCATATGTATTTTCTAAATTTTTTCTCATCAAATTTATATCAAATTTATTTTTAACAACTTCTGAAAAAAGATTCGATAATTTTAGTAGTTCTTCTTCATTTTTATTGGCCAAGTTTATTAAACGACTTGCAAAAGAATTTACAACTTGATCTTCCGAAAGATCCGATTTTATTAACAAATTTTTTTCTTTTTCGTAAATTAACGGTATTCCTCCAACATTTGTGCATAATGGTATACAGCCAACAGCTGTAGCTTCAAGTAAGGAAATAGGCAATCCTTCATTTTTAGAACTCAATGCAAAAACATGTGACTTTTTTAACAATTCTAAGACATCACTAACCTCTCCTACAAATAAAATTCTATGTGAAAGATTTAAATCTTTTACCATTTTCTTTAAGTAATACTCTTCTCCCCCGTCACCACCTACAATTAATAATTCAACTTGTATTTCCAAAGGGATTTTCGCAATAGCTTTTATCAATCGAATTTGCATTTTTTGTTGACTCATTCTTCCAACTGTAATAACTTTCAGTTTTTGAGAAACTTCTTTCCAAATTTTCAAATCCTTTTTTCTGTAAAATTTATCTAAATCAATTCCATTATTGATAACAACTGAATGTTCCTGCCAATAATTAGGTAAAGACATTTGGACTGCATTAGAGCAACAAATTATTTTATTTTCTAAGAAGTATGAATACCTATTAAATAAGTAAGTTGTTTTTTTATAAGAATGTATTTGATTATGTTCTGTATAAATTGACCTAAATTTTGCAAAAAATTTAACAAACCTTATTACAATTCCGGCCCAAGGCAAATGTGAATGAACATACTGTGGTTTATTTTTTCTTAACTCGTTGATCAATCTGACTAATTCTAGTAGTACATTTCCACCACCAAAAATACCAAATATTTTTATTTTAACATCTATCTTTTTGAAATCAATCAACATAGGATAATCGTGCTTTGTCAATAGCCAAAGCTCATTATTAGATCTGAAATTTTTATTTTGAAACAATTCTCTTAACAAAACCTCTGCTCCTCCTTTATCTAGTGATTTTATAACTTGAATTCCTTTCATCTTGCCATAATAATTTTAATAAATTTAGAAAGATCCAAAACTACCTTTTCAGTACCTGCCAATACTGAACTCATTATAAGTTGTAAAAGTTTAATTTGACTCATTTAATTTGAATTTAAAACAGAAATTAACTCTTCACTACAATCTACAGCGGTGGTTATTTTTCCAGAGAAAAGACTAAAAACCTTATTATTTTGTTTTTCGATAAGGGTTGGCCTTGCATCATCAAAATCACGGTTAGGTAAAACACATCTTATTGTATACATAGAACCAATATGCTCTACACCCTCTATCTCATTAAAAAATGTATTTGCGGTTTCAAGGAACTTGTCCCATTTTGTAATTTCAGGATTTTTGACTACACCCTTATTAAGTAATTTTTTATAGGCCTCAGGTATTTCTGGAAATTCTCCAACATTAGTATGGTGAATAGCATGAACAACATTTCCAATAACATGATAATCTGTATCAGAATAAGGATCAATACAGGTAAAAGGACCATCCATAACTATAATTCCTTTCTTATGAAACTTTTTAGGCAACTTAATAATTGGTTTTTCACAAAGTTCAAACTGATACTGTTTTTTGTTATCTACTATTGCATTAAGATTACTATACGTAGCATTAATTACATAATCAAAATTATCTGCTTGATTTTTATCAAACTCATGAGAAAAACGAAGTTTAACTGCACTTTTATCTAATTTTGCTCTACAAATTTTATGAAGCTTATGTGGATCAAAAAGTGTCTCATTTACCTTATATAATCCTAAAACATTTCCAGTAACAAGATCAGATTGTAATTTTTCATATTCTAATTCAACTTTTTCTAAAAAAGTTTCATATTGTTCTGTACTTACTTTTGATCTGTAGGCTATAGCGTAATATTGCTCTGTTCCTTTTATTTGACAATCATATTGTTTTAAAAAAGATTTTTCACCTAGCTTTGAAGACATTGCTGTTTCTAAACTTCTTGGATAATGATAACCTCTATGAAGTCTGTATTGATTTATAGCACTAGCATTTTGGATAATGTCCTCGTTTTTTTCAAACAAATACACATCATAATCATCTTGCAGTTTTAATGCTGCAGTAATTCCAAAAATACCAGCACCTACAACAGCAACTTTAGGTTTAATTTTTTCTAAACGACCTAAAATACTTATTGTTTTTAGTGCAAGTCTATTATTGTTTTTAAAGCTAGCATTCTCATTAAAAACACAATCAAACATAATTTCAAGTAAATTAACCGAAGTTTTAAACTCAATTTTATGCCCATCTAGTAGAACGTATTTAGATTTGTCTTTAGATAATCGATTATACTTAAAAGCTGCGCTACCAATATTGAAATGTTTTTTATTGACTTGATTTTCTGTAAAAAAAGCATCCTCAGACAAATCCACACCCAAACTTAAAGCCATGTAAATATCATGATATGCTAAATTATTATAAATATTATCCTTAAAAGATCCAAGTTTATTCCATGAAAACTCAATGTTTTTATAATCTTGTTCTTTAATAATTTTAAAAGTAGGATGGTATAAGAAAATATCATCTATATAAAGTTTAACATTATTAGAATTAGCCAAATCAATTAACTTTTTTGCCTTTTTATAAGAAGCCGTAATTGGTTTTTCTACAAAAACATTTACACCTTTTTCTAAAAATGTTTTACATATTTCATAATGTGTAGATGTTGTTGTGGCAACAATTACCCAATCAATGTCAAATGAAACATTAAATTCTTTTCCTGTATAAAAAACAATATTGTGTTTATCTTTTAGAGTATTATATATTTTAGACCCAAAATAGCCTTTACCTACTATACCTATATTTAACATGATAACTTATTTTTTAGAATTTTTTTGGTTTGATTTGTAATATTTTTTGCCACATTATCCCAAACAAACTTTTCACCCAAAAGACTATTATTTGTTTTCATTAGTTCTAGCAAGTCTGGAGTATTATATATTTTATCTAATGCGTTTTTATAATAAGAGGGGGTATAATTATCAATTACGTAACCGTTTTTATTATCTTTTATAATAGACTTGAGTCCGCCAACATTAGACGTAACAATAGGCAGCCCTCTAGAACAAGCTTCTAAAACAGATGTGGGTGTGCCCTCAAAAAATGAAGTAAGTAAAAAAGCAAAACTAGTATCCATTAGTGCAATTATTTCTTCAGTAGTCTTAAAGCCTACAAGACTTACATTGGCTATGTTTTGCATCTTGGTCTCTAACCTTTGTTTTTCTGGACCTTTACCTACAATTTTAAAATTATAATCTGGACAAATTTTAGCGATTTCAATGACTAAATCAATATTTTTTTTGGGGACTAAGTTTGCTATAATAATCACATTATTTGAAAACACTTTGTTAGAAGGCGTGTCTACAAAAACAGCACTAATACCGCTAGGCTGAAAGAAAACAGTATTGGGTTTATAGGGTTTTAAATAATTTGCAGTATCGGCTCCAGATGTAAAAATTACATCGACTTGCTTTATTAGAAAACTTAAAACTTTCTTTTTAAAATTACTCACTAGCTGATCATGAATAGAAAAAGCAACAACTTTAGCGTGTGTAATATTTTTTATTATTAAAATTAAAAGCAAAGCACTCCAATCTCCATGAACATGGACAACATCAAATTTTGACTTGGTTTTAAATAGCTTTAAAATAGACGAAATATGAAATAAAATAACACATAAGAATTGAGGCTTTAATTTATCAACCCTAAAATTTGGTAAAATTTGAACATCATTATCAGTTATTCGATCTCCTTGATTATAAAAAACCGTTACATCATTTTGCTTTGATTGTAAACGAGACAAAAAATAAATGTGTTTTTCCATACCACCTTTTAAAGGAGGTACTTTATAATATAATCTTAAAATTTTCATGATACAGTAGACTGATATTTCATTGTTTTAATCTCATGTCTATAAAGATCGAACACTTTATTCCATTCATACTTTTCACAAACATCATTGTAAGCTTGCTCTGCAATAGACTTTCTAAATTCATAATTCTTGTAAATCTTATTAATTGATAATAATAAATCCTCTAAATCACTATTAATTAAAATAGAATTGTTAGCATTAAATATTCCTTTGATAGAACCAACATTAGTTGAAATTATAGGCATTTTTAATGCCATAGCCTCAAGTATAGTTCTTGGCATACCCTCACTAACTGATGATTGAATATATATATCTGAGTCAATAATAAGTTTTGCTAACTCATCCTGTGTTATCCAATCAATAAGTGTAACCCTTTTAATTAAATTGTTTTTAGTAATATAATTTTCAAAATTTATTTTTTCAACGCCACCACCAATTAAAGTCAAGTGAAAATTTAAATTTGAATTCGAGAGCTTTTTTATTAATTCTAAGTAATTTTTTTGCCAAACAAACCTACCAACACTAACAAGATTAATTTTACCATTAATCTCAAAAGAATCTTTATAAATTTTAAATAAATTAAGATTAACTCTATTAGGAATTAAAATCACATTTTTTTGAAATCCATAATACTTAAGCTTATCACTCATTGAAGAACTTAGGGATCTTATTTTAGTAGAGTTAGAAAAGGAAAATTTAATTAATTTGGAGAATAGTTTATTACTTTTCAAATACCTAAAATATTCTTCACCATGAATTTCTGTTAACAGGGGTAACTTAAACAATTTTGACAAAAACACTGCCGTTAAACCACCTAATAAAGAACTCTGGGCAGTTAAGTGCGTAATTTTATGTTTTCTTAATAAAGGCAAAACCAAAAAAGAGCTCAACATAAAAACTCTTGATTTAGAGTGTATTTTAGGTATTAAATGTAAATGAATATTACCTTCTATTGTATGGGAAAAGGAATTGTCTTGACTTCTTGCAAATACATGATACTCATCAACATCTTTGGCTAACTCTTGCCAAATTCTTTTAGTATGATGTTCTTTTTCACCAAGTTTTGGATATGTATTTGGTGATATGTGTAAAACTTTAATCATTTTTAAATAAATTTTCTATATACATTTTGGCTACGTTAGGCGTACTATATTTCTTAACATGTTCTAAATTTTCTGATATTAAATTGTTACACGATTCATCATCATTCAAAAGACTATTTAATAATTCTTTAAACTTATCCCTATCTAAAATATCTGTCATGTAGTTTAACTGTTTTGGCCCAAGAATATCTTTTATTCCTCCTGCATTTGTAGTTACAATTGGCAAACCAGAAGCCATAGCCTCAATTAAAACTCTTGGGAAACCTTCAGTATAAGTTGGATTAATGAAGATATCAGAAATTGAGTAATAGTCTTGAATTTTTGAATTGGGAACTTCCCCTAAAATTATGATTTGAGAAGACAATCCCATTTCTTCTACTTTGATTTTAAATTCTTCTAACTCTGGTCCACCTCCTATTACAACACATTTATTATTCTTATCTTTTAATACGTCGGTTAAAATGTAAGGCATGTAAAAAAGACTTTTCCTAACTGGTGAAAATCTGTGTACAAATAGAATAATTTTTTCATTTGCTTGAAATCCACTTTTAAGTTTAAAATTTTTTCTAGAATTAGAATCCAATACATTAAAGCGATCTAAATTAATATCGTTATACAAGCAAACTAATTTTTCTTTTTTTACGCCAACTTCTTGATTGTAATAATCTAACATAGTTTCTGGTCCTGAGACAAAATAACTTATATTGTTTTTAACAAAATTAAATGGAAGTGATGAAGTTATTAACCATCTAAAATAATTATAATTTATTTTTCTGTTTTTATCTAATCTATGTGTAGTTCCTGAATGCCAAAAATAAGTTTCTAAATTAGAAATTTTTGATACTAGAATAGCAGGTATTGCGCCCCATTGTGATATTCTAATAAAAACTTTTTTATAACCTTGTTTATTTAATTTTTGCACAATTCTAAAAAGTTCAAAAAATCTAAGAACACCCCTCTTGGTTTGTAAAACAACTTTTATGTTATTGGAATTAAACTGTGGTTTTGCCGTTGCTTTTTCAATTACAAGAGTAATATTAACATTATTAGACGCAATTTCTTCCAATAAATTTATTACATGAAAAAAATGACTACCCTCTTTATCAGAGTATTGATTGAGTATGTAGATGAGTTTTTTATTCATTTTTATATTGATGATGTTTTTTTAATATATGGCCTACTTTTTCTTTCATAGTTATATTTTGAATTGATTGTACTATTGTAAACATTAATAAAATCATCAATAAGGAACCTGGTTGAAAAATTAAAAAACTAAATAACATATATAATCCCAGATAATAATTTAAGAAAGAATTAATACCTATATTTTTACTATTTAAAAATCTTTTTATCATTCTAATGTATATATTTAAATAAATAAAAATTCCTAAAATACCGAATTCTCGTATAAATTTAATTATTTCTAAACTTGGAAGCGTAATTGCTTTGATAGCCTCTGGACTATTTAAATTATCTAAATTATCAGTAATCAAATTGTTATTATTACTAATTTGATCAGCCAAAAAAGAAGTTGAGCCAAAACCATTAATTTGAAACAAGGAAGTAATCATTTCATCAAAATTGATTAATAGAGAAGTTATTTTAAAATTTGAGTTATTTTCAAAATTGGTTGCAAAGGATAAACCTGATAAATTAAATCTATTTAAAAGTGAAGAATTGTAAATTAAATTTGGAAAAAAAATTAAAATCAACAAAATTAATATACTCAAATACAAAATGATATTAAATTTTGCTTTAAAATCAGTTCTTTTTATTGAGTATAAACTCACAGCAAAAAAACTTAAAGCGAGAGCAGTTATCGAACCAGTAACAACAATTAATATTAGTAAATAAAAAATGAATCTGTAATATTTTTTTTCAATAAAATTTTTAACAATGAAAGCACCAAGGATCCAAGCAAAAGTATCTCCCATTGGGCCAAAAAATCGAGTTCCAAACTGATTTTCAACAATAAATAATAATAAAGTGTAAAAGGAATAAATAATAAAACTATTTTCAAATATTTTAATTGAAAAAGTTATTTTTTTTTGGTTAAAGTTGTAAACAAATGGAATAAACGAAACACTTAAGATTAAAATGATTCTTAAAGTTAATATTAATGATTTCAAAAAATAATCTTCAAAAGAAATAACAATTAAACTAAATAATAGAATTAAAAAAAAAAATTTTATCTCCTTAATTCCATTTAAAATTGAATAAAACTTATTAAATCTTAATAATAAGCCAACAAACATAGATAACTCAAAAATTATAGAAAATTTTAGTTCTATTGGGCCAATGGTAATTGGAGTTAATATTGAACAACATTCTAAAAAGAATACGATAATATATGCTATAAATATTCTATCCATTAAAATATTTTAAAATGTGTTTTTGAAAAAAATTTAATTTATTTGGATAGTATAAAATAAACTTATAGAAAGGGAAATTTCTAATAAAATAAAGTAAATTGCTTCCTAAGTTAATCTTACTAATTAATATGTCTACCTCAAACATTACATTTAATTTTTTTGCTTTAGAATAACTTTTAGTAATTTCTAAGAAACATATATTCTTTTCTAAATGAATATCTTGTGAAAATTTTTTGTTCGAGGTTACACCTTTTTGAAATCTATGATAAAATGATTTGTTATCAATCACTAATATTTCGCCATTTAAAGCAGAGTTAATCATTATACTTTTGTCAAGAAGATATTTAAGGTTTTCAGATGATTTAAATTTCGCTAATAAATTTGCTAAATCTTTATATTTAATCATTGAAGATGAAATATGAAATTGTCTATCAAAAAAAATATCGTTAACATCATGGATACTCTTATTTATTTTAGAGCTAGCTATATCACCTTTAGAAGATTCTGTAATATAAGTAGATGACACCATTCCAATATCTGGTCTTCTCAAAAAACCTTCTGCTAATAGTTGTAAATGATTAGTTTTACAATAAAAATCATCTCCCTCACAAAAAGCAATAAAATCACCAGTAACCTTACTTAATGCATTTTTAATATTTTTGAAACTACCTACATTTGTTTTATTTCTAATATATGTAATACAATTACTTTTTTTATTGTTTAAAATAATATCATTAATAATCGAACTTGTTTTATCATTAGAATTGTCATCAGCAACAATAACTTCCAAATTAAAATCAACCTCTTGATTTAATACAGATTCAATAGATTGTCTAATGAAATCTTCCTGATTGTATGTTATCATGACAACACTTACTGAAATTTGATCTTTAACCATCTGATTTGTATAACTGTTTGAGCTTGTTTGGGTCGTTTTCAATTGTATTCCATAAAATCCTTAGCATTTCAATTTGTAAATCTAAAACTGTATCATAGTTTACAAATTCTTTTGAACTAATTCTACTTTGTAAAATAATTTGACCTGTATCAATTCCTTCATCAATAAAGTGAGCTGTATTACCCAACTCTGTTTCATTATTTTCAATTGCTTGATCAATTGCGTTAAGTCCGGGATATTTTGGTAATAATGATGGGTGAAAATTTATAATTTTATTTTTAAATTGATTGATTAAAATTTTTTTTAAAATTTTTGATCCAAAACAAAATACAAAATCTATTCCTTTAGACTTAAACTGGTTTAATAAAAATAAACTAAATGAATCACTTTGTTGCTTTTTTGTAAATTTAATATCATGTTTAAAATTTATTAATTTTTCTCCAAAAATATTTTTTAATTCTTCTTCTATTAAAGGGTTACCTCCATCATAAACAATAACTTTTAACGGAAAATCAGCAACTTTGTACTTTTTGTAAAATTTAATAACCCTCGTTGCATTTCCTGAGCAATAGATTGCATAATTAAACCTCATAATTACACTAATTTGTATGCCTTTAACATTTCATTAATTTCTTCTTTGTCATTGAACATCAAAACATCAATTATAGATAATCCTGGAATAAAATCGTTCTTAAATTGCTTGTAAGTTGTTATTTCTGAATCAAGGAAACTTAAATTTATATTATGCTTCATGAAAAAGGATTTATTGTAAATCTCAACTCCACCTATTGAATTTATATAATCCGTACTTTCAAGTTTTGACACAATAGATACAAGTCTTTCTGCTCTTTCCAAGGGTTCACTATTTGAGAAAGCTATTGATGAAAAATGAAAATTAGTTTTAAGATTTAAGTAATTTGAAGTTTCAATTATTGAATGTGAAGAGAGATCTGAAATGCTCTCAATTTTAGAATTCAAGAAAATTTTTTCTAAAAAAAAATAAACTTCATCATAATATGGCGCCTTTCTATAACTTTGATGTACAGTTTTTAAAAATTTAATAACCCAATTGTCATAAAGGTCCTTTTTTATATGTGTATTTTTAATCTTTTTAAATTGTGATGGACTATCAAGTGGTACAGTAAATTTATTTGATTTACTATTAACTAAAATGTTGTTTCTATTAATCCATCCCTTTTTTATGTAATTAACATCATCATAAAAAACAAATTCTTTAGCAGCATTAACCAACTGAAAATATCCAATGTATGGAAATAAGTACGGTTGCATAATTGAAACGGTTTTATTTGTCATTTATTTAGTCTTTAATATCGATACTACTCTTTCAACATTTCTATTTTCAAGTGAGTGATATAAAGGCAAACAAATCACTCTAGCTGCTATGTCTTTAGCTATGCTGCATTTTACTTCTGAATTAACATAAGGTAATTCTTCAAGACTCGGAAAAAAATAACGTCTTGGAAATATGTTTTCCTTTGCTAATTTTTCTAAAGTATTTACTAGTAATTCCTCTGAGTTAAAAATAATAGGATAATACGAATAATTCCATTTAGTATTTTCTCGGAGTTTTATC
>Ga0209532_1002733_pt1 | contig 12220 bp, 8 predicted proteins | sample COG_02_FD_184746 | JGI IMG/M metagenome (GOLD analysis project Ga0209532, IMG submission 184746) | Pelagic Microbial community sample from North Sea - COGITO 998_met_02 (SPAdes) (version 2) | ecosystem: Environmental > Aquatic > Marine > Neritic zone/Coastal water | place: Helgoland, sampling... | reverse complement strand
CAACAAAGTAGATTTTTAAGTCGGCTTGTGATTCGTATTTGACAAAGTAGATACTCTTATCTGCCTGTGATTGGTAATCCACGAAAAACCAATTCCCTTCATTCCCCTTAGCACGAGACGAATAGTCCTCTTTGAAGACCAGTAGGTCGGCTTGGGACTCATACTCTACCACATAGACCTTAACATCTGCCTGTGATTCATACTTAACAGAATATACAGTTTGGGCATTAAGCCCCAACCCAAACAGGAATAGAAAGGTGGCTAATAGAAGTCGCTTATTCATTTGGTCCGATTTGAAACCTAATATAAGAAGAGTATGATGTTTTCAGACAATATTCCCTTACTCTTAACCCTATTACCTACTTTTTTTGTCCTTGTTTGTGTGGGTTTGAAACCCACACAAACAACTAATACTTAATTAAGGCATTAAGCATTAAATAGTGGTAAGTTATAACCTCTTTATAAAAGACGCAAAAAACAGCTTGGGCGGTTTTTAACAGAGTTTTTCACAGTAGTTTTTTGAATACCAATTTTAATGTGATTCATTCAATCACTCTATCTCACCCTAGACAACTTCGGTAAGACATAATCACTCATCTTAAGCACTATTTTAAGTGCCATAGCTGGGTTGTCCTCAGCAACCTGTAGCAACCAGCTATTAATGTTATCAAGGTTACTGTTAATCACCTCTTGGTAAACCTCTCTGAGTAGCTTGTTCTCTTTGCTTAAAGATCCTTGAGGGCGGCCTTTTGGATTGCCGCTCCTCCCTTTTTTAAATGGCATAGTAAATCTATTGTTATCTACTATAATAACCGAATAAGCAATGGTTTGTATCAAAAAGGGCGCACCCCGAAGGACACGCCCAAAACCTAAACCTGTATGAGTTATAGACTACAAGTGTAAGAAGCCTATTACCAGACTTCCAAGAAATGTGAAGAAGTAAAAGTTATAAACGAAAAAGCCCCCACCGAAGTGAGGGCATTATTTATAACTATTGGATACAAATTTGTTAAAAGGGTTTATAGCTACTTTAATTTTCCAAGTTTAGCCGTAACAGTTGTTGTCTCTTTCTGAACAAATAATCCGCCTCTTGACTTGGTTTCATACTTTGGATACATAATAAAATCATATTCAGGATTAGACTGAATAAGTTTATAAGCCGCAGCAGCTTGCGAACTTGTTCTTGTTTTGGCGCCATATGTACTTGACGAGGCTGATTGTTTGTTTGCACCAGTAGCGAATACGCCAAAATAGACAGTTACTGTGGCAGACGCTTGCATTGGAGTAGATACATCTAAATCATCCAAATCCAAACTAACTTCAGGTAACGATTCCGACATAGAAGTTGTGTGAATTGAACAAGAACTAAATACCAGACCTGCGAATGCAAAAATTAAGAGCTTTTTCATAATGATTTTGTTTAAGATTTCGTTTGAAAATATAAAAAATCAGTTTTAATCCCAAATAGACAATCACTTACTTATTTAAGGGGATTAGAAGTGAAGCAGCTGGATGTTGAGGATTTGCCTAACTTATGAGTACCAATAAAGAAAATAGTCACAATGCATATAGACCTAAAGTTCAATTTTTACTATGATTCAGGAGGTGGCGACCCAGACAGCACGAGTAAGACCTTAAGACGATACCATAAAATACTTTGGAGCAAACCCTTACCAACCGGACAGCATTTCTACTTGACCGATACTAAAAAGGGTGTATACCTCTATCATAAATCGGAATTAGGAGAATTCATCTTGGGTAGCGACGCCATAACACACTCATATAAAAATCAGAAGCGGAAACAGTGGCTTACAAAGCAAATCCCGAGTGAAGTGGATGAACTTTTTGACATAGGAAGTACAATTGGCGCATATACCGTTTTTCCAAAGAATAAGATTGACAACAAGTTTACAATCAATCAAGCGAGAGGGGTAAATAGTCTTATTGACGACAGATTTGACTTGACATTGGAATGTATTCGCTTGTTTTACTTGGGACAAAAAAGCCCGCTTTACGACACCTTTTTGAGATACAAAGACTTTTTCGACCTGTTCGGCAACTTTAAAGGATATATTCAATTCTTCCTGCTTGAAGACCTTGTTGACACCAATCAAAAAATCAAGTTCTACCTGCCTTTTGACAACTTTAAAAGCAAACCAACCTTTGCAGATATTGACGATTATTTAGTTTACAAAAGGGGAGTAATAGACTTTATTGAATCAAGAAATAGACGAATTGCAAAAATGACGGACAAAAGCTAAAGCAAGTGATGGGCCATAGCGATATGAAAGTATCACTAACCTATTTAAGGGGATTAGAAGTGAAGCAGTTAGATGTTGATGAATCATTCATAATATTAGATAAACCTAATAACTCTATAAAATCTTTTATATTTAGAATACCAAAATCATAACTATCTGGAAATCGATAAATCACAAGCTGAAATACTACAACGGCTTAAAGACCGTAAAGGAAGAGTTTTAAACTCTGAAGACGTACACTGCGGTAACAAAGAACGTATTCTTTACTACTTGTCCTTGACGAATTAATACCTCTCCTTTGGGTAGTGTTTTTTCTTTCGTAATAGAATACAGGAATTCTTCCGCTTCTTGGCTTAAGTTCAGCCTAGTTTTTATTTTCTTGATTAAATTTTCCAATTCCTGATGAGGTAATTTTAATAGTACCGTGAACGAATATAATCCAATAAAAAAGTTAATTTAGATATATCAAAAAAATTACCACTTACAAGTAATGAAAAAAGTCATTTGGTCTATACTCTTAATGATGTTTGCTCTTCAATCTAAATCGCAAGATTTAGGTTATGTCGAATTTGCAATCAACGCAAAATACGCTACCAGCTTTGTTTCTGAAAACAGAAGGTTTATTTCTGGCAAGAAAGATTTTACAACCTTTCCCTCGCCAAATGGCCAATTTATTTTAAATAGTAATTCTGATTACGCCACAATATTTGACATCCTTCATAGTGATACTATAATTTCATTTCCCATTTCAGAAGAGAACCCCATGATCAATTTTGTTTGGGACGCCAAGGGTACGCGAATTTATTGCGTGCATGAAAATGGATTGTTTTCATTAATTGATGCCATAAGTGGTTCAGTCGAAACTAGCTTTAATCCTTTTACAAAAGAAGAATCAATCACCGCGTTAACTATCAGTAATGACGGGCTAAAGATAGCTGTAGGTTCTAAAAAGGGTGTTGTGTATATAATAGATCTTTTGAGTCGCGAAATTACGCATCAATTTGATGAGCACCGTAAAAGAGTCTTATGTATAGGTTGGAGTGTGGACGATCAAGATATTATGACGTCTGCTAATGACAAACGTTTAAATATTTTAAATCTGAGTAATCTGGAGTTGAAAAACCAGATCAAATCCCCCAGTGGTAAACCCGTTTTACACCTGAAATATGGTAAAAAGGGAGAAAAAATAACAATAATTGATGAGTGCGGGAAAATTTATAATCTTGGAGTAAAGAATCTGGCAGTATTACAAAAACAGGAGTTCGCTGTTGACTGCGCTTCTGTTAAGTCAATGTGTATTTCAAATCATGGCGCCTATGTTTTTGTCGGTTTCAAAAAGAATATTTTAGTTTATGATCGATCGACTCTCGAGCCTGTGACAATTATCAAAGGCTTCGAATTTGAAGTGACGGATTTGAAAATAAATTCAAACGATAATAAAGTATATGTTATTGATCAAAGTGGCTTGAGCTATGTATCACGAATAGGTCAAGGTGCTTCGGTCATCGAAGATTTGAATGATTGGTTAAATCCAACTACCATATACTCAATCGAATCTTTAACACAATCAAATGTCATACAGAGACTTTTTACTAGCGATAATTTTAATTTATGGCTAGAGAAAAATCCACTCTTGTTTCCGTTGTTAAAAGACCGTAGTCAATTTGAGACTGAAGCAGAATTTAATAAGAGATTCAGATTAGGCATAGAGCTTTTGGTAGATCAGTTAGTAATGACCACTGAAAATGATATGAGGATGAATGAACTGTTTGATTATTTGTCTCGAATGGAAGTAGCAAATTCTCGAAAACCAGTCACCATTTATCCAAAAGACTTCAAGTTGTTAGATTACGATATTACTTCTGGTACTTATTCCATTTCCGTGATGGACGAAAATATTTATGAGTTCAAAGCTAATAGGGATCGAGCTCAACAACTTTTCAAGAATATTGGAAGATGCGTGATAGAATGTATTGAGCAAAAGAATTTAAAGAGTAACACTGATGAATTCATCAACCTGAGGCTAATCAATAGAGATTTAGGTCAAGAATATATTCTTTCGGAATTCATAGATCTCCTTGATCTTACCGATAAATCATCCTTACCCCCTGAGATTGAACTTTCAAATGTTTCTTTACAAACTGAGGACGAGGTACAATATCTCATTTTAGATTTATTTAATTTGAGTGAAGGAAATACATCCGCGCTGTCATTGGAAATAGTAAGTCCAGATGGTAAAAAGAGATTTAGATATAAGTTACCAAATTTAAATGGCTTGGATGAGCAAAGAATTAAAATTAAAAATTCACTTACACTGAAGTCTTTAGATTGGAATTACGCCTACATGAACCTTCTAGAAAAGGGTGGGTACCAAATCACAGATATTCCTATCAACTTTGAGCGTATTGAGGAGCTTTCTTTGGATACTACGGCATACATTGAGATGGACGAAAGAAATATTGGAGAATTCAAGTTTGATCAACCTCTAAAAAAAGGTTGTATCACATGGAATTCTGATGGACGATATTTTTTATTGAATCATGGGACTTCCTTAGAGCTATGGGATGTCATAAGTAGACAGCCTCTGAGAAAAATTAAAACGGATCCGTACATCATTTCCCATGTTGTGTGGGATTTTAATGATGTCAATGTGATTTGTGTTGATACTAAAGGGAATTGTCTCGTTTATGATGTAGATGCAGGCAATTTGCTTTATCAAAATGACTTAAGTATTCCAAACGATATCATCAAGGTCGCGGTAGATCGAAATAATATAGTTCACATCGCAGACAATAAGGGTATCTTATACCAAATGAATTATTCAACTGGTAATCAATTAAATTTTCGCCGAATATCTGAGAGTGATGTATTAAAAACGTTTATTTCGCCGAATAACAGTTTAATCGCTGTAATTACGAAACAAGATGTCGCTATTTATAACATGAAAACAGGTAGAAAACGCTGGTCAATTCCAAATGAGAATTGTGTTAACAGTATTACCTGGAATGCAGCAGAAAATCTAATGCTTTTCTCTGGCTGTGATACCGTGGTGAAAGTGATTGAATCACTTAACGGGAAGGTTATCAGGAGCCTAAAGGATAGAACGAATGGTTTTCTTTCTGCTAATTGGAGTTTTTTCGGAAACTACATAGCAACTCTATCTGAGGAAGGCGAACTCGTTTTACGTCATGGCAATACAGGTGTACCATTTGAACGATTTGAAAACCTGGATAGCGGTTCTGTGATTTATGTGAATCCCACAGGAAAATTCATCATTTCTCAGGCTAAAAACTCAATAAATTTCTGGTCAGCTGGACAATTCGTAGAAGTCCTTGAATCTATCACAGAATCAGGTATTGACAAGTATCAAGATTTAGTACCGAAAGACTCAGTATTTAGTTTACAAGTTGAAAAGTATAAATCACGAACTGTAAAAAATCAATTCGAGACCGAAAATGAATTCAATCTTAGACTCATTGATGAAAATTTACTTTTTGCAAAAGAAATCACGGAGACAATGGAAAGGGTACAGCAAAGAGTAATTTTTAATGAATTAAAAGTAGCGAAAGCTATACAAAACAGTAGGAGACTAGTGTATTTAGATATTTCAACAGTCGAATTAGGGCGATACAATATGTATACTGAATTGTACCCTTTGAAATACGAGGATCAGTGGTACGAAATTAAGTTGGACAGAAATGAAGCGCAACAATTATTTAAGTATTCGGAAAATGCTAAAATTCGAGTAATCGCTCAACTTGATAGCTCTTTGACGGATACGGTTTATATCAATCCTTCGCTGATTCACTCCAACGGTAATGATTTCGCCTTCGGTGAACACAAAAAAATTGAGGGTGGTCTATATAGTACTGCCCTTCCTCCAAAACTTGTCCTAAAATCTTTAGAATTTATAGATAATGACGGTGACAGAATTTTATCCGCAGGTGAAACGGCTCGAATCAAATTAGAAATATCCAATGAAGGTGAAGGTGATGCAAAGTATCTTAGAATTCAGACTCAGTCAAACCTTCCCATTTTTGACGGCCTAATTAATGTAATCGATGTAATAGGAAATGGTCAAACTACGGATTTCTATCTTGAACTCGACCCTAACGACTACTTACTAGATTCAATTGCAAATATTAATCTATCATTTATTGAAGTAAATGGTTTTGGAATGGACACCATCGGTTTGAGCTTTGGAACCAGATCTTTCAAGGCACCAAATTTAAAATTAGATGATTACGCCGTCTCAGACAATGATAATCGACCCATAATATCTGCAGGGGAACTAATTGATATTACATTACGTTTCGTAAATTTCGGTGATGGTCCTGCCAATAATTTAGGTGTACGACTTACAACTGGTGAAGATGTATTTATTGTAGGTGCATCGAATAATACTTTAGTAACCGAATTAGGTTCGCTCAAACCTGGTGAGGTAAAAGACTACCAGTTTCAAGCATTTTGTAATAACCAGGCAAAAAACTTTAGCATTGATTATGCCATTAGGGACAAATCTGATAACCCTTTTTCCGACCCCAAGGACATTGGTTTAGTCCTAAATAAAGAATCTAAAGGAATAAAGCAGCTGATCTTTGAGGAAGAATCTTTTGTAGATGAATCGTCTAATAGTTTTAAAAACGAATTATTGGATGGTTTACCGATGGCTACTAATGTTAATGATAATGCGATTGTTGTAATTATTGGAAACAAGAATTATCGTGGTAATATGCCGCCAGTAGAATATGCCTTAAACGATGCTTACACCATGCAAGAATATTTCAAGGCATACTTCGGAGTTAAGCCAGGAAACATTATACTAAAGGAAGATGCTACTTTGTCGGATATGAAGGTGCTCTTTGGTGATAAAGACAATATTGAAGGACGGCTTAAAGACCTTATAAAGCCGGGTAAGACTGAATTATATGTATACTACTCAGGTCACGGTGCACCGGACTTAAATAGCTCAAGAGGTTTTTTAATGCCCACGGATGCTAACACCTCTAGACTTAGTCTAACAGCCTTTGCCATGGATGATCTGATCAAGAATCTCACGTCATTAGAAACGAAAAGTAGTACACTAATCGTAGACGCATGTTTTTCAGGAGCCGTTTCAACCGGAGATTATTTGGTGAAAAACGCTTCTTCCCTTGGCCTTAAGGTCAAGTCCGTTTCAGACAATGTGCCAAGTAATATCTCAATAATGACTGCATCAGGTGACGATCAAGTTGCCAGTTGGTATAGCGAGAAACGTCATGGTTTATTCACCTATTATTTACTCAAAGGAATGAAGGGTGAAGCCGATGCAAATGATAATCATATTGTTACTTATGAAGAGTTAGAATCGTTTATTATAGATAGTGATAGTGGCGTACCTTATAAGGCAAGAGAACTTTATTCACGAGAACAAACACCGAGATTTTTAGGCAGCAATTCATTTAGTATTACAATTCCAAAATAATAGATTATGAAACATTTTAAGCAATTATTAATAACCGGTATGCTCAGCGTACTAATAGTTTCCTGTGGTGCGGGTAAACCATTTAGCTACAACAAGAAGTTTGATTTTGGTAAAGCAGGTAAAACTGCACGTAAGGAAGCTCGTAAATACGAGAAACAAGGTTACGCAGTTTTCCCTGGAAAACCTCCAATAGAAAACCAGTTAAATTCTGCTTATGCCAAGCAGTCTGAATTAGACGAAAATGGCTTTCCACGCTGGATTGTTGCTAACGGATCATCCATAGCGGGTACCCAGCAAGCTTCTCAAATGCAGGCAATCGAAATGGCGAAAAATAATTTGGTTGCCTTGATAGAATCAAATATGAAGAATGTGGTTGAATCTGATGTTGCAAATAATCAATTATCAAATGAAGATGCTGTATCTGTCACGAATTCCATTATGGTATCCGTTAACAAGGTTTCTAAAAAGTTAGGTGTAGTTACACCGCTTTTTCAAACATACCGACGTTTAGGAAATGGTAATTATGAGGTGCAAATGTTAGTAGGCTACAATTATGAAATGGTGAAAAACCAAATCTTGGCAGATATGCAAACTCAATTGCAATGGGAAACAGATATGGTTCGAAAAAAGTACGAGAAGTACTTGAATCCTGAATTAGACTAATTCAAGTAGATATTTCATGTCTATCCGACTAATTAATTTGGCGCTCGTAAGTTTCCTAATTAGTACCAATTTTCTATATTCTCAATCTTGGCGAAGTAAGCAGATAGAAGGCGAATACCAAATGATTATGCCGGATAACGTATCGTATGCCGATGCGAAGGCGTTAGTCATTACTCAAGCCCGTATCGAAGCCTTGAAGGCTGCTTTTGGCGAAGTTGTGATTCAAGGAAATACGACCTATCTAAAATCAATTGAGCAAAACGAGCAAGTGGACTCCAAACAGCTATTTAATTTAATTGCTGATAGTTACGTAAACGGTAACTGGATTAAAGATAGACAAGAACCTGAAGTTTCTGTAGAGCAAAGGCCTGACTCCGAAGAGGTTTGGATAAAAGCCAAAGTCAAAGGCTTCGGACAGTCACTTCCCGAACGTCGAATTACTTTCGAATTTTCTTTCTTCTCTGAGCTCACGAAGAATGCCCGGCAAAAACAATCTTTTACAGCAGGCGATAATTTTTACTTAAAGTTCAAATCAAGTCAATCAGGTTATCTGTATGTGTTTATGGACGATTTAGAAAATCAAACTACATCCACTATATTTCCTCTTTCTAAGGATTTGACGGGTTTTTTATCAAAGAATTTTGTGGAAGAGAACCAGCGTTTACTCTTATTCGATAAAAGCTCAGAGAATGCAAAATATGAGGTCGGGGCTTATAAGTCCATTGATACTCCGTTTGAAACAGTTAAGATTTACGTTCTATTTAGCCCTAAAACGCCATTGTTAATTCCGGATGAATCATTTTTGAACCTTACTCAAAAAGCCCAGACCGAAGAATATGGCATATTACCATTTAATAGTATGCCAATGGAAAATTTCCAGTATTGGCTGCACACCCTAAGAGTGAAAAATAAGTCGTTACAATACGACTGGTCAGTAATTACAATTAGATAATTCCTTTACCGCGAAAGCATTAGTTACATTATTGAATGAATGCTTTTTCCTGATAGGTTGGTGTATCAGTTGGACGTGGTGGATTCGGCGAGAAACCAATGCACAAAACGACCGATTCAATAGGCTATTTCACCACTTACTAAAAGCAGGGGTTTACCTACCTCCAAGCGCATCTGAGAGTTGGTTCCATTCATGAATAGCCCAAAACCCGTGGTAATTTCCTGAGAAAATGAATGCTGAGCAAAGCAAAGAGTGAAGAGTACTAAGAGTATTCTCATCATAGGTTTTTTTTTGGTATTGTCAATCTACTAAAAATTTGGCACTCAGTCTTGTTACAAGTGAGACAAATTAGAACGGCTTAAAGCTCTGGAAAGTCCACCAAGCACAAGTCCGGGCATAAAAAAAGCCCTGATGCTGTGCATCAAGGCTTTTCCTTGTAGACATTCTGGAGAAAAGGTCGAAGATATAATGCTCCTCTCCTGTTATGGTGTTAGGGTTGTACGGTAAATTCCGTACATGGCTTACGCAATGCTGCAGATATAGTTTCGGATAGAGAATTGTTCCGTATCCGTGTGTTAATGAATATACTAGGCATCTAATGGTATAACGCAGTGATATCGTTTCTATGAAATTAGTTCAGAAAAAACTGATCTAATTGATTCAATGCTTGGCAGATTACGCGGTGTAAAATTGCTAATATCCTAGAATCGCAGTGTCTGTTGAACTAATAACAGCAAAATAAAACCGTTTGCTTATTGCGGGGCAGTCGCTTGAGGCTAGCCCCTAAAGCTGCACTCAGAACAGGCGAAATGCAGGTCTAAAAAGTTGCACTAGCCTTATGGAAGGATTAACTATTAAATCAACTTTACCGGAATTAACAGATTTATTTCTCAAAATAATTGAATTAAGAAAATTGAGTACCAGACGATATCTGGTTTAACGAAAACATCTACATGTAGCTGTCTGACTACTCACTGCTCTTATCATTTGAAAATTACTTCCTGAGTTGGCGCTCCATCCACCCGCAAGTGCAAAAGGTGTTGCAGAAGAACCACCTTGATACGTTATTTCAGAATAATACCATGTTGACAAGCTAGAGCTAGACAATATCGTAGGGTTTCTATGCAAGAAGTCAACAACTTCGGAAAACGTCGCTAGACTCCAATCAGAATGACCATTCTCCGTTAAGTTAATACAGTAGCGAATTGCATCTCCGTATGTCAATCCAGAGCTACTAGCATTTGATACCTGAGTAAATGTTCTCGTACCGAAGTGCTGCGTTAGTTGAGAAACAGAGGAGCTACTAGTTAATGGAAGGGTAACATTATTGCCATTTGAAATTGATAACGTATTGTTAAGTAATGTCAACGTTTGAATCTCATTGGTTGAATCATCATCAATGCTTTTTGGTAACTTAACAAACCCTCCATTGCTTAGGAATACCGTATCATTAGAAATTGATAGTGTTTGCAATTCATTGGTAGTACTACTATCTTTTTCTGTGCTAATAAATCCGCTGTCGTTCGTAAGGTCAGATGTTTTAATAGGTATAGCCGGGGCATTGGTGAGGTTGTTATAATCGCCATCAAAACCTCCTGGCAAAACCACAAAACCACCGTCTGTTAAGTACAAGGTATCGTTAGAGATGGACAATGCTTGTAGCTCGTTTGATATGCTTCCGTCAATTTCAGCAGTAAGGAATCCACTATCGTTGGTCAAGTCTGAGGTCTTGCTTGGAATGGTTGGAGTATTAGTAAGTTTATTATAATCTCCATCAAAACCTTGAGACGCGGGTAACTTTACAAAGCCCCCACTCGTCAAGAAAATTGTATCGTTAGAGATTGAAATTATTTGAATTTCGTTGGTAACACTTCCGTCTATTTCTGAAGTAATAAAACCGCTATCATTAGTCAGTTCTGAAGTCTTACTCGGTATGGCAGGTGTATTGGTCAAGCTGCCGTAGTCCCCATCAAACCCAGCTGGCAAGACAACGTATCCTCCAGAGGTGAGGTAAATAGTATCATTCGAAAGCGATAATACCTGTAGTTCATTAGAAGTACTACCGTCTACTTCAGTGGTTAAAAAGCCGTTGTCATTAGTTAGATCTGAGGTTTTCGTAGGTATGGCAGGTGTATTGGTCAAGCTGCTGTAGTCCCCATCAAACCCAGCTGGCAAGACAACGTATCCTCCAAAGGTGAGGTAAATAGTATCATTCGAAAGCGATAATACCTGTAGTTCATTAGAAGTACTACCGTCTACTTCAGTGGTTAAAAAGCCGCTGTCATTAGTTAGATCCGATGTGTTCGTTGGTATGGTTGGGGTGTTACTCAGGCTGTTATAGTTTCCATCGAAGACACTTACACTGCCGCCATTGCCGCTCAAGGTAATATTCGTCCCACTTCTTGTGATCGTCTGAAGCTCATTACTTGGGTCTGCATCAGCATCATTTACCTGGTCAACAGGTAATACCGCATATCCTCCATTACTGAGGTATATAGTATCACTACTTCTACTCAACACTTGAATCTCATTAGTAGGATCTGCATCCGCATCATTGATAACAGGCAACTCAACAGTATTGCCCTTTGAAAGCGTTAATGAATCTCCTGTTACACTTAATACTTGTAACTCATTAGAAGGGTCAGCATCGGCATCATCAACATCTACCGCTGTCTGAGCAACCATAGCTTTCTCTGCCAAGAAAGCATAAGGAACCGACATGAGCTGTTGCACTGCAGAAAGGACAAATTCACCGTCATTCTCTATGGAGAGTTCCACCTGTAAGAATTTATCCCCTTGCCAATTGATGCTTGAGAATGGAAATACCGAGACCTGTAAACCTTGACCAATGACCAGGTTAAACATCCCGTATAAATCGGT
>Ga0209532_1002727_pt1 | contig 12227 bp, 10 predicted proteins | sample COG_02_FD_184746 | JGI IMG/M metagenome (GOLD analysis project Ga0209532, IMG submission 184746) | Pelagic Microbial community sample from North Sea - COGITO 998_met_02 (SPAdes) (version 2) | ecosystem: Environmental > Aquatic > Marine > Neritic zone/Coastal water | place: Helgoland, sampling... | reverse complement strand
TTTGTGTCGAGTGTAGGTGCTTATGTCGATCTGTTTGAAGAAAAAATGAGTCAATTTACTCAAACAAAAAAGTCAGTTGCAGTAGTTAACGGAACTTCAGCATTACAGGTTGCATTAAGATTAGTTGGAGTTAAGAATAATGATGAAGTCATTACCCAAGCTCTTACATTTGTTGCTACAGCCAATGCAATTTTATACAACAATGCAGTTCCAGTTTTTTTAGATGTGGATATCGATACAATGGGGCTATCTCCTTCTGCCGTCGAAGATTTTTTAGACGAGTACGGAGAATTAAGAGAAGATGGATGCTATAACAAAGTAACAGGAAGAAGAATTTCCGCTTGTATGCCAATGCATACCTTTGGATTTCCTGTCCACTTGGATGAGCTTATTCTAATTTGTGAAAAATGGTCTATTCCAATAGTAGAAGATGCTGCAGAATCTATTGGAAGTACTTACAAAGGACAATCAACAGGAAGTTTTGGAGAGATCGCTGGTTTTTCTTTTAATGGAAATAAAGTTATAACTTCAGGTGGTGGCGGAGTAATTACAACAAACAATATCGAATTAGCTCAAAGAGCTAAATTTTTGACTACAACTGCTAAAGACCCCCATCCTTATGAATATTTTCATTCAGAATCAGGATATAATTTTAGAATGCCAAATTTAAATGCAGCTTTGGCTTGTGCACAGTTAGAATCTATAGAAGTTTTTTTGAAAAATAAAAGAGCTCTCGCTAATGAATACAAAACTTTTTTTGATTCAGAGGGAATAAAATTTAGAGTAGAAAATCCAGAAACAAAAGCTAATTATTGGTTAATGGCTATAGAGCTAAATAATAAAAATGATAGAGATCTCTTTTTAAAAGACACAAATTCATCAGGAGTAATGACAAGACCTATATGGCAACTTATGTTTAGATTACCTATGTTTCAAAATTGTTATAAAGATTCTCAAAAAAATGCGATTTTCCTAGAAGAAAGAATTGTTAATATCCCTAGTAGCTTTAGAAAATAATTATGGAAAAAAAATTTGCAGTATTTGTTTCTGGATATGGAAGAGGAGCGATACAAATTATTAAAGATTATAAAGATGGATTTATAAAACCACAACTTTCATTAGTACTTAGCAGTAACCCTAAGTCAGAATGCTTAAATTCTGCTTCTTTAAATGACATTCCGTTTACGGTTATTGAAAAAGATAAATTTGAAACTAAATTAGAGTTTGAAAGTGAAATCATATCTCTGCTTTTAAATCATGGAATTGATTATGTTTTTTTAGCAGGTTGGATGCCTATTGTAGGTTCCATGTTATTGAAAAAATATTCTGGTAAAATAATAAATATTCACCCTTCTTTACTTCCAAGCTTCAAAGGTCTTAATGCTATAGATCAGGCTCTAGATTATGGAGTCAAAATAACAGGTATAACCACTCATTATGTTGATAAAACTATCGATGGTGGTGATATTATATTACAAAAATATGTACTTATTGATGAAAAAGACGATTTTATTAATCTCGACAAGAAGATTTTTAGAGCTGGTGCTAAATTATCAACAGAGACAATAAACAAAATTTTTAAATAGATATTTCTTAATATGAATGAAATACTTGAAGTCTCCAATTGGGATGACTATTTAGAAAAATTGAATCCTAGTCAGAAAGATTATTATTACTACACTGAATATTATCATATTTTTAAAGAAAAATATCCCAATTCACAACCAAAAGCTTTTATATACATTGAAGGTAGCTCAATTCTAATTTACCCATGTTACAAGACTGAAATCATTCAATACGATTTAGATAATTCTTATTATTTCTTAGAAGGGTGTTATGGTTATAATGGTTATTTAACTAATAATAAGGAAGAAGAATTTTTAAAATTATTTCATAAAAATTTCTCATATTTTTGTGATAGAGAAAATATTATATGTGAGTTTACTAGATTTTCACCCTTTTTAGAAAACTCTTTACTATTTTCAAAAGAATGTGTATATCATGATAGAAAAACTGTTCTTTTAGATTTAAACCAAGGTTATCAATCTATTTGGGATAACGAATATCATTCTAAAAATAGAAATATAATACGTAAAGGATATAATTCTGGTCATAATTTAGTGATTGATAATTCGAGATATATTGAATTTAAGCAAATTTATGATGACACCATGGATTTACTTAAAAGTGAAAAATTTTATTATTTCTCTGAGAGTTTTTTCAAGAAATTATCGAATAGTTCAAATATTGAATTTCTTTTTGTGACAAATTCGGAAGATAAAATTGAGAGAGGTTTAATTTTAATATATAACAAGTACTATGCCCATTATTTTCTTAGCGGAAGGAGTTCGAAGAAAGACAACTCTTTAAACAATTTATTATTAGATTTCGCAGTTAAAAGATCAATAGAGCTTGGTTGTTCACTTTTCCATTTTGGAGGTGGGAATTCAGGTGATTTAAATGATACTTTGTTTAAGTACAAGAAAAAATTTTCAAAAACACTAAAGTCTTTTGATATCGGTTTTAAAATTCACAATGAAAAAATTTATTCTTTAATTACACATATTTGGGATAAAAACAATAATAAAAATAATCTAATAAGAAGATTCTTAAGATTTAAAGAATAATTATGAACAAAAATTATAACGACTTCTCAATTGATTTTAACAAAACATTAATTGATGCACTTAAATTAATGGATAAATGTGATCATAAACTATTAATTGTAACTAAAAGCAGTCTATTTGCAGGTCTGATTAGTATAGGGGATATACAAAGAGCAATTATTCAGAATAAATCTCTTGACACATCAATTAAAGAGGTATTAAGATCAACTATTCGCACAGCAAAACAGGATGATTCCTATGAGTCAATTAAAAAAATGATGTTTGATTTTAGAATGGAAATTTGCCCTATTATTAATAAAAAAAATGAAATAGTCAAGGTTTATTTTTGGGATGATGTTTTTAAAACACAAACCAGAAATAAAGATATAAAATTAGACCTTCCAGTTGTTATTATGGCTGGAGGTCAAGGCACAAGAATGAAACCCTTAACAAATATCATTCCAAAGCCTCTTATTCCTGTAGGAGATAATAGCATAATTGAAGAAATAATAATTAGATTTCAAGAAATTGGCTGCAACAATTTTTTCTCTTCCATAAATTATAAATCAGAACTAATTGAATTTTATTTTAACCAAATAAAAGATAAATCTTACACTATTGATTTTTTTAAAGAAAATAAACCTTTAGGAACTGCCGGAAGTTTACACTTATTAAAAGGAAAAATTAATTCTACTTTTTTTGTTAGTAATTGTGATATTCTAATTAATGATGATTATGTAGAAATGTATAAGTATCATAAAAAGTATAATAATGAATTGACTATTATATCAGCTATTAAAGATTATTCTATTCCATATGGCACTCTTGTAACTAAGGAGAATGGTGGCTTAAGTGATATTACTGAAAAACCAGATCTTAATTTTCAAATTAACACTGGTTTTTATATAGTTGAACCACATTTAATAGATGAAATTCCTGAAAATAAATTTTTTCACATTACACATTTAATAGAAAAATTATTAAGTGAAAATAGAAAGGTGGGGGTTTTTCCTGTTAGCTCAGGTTCTTGGATAGATATCGGAGTTTGGGAAGAATATATGAAATATATTAAATTGAATGAATAATGTCTAAAATAAAAATTCTTTTAGTAGGAGATGGTAACCATCAACTAATCACTAATTATTCAAAATGGTTAACTAAATCTAAATTATCTCAAAATTTTGAAATAGATATATTGTCACTAACTAAAACTGGGTCAAGTAATCTTAAGTTTTACTCTAATGTGTATGAAGTTCAATTTAATTTTATTCATAAAATCAAATTGATAAGAAAATATTTTAAGTTCTATCAATACAAAAAACTTATTTCAGCTCTACCAAACTATGACTATGTTCATTTTCATTTTATTGGAAGAGAAAGTCAATACATACTTAAACAAATTTCAAAAAACACTAATTCAAAAATAATTACTTCAATATGGGGAAGTGATATGTTTAGAAATAAATCTAAAAGATTTATTTCAACTTGTGAAATTTCAGATATTTTAACTTTTACAAGTAAAGATTCCATAGATTTTTTTAAGTCAAAATACAATTGGACTAAAGAAAATATAAACTTGTGTCCTTTTGGATTAGCTCCATTAGAATACCTTAAAAAACTGACTAAAACAAAAACTGAGTGTAAAGTTGATTTAAAATTAAATCCTGAAAAAATTGTTATTACAGTAGGTTACAATATGGCTCCTCAGCAGCAGCATTTAGAAATTCTTGATCAATTTCTAGATAAAAACTTGTTGAAACTAAAAGATAAAGTTCAAATTGTTTTACCCATAACGTATGGGGGTTCTATTAATTACAAACAAAACCTCTTAAGAAAATTAAATAAACTTCCATTTGAGTATAAAGTTTTTGATTCTTATTTGAGTGATAATGATGTTGCTAAAATTAGAAAAGCATCTGATATAATGCTTCAATTTCAGATTACAGATCAGTTGTCGGGATCAATGCTTGAGCACCTTTTTGTAAAAAATATAATTATAACAGGAAGTTGGCTGCCATATAAATCTCTCAAAGAGAATAACTGTTGGTTTTATGATGTTAAAAAAATAAAAGAAATAAAATTATTAATTCCTCAAATCATATCTAATTATGAACTTATATCGAAAAAAACCGATAATAATCCAAAATTAATTAGTTCACTATATTCTTGGAATATAACAATTAAAGATTGGATTAACCTGTATAAAATCTAACAAGTGATTAAATATTTAATTAATAAAATAAAGAATAAATTCTTCAAAAAAGTTAATCCTGAATACAAACATGGTTATAACTTTAGAAATAACGGACATATAGATTCTTTAAATCCTCAATTTATAGAAATTGGAAACAATGTAACCTTAGCACCTGGTGTGATTATAACAGCCCACGATGCTAGTACCCTTATTCATACTAAAAAGTATCGTGTTGAAAAAATTATTATTAAAGATCAAGTATTCATAGGAGCAAATAGTGTTGTGCTACCTGGTGTTGTAATAGGTAATAATGTAATTATAGGTGCAGGATCAGTTGTAACTAAAGATATTCCAGATAACTCTGTTTTTGCAGGTAATCCAGCAAGATATATGTGTACAACTAATGAATACATAAATAAATGTGAAAATAAGAAAGTGCTATATAATGTTACTGAAGAACTTTGGAATGAATTTATAGCAGGACAAATCTACAGTTTAGAAGTTTTAAAAGATTATCAGCTAAAGACATTAAATAGCTTTAAGAAGAATGGATTTAAATAAAGTTGGATTCAATGGATTGAAATGGTCTTCAGTTGGAATGATTGTCCGAAGTTTAGTTCAGGTAATCCAAATAAGTATTTTAACAAGATTTCTTCCTGTTGAAGCATTTGGCTTGGTTGCTATGGCATTATTTGTTATAAATTTTACAAATTTAATCGTTGAAATGGGATTTACTGCTGCTATTCTAAATAGACAGCAAGCTTCTGACAAAGAGCTTAGTTCTTTATTTTGGTTTAATTTATTGATTGGATTTATACTTTATTTGATTATATATTTGTCTTCACCAAGTGTTTCAAATTTTTATGAAGAGACAGAATTAAAATTAATAATAACTATTCTTGGGTCTAACATAATATTTTTAACTATCGGAAGAGTTCAGAGAACTATATTACAAAAGAACTTTAAATTTAAAAAAATATCAATAGTTGATATAATTTCCTCGTTAATAGGATTAGTTTTAGCTACAGTACTAGCCATCAATAATTACGGAGTTTACAGTATAATCTATGGGACGTTAATTTCCTCAATCAGCTCATCTTTATTATTTTTAATACTGAAGGAAAATAAAATATATTTCCACTTTCGATTTGATGAAATTAAGCCTTTTTTTAAAGTTGGATCTTATTCTCTGTTGAGTAGTGTTTTGAGTTTTTTTACAACCGATATAGATGTTTTAATAATTGGCAAAACTCTTGGCCCTAAATCTTTAGGGTTATATACTTTGTCCAAGCAGATAGTTTTGAAAGTTTTTTCGGTAATAAATCCAATTGTCACCAATGTTCTATCTCCACTTTTATCATCAATTCAGAATGACAAGAAAAAAATGAAATCATCATTCTTAAAAGTAACTTCATTATTGAGTTATGTAAATCTTCCTATTTATTTGTTATTGTTATTTTTTAGCCAAGAAATACTTTTATTTCTTTATGGAAAAGAATATGTCGTTGCAAATTTTTTATTACTATCCTTTGTTACAATTTATTTTATATCTTCAATAAGCAATCCAGTTGGAAGTTTACAAATTGCAACCGGACGAACAGACATTGGATTTAAATGGGCAGTTATTAGTATGTTAATCTCTCCGATTATAATTTATTTTGCTTCTTTAATTGACATTGATACAGTTGCACTATCAAGAATGTTTTTATCTTTAATCATGATTATACCTTTGTGGTTTGTTCAGCTAAAACCAATGATAAAAGTAACATTGAAAGAATACTTACTACAATTCTATAAACCTTTGTTGTTCTTTATATTAATTTTTGGAGCAAATTATTTTTATTTATCAGAAATTAAATTTTCAGAAAGTTTATCTATTTCAATTTTGATTAAACTTTCTATTTGGTTAATTTTAATTGTATTGTACCACTATTTTTTCGCAAAGAAAGATTCTATTAATCTTATTTATAAACTCAAACTTCAATTAAAAAGATAAAATTTATGTCTCTAATACTCGACATTTCATTAAAGAAAACAATTTTTGTAGGAACAGAAAAACATTATTTTATAGATTATAAAACGTCAAATAAGTTTAAAGACGATAAAATTTATTCAGATTCTAATGATTTTTTTTTATTACTTGATGGGGTTGTCCTAAACAAGAGGGAACTTTTACAAAGTAGTTCTGAAAATAATTGGAAGGATTACCTAGTTGAATCTTATAAAAAAGAAGGAGATACATTTTTCAAAAAATTAAAAGGTTCTTATTATGGTGTCCTATATGACAAAAAAACAGACAAATGGATAATCTTTAATGATCATATTGGGAGTAAATATTTATATCATGCTAATTACGAAGGTCATGTAGTTTTTTCAGATAATTATTCAGATTTAGGTAAATATTTAGTAAAAAAAAGCATCCCTCTTTCTTTAAACATACAAGGTGCTGAATTGTTACTTAGCTATGGTTATACATTTGAAGATATAACTATTTCTAATGAAATTAAAAGAATGCTAATAGGTCACTATTCTCTGATAACTAATAATAAATTAAAATTCAATAAATTTTTTCAATTAAGTAATAATCCTATTGAAATTACGGAAGATGAAGCAATTGAAATTATTGATAAAAAATTCAGAAATGCTATTAAATTAGCATTTGATAAAGATTTAGAATATGGATATAAGCATCTAGCGTCTATAAGCGGTGGCTTAGATTCTAGAATGGTATGTTGGGTGGCAAATAAACTAGGTTATAATAATCAATTAAATATAACTTTTGCGCAAAATAACAGTCCAGATGAAACTATTGCAAAGAAAATTGCATCTGACTTAAAGCATGATTGGTTATTTAAAGCACTTGATAACGGTAATTGTTTAAAAAATATTGATGATGTAGCTATTTTGTCTGGGGGAAATGTTGTTTCATACGGTCTTTCTGTACAAATGAGTATGTATAACCATATGGCCTTTGATAAAACAGGGATGTTACATACAGGTCAATTGGGAGATGTAGTAATCTCATCATATTCTAATTCAAAAGTTCAGATTCCATATTCTAAAAATGATGGTGCGTATTCTTCAGTCTTAATGGATGAAATGAATAATTTAAAATTTAAAGGAGAATATCTAAATCAGGAAATATTCATGATGTATATAAGAGGTTTGTATGGAATGAATCAGGGGTTAGCGCCCGTACAGAATTTCACTGAGGCATATTCTCCTTTTTATGATATAGATTTTATAAATTTCGCACTTAGTGTTCCATTAAAATTTAGAGCTAATCATAATTTATATAAAAAGTGGATTTTAAAAAAATATCCTTTAGCAGCTAATTATAAGTGGGACAAAATTAATACTAAAATTGATAATAAGTTCAAATTTAATATAGGAAAAAGAGAAATTTATATTAAAAATTTACCTAAAATGATAATAAATAAATTGTCGAGGCGAAGTGGTTTTGATAATATTAATAGTATGAATCCACTTGGTCATTGGTATAACAATAATGATGATGTTAAAGAATTTATCGATAATTACTATAATGAAAATATTTCTTTAATTACAAATGAAAAAATAGCTAAATTCTGTATCAAATTGTTTAATAATTATTCAATACTTGAGAAAATTCAGGTTATTTCATTGCTGTCATCAGTTAAATTATTACAAAAAATAAATAAAGGTTAGTGTTATTTTTTTATAATAATTAATTCTATTAAATAATTCTTGATTTAAACATGTTTTATTATCTTATAACTTTCTTGTTTTGTTTTATTATTGAGCTAGATCCTCGATTGAGAAAAAGTAAAAATATGAGAGTTTTACTAACCTTATGGCTTTATGGCTTTTTATGCTTTGGTTATATGGTTGGTTCTGATTGGAGGAGTTATGAATTAGATTTTCAACAATCGTATGATATGTTAGAAAATTTTAAAACTACTTTATATCCTGCCTTTTATGTTATTTCCGATTTATTTAAATTTATTTCGGAAGATTTTTTTGTTTTCAGAGGTTTCCTCAATATAGTATATCTACACTCTATTTTTTATGTCATAAGAAAGATTTTTGGTAAAATAAATTTTATTGCAATTGTATTCTTTTCGCAATTTTTATTTTTCATGCTAATTGGAGGTCCATTAAAATTTTTATGCGCTTCAATATTTATTATGTATGCAACCGGTGCATTGTTGGAGGGTAAAATAAAAAAATGGTTATTGATTTCATTTACTTCAATTTTCTTTCATTTTTCAGCTGCTTTTATAATAGTTTTCATTTTTATTATTTGGAAATTTAGAGACAAAATTGTTCTGGTGAAAAATAGTTTTTGGTTTGTTAGTTATTTTATAATTTTAATATTAACATCTGAAATTAGTTTTTTTGATAGATTATTTAATGTGTTTTTAAATTTATCTTTACCAGAAGCAGTATTAAATAAAATTTTAGGCTACAGTATCGAGAATGTAAACAATCTATTCTCGTTAGGTTCTTTAAAGAGTAGTGTTTTTTTCTTGTTAGTATTATTCAACAAGAATAAAATAATTAATTTCTCTAAAAATGGCGTTTTAATATTTGCTATGGCAATTTCTTATTCGATTATTTTTAGAATTTTAATCGTTATTCCAATCGGTTTTAGAATAACGATGTACTCTTCTATTTTTCTTTATATTTCCTTATTAATTATTTTTTACCAATCTTATCAGAATTTAAATTTAAGATCATTACTAAAAAGATATATGATAGTTTCTTTAATTACCATTCCAGCTATTTTAAATATATGGCAAGGTTATGATTATTTACCTTACAGCAATAGTCTACAGTATATAACCATTCGTGATCATTTGCCTTATTATTATAGATATAATTACAACTACATAGAAAGTAAAAAACGAACAGGTAAAAATTACATTGATGAAAAAGAATAGTATGAAAATTTTATTTATAACATCTAGTTACACCCCAAAAGGGAACTCAGCAGTTATTAGACATAATGCCCTTGTTAAAGGATTAATCCAAAATGGATGTGATGTCGATGTTTATACTGTTAAGTGGCCTGACGAAAATTGTTCTAACTTCTTTTTGAAAGAGAATAATGGTAATATTCATTACTCTGAGCTCTCCTCATTATCAAATAACGTAAATCTTAAAAAGCAAATCGGTCAAAGTAATAATAAGTTTTTTAATATTATTAAAGATTTTATAAAGTCAATTGTATTTTATCCAGATTCTTGCTACCAATGGAAATCCGTCATAAATATTGAAAACCCATCACAATACGATTTTGTGATTTCTTCTTCATTTACAAACAGTTCACATTTTGTGGCAAATGAAATAATAAAAATGAATCCATCTTTATTTTGGATTCAAGTTTGGGGAGATCCTTGGTTTTACGATGATTTAATTACACCTTGGTATCTTAAGCCATTCGTTTTTTTTGATGAAAATAAACTTCTTAAATCCGCAAATAAAATTGTTTACGTATCTAAAGTAACTGCCGAATTGATGAAAGATAAAAGAAAATTTATCGCAAACAAGATAAGATATATTCCAAGAAGTTACTACTCTAGTGTTGAAAAAAAACTTCAACCAATAGTTAGAAATTATAGCATAACTTATGCTGGTAATATTACAAGTTCCACAGGTCGAAATGTTTTGAATTTCATAAATGCTATTAGTTTTTATAATGAAACAAATGAGCCCGTTATTTCAGTCAATATTTATTCGCCTGTTATAGATGGAGTTATGAAAGATCAACTTTTATCAAAAGCATTTGTAAACATAAATAGTGGTGTAGACTTTGATAAGATTCCTGATATTTATGCAAATTCTGATGCGTTGTTGTTTATTTCAAATAAAGGAGGTACCTCCATGATTCCTGGTAAATTTTACGATTATTTAGGAACAAATCTACCTATTATCTGCCTAATGGCTGATATTAATGATAATGTTTCAACTTTTGTTAAGAGTTTTGGTGATAAATGCATTGTTTTGGAAAACGATTTTGAAAAAATAATAGATAAATTACCTAATATCAAATTAGCTTTGAGTAAAACATATCCTATTGTTAAGGATTACTCTCCAAAAGTAATAGCAAAAAGGTATATAGATCTCTTTAATGAAAATAGTTTAACTAGGCACTGATGAAAAAATAGTATAACCTTTAGCCTTTTTTATTCTAATACAAATCAATATATATGTTTAATCAATTTATAGCTATTACAACTAGAGTCTTCTCAGTAATTGGTAATAGTTTAAGAAATTCAAATTTATTTAAAAATTCAAAGAAAGGGGAACATGTAAAATTATATTCCAAATTCACTATTATTAATTCAATAATAAATAACTACTCGTATATTTCTGCAAATAGCAATATTAGGAATACTGAAATTGGTAAATTTTGCTCGATTGGTCCAAACTTTATGTGCGGCTTAGCAATTCATCCTATAGATGGTATATCAACTTCACCTTTTTTTTATTCTACAAAAAAACAATGTGGTGTTACGATTAGCGAGGTTAATAAAATAAAAGAATTTGGAGAAGTTAAAATTGGTAATGATGTATTTATTGGTGCTAATGTTACTATTTCTACAAATCTTACAATTGGTAATGGAGTAGTTATTGCGGCTGGAAGTGTTGTCGTTAAGGATATTCCTGACTATGCAATTGTAGTTGGAGTACCCGCAAGAATTATTAAATACAGATATTCAGAAGAAATAATTGAACAATTATTGAAATTACAATGGTGGGATTTTTCGCCTGACAAACTACACCTTGTTGAAAAGAATTTTTTTAATATTAATGAGTTTTTAAAATCTTCAAAACTCTTGTAAAGAATATATTTAATCATTACATCAATAATTATTTAAATAAAACTGTGAGAACAATATTTTTAGGGACAATATACCCAAAAGAAAGACTAGAAGAAATTAGAGAGAATAGTTTATTAGGAATTGACAACGCATCTGATAATTTACAATGGGCTTTAATTGACGGACTAGATCACTTTATAGAGAATTTAACGATAGTTTCCCTACCTTTTATTCGTAATTACCCAAAAGGCTACAAAAAAATGATTTTTAAATCATCTTTTTTTTCACACAAATCTGGAGCTAAAGATATTTGTGTAGGGTTTGTTAACTTAGTAGGTATTTATAGTTTGCATAGGTATCTGGCTTCATACAGAGTTTTAAAAAGTTTATTGTCAAAAAAAGAAAGTACAACCATTATCATATATGCTGCTCATGCTCCTTTTTTGAAGGCTGTTTCAAAGTTAAAAAGTAAGGGATACCTTATTAAAACCTGCTTAATAGTTCCAGATTTACCGATATTTTTATTAGAACAAAAAACAAATAAAATTATTAAGTGGCTCAAAGAAATTGATAACAATATAATTGAGAAAAATCGACAGGGTATAGACTCATATATGATTT
>Ga0209532_1002725_pt1 | contig 12228 bp, 14 predicted proteins | sample COG_02_FD_184746 | JGI IMG/M metagenome (GOLD analysis project Ga0209532, IMG submission 184746) | Pelagic Microbial community sample from North Sea - COGITO 998_met_02 (SPAdes) (version 2) | ecosystem: Environmental > Aquatic > Marine > Neritic zone/Coastal water | place: Helgoland, sampling... | reverse complement strand
AACGCTAATGGGCTCACCGGCAAAGATCTGCCGCAGAAAAAGTGGGATCACGGATCCTCGTGATGCCATAACATTCCCGTATCTCGTGCCGCAAATCGTAGTTTTAGATTTTTCAACGGTTCGAGCTTTAGCCACCATAACTTTTTCCATCATCGCCTTGGATATGCCCATAGCATTGATAGGATAGACTGCTTTATCTGTACTCAGACATACGACTTTTGAAACTCCGTTTTCTATCGCAGCGTCTAAGACATTTTCTGTCCCAAGAACATTCGTTTTAACTGCTTCCATTGGATAAAACTCACAACTCGGAACCTGTTTAACTGCTGCAGCGTGAAAGATAAAATCTACTCCACGAGTCGCATCCATAACACTTCGGTAATCCCTTACATCCCCAATATGAAATTTTAATTTCGAAGAACCATAACGCTTTCGCATATCATCTTGTTTTTTTTCATCACGGCTGAAAATCCTAATTTCTTTTAAATTACTATCAAGAAATCTTTTAAGCACAGCGTTACCGAATGAACCTGTACCACCGGTAATTAATAGTATTTTTTCATCAAACATGGGCCCTCGACCTAAAATAAACAAGTTACGATTTGATTCTAGCGCGTGTATTTTTTATAGCGCTTTTTGTAAACAACGACACCCACGAACAACCAGATAAAAGGATCAGTGAAATATATTGCACCACCAATCAAAGCCATGATGAACCAATAGATGAAAAGCATGCTGTAAAAGTCATCTATAGTTTTAACACTATATACAAAGAGGCTTATTAACTTGCTGTAGAAAGCTATCAACAAAATGGCGCCGCCTAAGAACACATACGAAATGGGTGTAAAGTGGGAGTAGTGTGTAGTCCAAAGAGGGCCAGTGGTAATTACTTGAAACGTTCCTCCAATACCTTTTCCTGTAAGCCAAAAAATTGAGTTCTGATTAAGAGCGTTGGCTGCTCCAATAAAGTCATTGATTCTTCCCGATGTCGCTTCGTTTAATAAGTTCAACTCATTTGCAGAGAGGGTTAGAGACAAAACGTCAATCGAGCCCAAAGCTTCAATCATTGTCTCATACCTTTTAAACAGAATTGAATTAATATCGCTGAAAAGTTCCAAACCGAGCAACAAACAACTTGGAGCTCCCAACAAAATCAGTGCACTTTTTGAATCAATATTCCTGACAACTGAAAGTACCAAAACTGCGGTCACTGCTAGTAATGACGATCTCTTTCCTGTCAGTAGCAGAATAAGAATGAACAGAACAAAAGGAGTCCACTTTTTTTCTAGAAAAGCCCAAAAAATGGGTATAAAAATGAGGCTGGATGCTCCAAAATAAACAATATAGCCAGCCTGCACCAGTAAAAAGTACGAAATTATGATTACCGATAAGGCCAGTCCGAGTTTATAAGATCCAGAATATATATTCGCTAATATGTCTGGCCGATCTCTTGCAATTAAATAGCCAAAATTAATTCCTAAAACTGGCAATAGTATCGGCTGAAAATGTGCAAATGTGGCCTTGCCTATCGGATTTAAGTTCAAACCAAGATTAATGAGCCACAACATATAAATGCCTAAAAAAATAATAAGGTTATCTTTAATGACTGACATATTTTTCAAAATAGTAATGGACATTACCACCATCATTCCCAAAAAGAATATCTTATGCCCCTGATCAAAACGCTTATGAACCATCCAGTACAGTATCGGTTGTACTGATATATAAATTATAAACCCATAAAAAAGAGGAAGAGTAGTCGAGGGTAACACCGCTTTGCTCATCTTTGATGCCCTATCTTAACAAGCTAGTAATAATGTATCTTAAATACAGAAATAGCACACGGTATTCGATCCTAAAAAGTCCTTGCTGACTTGTAATCATCCAAAGACGTCTTGGATTATCAGTATACTCTATTAGTACCACTTGGTATTTTCCCTTATTTTCAGCAGCTCCCAGCAGCGACTCTGATAGTCCCATATCTATCAACCACAACTTTTCTGCCAGTCGCACGTCGCACACCACCTATTGTGGTCATTGGCACATCGATATGTTCTTTTAACTTGTCGAAGACAATTAAACGGGTAGGATCAAGTGGACAAGTAAAATGATAGAAAATACAACTATAGGCGCCCAAAAGTAGCTTTAAAATCAAACGTGTTGCGGATAGACGACTAACTAAACTCCATCTCCATCTCCATGTACAGGTTTTTCAATAGTAACTATTTAAATTTCCACGTAAATAACGTCATCCATATTTTTTGAACCAGCGCCTTGGGATTTTGCAGAAGATGAACAAATCTAAATAGAACCTTTGTTTAGTAGCCTCGGCTGCCGTAATAATTTCCTCTATATAGAGAGGGGCTACGCCTCCAGATACTTCAGTCGCAATATCCCTTGAAATATTTTCAAAAGAGCCTTCATGAACGCTGCCAAAAACGGCAACCCTATATCCATTACGCGCGATAATTGTGGGCTTTTGGGCTTCCGTTAAATTCAAACCCGCACCACAATGGTGAATATTATTTTTATCTAGGATAGCAATAGTATGCTCAATACCTTTAAAGCCAAAATAGTCACAGATGTGATTATTTGCCAAGCTCAAGACATCAAACCCCGACGTTAAAATCGCTTCGGCAGAACTATCTTGCTCTCACGAATTAAACCCCTGGGGCCTAATATGACCCTTAGGATAAAAAACACACACTCGAGGTTTCCAATTTGAATATTAGACTTTAAAAATTCCCTTACCACTCCAGAAATCCAATTAGAGAAATCATAATCATGACCCTCTACACTTGTCGAGAAGGACACATCTCCCACACTTGAAATCGTCAAGCTTTTCAGCATCATATATCTCTTGGATTTTTCGGATAATCGATCAATACTGCTTTGTACTTACCTTTATAAATAAAGTAACTTCCAGCTGCCGCTCCAATCGTTCCATATCGCGCAACGGCCTCCTTTAAGTCAGCTTCACTTCCAGCACCTCCTAAAATAGTCATTGGCACATCGATGTGCTCTTTTAACCTGTCAAATAATTCGAAAGGATACCCATTCATCATACCATCATTATCTATAGAATTAATTACTATCTCTCCAACCCCAATAGGTCTAATTTTTTCTAGAAATTCAGTGGGCGTATATCCAGTTTTTTTCGTTCCATTAGAGATCATAATTTCAAGACCACCTAACAATTTCTTCTTAACATCTAAAACTAAAACAACGCTCTGAGAGCCAATAGCAGAAACAAGCTTCGTTAGAATAGTGGGATCTTTTATCGCCTGAGAACTAATTGCCACTTTCTCGACTCCAAGCGAAAGTATTTTCCTCGCCACATCGACCGACTTAATACCGCCGCCGTAACAAAGAGGTGATCGACATTGCGAGGCAATGCTTTCGATCATTTTATAGTCTGGCTCTTGCGCCTTGGTCGTCGCATCGATGTCTAGTAGAACTATTTCGTCGACTTTTTTCTCATTGAAAATTTTGACAGCATTAATAGGATCGCCTATATATTTACCCTCGTTGAATTTGATAGTTTTTATGAGACCCTTGTCTCTGATGAGCAATACAGGAATTATACGTGACATCAACACTTAGATACTCCAAAAATTCTTGAGTAGTTGAACTCCTGCATCGTGACTTTTCTCAGGGTGCTGCTGTATACCGAAGACATTACGCTGACTAACCAAACTCGTTATTGCTGAACCATAGGTAACCTCAGCCAAAATAATATTACGATCATCACAACTTAAAAAATAGGAATGTAGAAAGTAAAAGTGTTCGAATGATTCAATACCATTAAGGAGACTATTATTTTGAAGCACCGAAATAGTATTCCATCCCATATGAGGCAAAGGCAGCGATGCCAGATTGTCACCTAAATTAGGTGTAATCTTCTTAGATACAGCTTCCAACCAACCCAAACCTAATTGTGCTCCCTCCTCACTTGACCGCCCCATCATTTGCATGCCAACACACACGCCTAAAACAGGCATCTCCTTTGTCAAGACAAGATAGTCTAGCCTTTCTCGTAATCCTGACTGATTAAGAGATTTCATTGCATAATCGAAAGAACCTACTCCAGGTAAAATAATGTGCGTTACACCGACAAAGTCCTCAACGTTCACAACTGCCTTGCTAGGCACACCTAAATCAGAATACACATTCTTAAACGCCTGTATATTACCAACTCCATAATCTAGTATACCTATCATCTAAAAAGCCTATCTTCTAATTTGAGCTTGGTCATGACTCGCGCTCCAAGACAAATTAACCAATGCTTATTTTTAAATTGCTTAAATGTACTATTAGTCCCGTCAAACAGTTGACGCAGTTCGTTGTCAGTGATTTCTAATTTCTTTGCGACATAACTGAATTCTTTCGATAGAAAATCATCATCACACTCAGGAGTCTCTAACCGGTTTAAAGCCTCATCTCTAGACATTTGAGAGGTCATAATTAAACTTGAAAAATGAGCTCTACGTTTTTCATATCCAAACTTTTTAGGCATCCAATAATCTTCATAGAACCGCGTGAAGCGAGATTCATGGTGCTTATGCTGAAACGGTTGCCAACCGCAAAACTTTGACAATTCTTCTTCAGCAGCCTGCTTCGAGTAAGGCACCAAATTTAATGGCTTCACCACTTTCATTCCTAACACATACCTGTAATATATTTTGTACATAAATATGTCTACTATTGGAAAAGTCTTTAACTTTCTCGAACCAAATTTGTCATGAATGTTGAATATCAACCTACTATCAATTCCTGGGTAAGCCCCCCATTCCTCTGGTTCTCTACAACACTCTGTTGAAAAGTTACCTCCAGTCAAAACATATTTAATCTTATTTTTTCTTGCAAATTTATACAGGGCGGAAAAGAACGCTATGTCTTGTGGCATGTCTTGGTCTGCAATCTGGGACTTAAGAAACGCTAACTGTAAATCTTTCATTTCCTCCCAATTAATTACCTCGGTGTAAAGATCAAGCCCGAGGCTATCCACCAAATTTGAAATATTTCCAACTGCTTTGTCCGTATTCCAACCCGCATCAACATGGAATAGTAGTGGTCTTAGCCCCATAATTTGTTTGGCGATATAGGCTGTATAGGAGCTATCTAAACCGCCACTTAAACCGATAATACAATCAAAATCTTTACCCTCTCCTTGCTTTTTAATACTATCCGCAAGCTTGCCAAGCTCGTCTAACTTACCCTTACCATAATTCCAATTTGGTAAAATCTTACCCTCGAAATTTTGGCAATATTCGCATTTTCCACTGCTGCTGAACTGAATTCTAGGATCACTGGTGTCCATGACGCAGGAGCTACAAATTTTATAAGTACTTCTATTCATTTATTTTACCTTCTATTTTTTTCAACAAATAGCTTTTCCAATTATAAGACAGAAGATAAGATAACTGTAATGCCGGAGTGGCAGCTTTAATATCCAAGTCACGATCTATCATCTTTAGAGATTTTCCTAATTTCGTCTTAGGGAAAACTTTTTCTGCCCAAAAATGATAACTGGGTAGATTATCTTTTGGTAAAACGTCATGCTTCTTGATATCCCTGATACTCGCGTTCACGAATCTATGAATGAAATTCTTAGGAAAAAATATGTCTCTAGCCGAGGTTTCTAGATTCATAAAAAATGGTATCATCAATTCATAACTATAGGGAAGAACAACCTTTACGTTATTAATTATACCAGCATTAATTATGGACTTAGGAGGTCCTGAGGTTAAACTTTCCTCTATGCGCGATCGAATTAGAGCCGCGCGCAACCCTTCATCATTGCTAAACGAATACTTGCGCCTTTAATGGTATTTTTTTTCACTTTTTGTGTCCGTAAATATGGTTAGGTCAGCATTATGTGTGTAATTGTGGAATAACTCATCTTTACTTTTGGGCAACCTATAGCCAAAAGAACCTCTCATTAAACAATATCCAAGTAAAAACATCCGTGCAACAACTGAGATAAATAATTTTCGTCTAGAGGCATTATTCAAAGTAGAAAAATAGACCTCGCTCATCAAAAATCTTCTAGCAAAATTTATAAGAGCCCCTCGATTAAATCCTAGTGAGGCGGTGGCTTCAAAGTTGTATAAAATATCTAAATTTTGGCCAGAGAAGCAGACCTTAATACCATCCTCATTCATTGTTTTAGCAATCTCTAAAAATAGTACGGAGAGATGGCTAGTACTTGGCATCAGGTCTATTAATTTATGAAGATCATCAAACTCATAGTCGTTGTAATCAACAGTGATTATTTTAAGTTCCCAGTCTTTTTCCTTAGCTATTGATATTGACCGGAGGACATCTTTTTCATTATCATATAAGCCTTGGACCATTTTCCCGGTGTAGAGAGTGAATGGAATTCCTAGTTTATCGAAAGTCAATGCCAACGCTAGAGAGTCAACTCCACCGCTAAAAAAAATACCTACACTGCCACATGCCGCCTCTTTGCTACAAATTTTCTCTATACAAGTTATAAAATTTGAGTATTTGGACTTGTTTATCGAATAGGTATCCGAGCGGTACTGGATTTTTTCATTGACAAAAACCCCATCTTTTATCCGATAGACTCTAGCAGGAATGAGCCTCTTCAGTCCGTCAACAAGAGTTTCTCCACCTGGGGTATAGGACATATTCAAAAAGAAATCAGCCGTGCCTTTATTTGTACCCACTTTTTCCAAGCAGCCGGCCACCGCGTAAATGCTATCACTGAAGATGATTTCAGATTCTGTTTCGTGAAAATATAGTTCCTTATCGGAGCATGCTGGAATCGCGATATATTCTAAAAAACCATTGTTACAATTTATTTTGATAGTTGTGAAATCAAGGAGCTGTGCGGTAACAGTGTGTGCATCTAAATTACTCCAGTTTTCACTTTGAATTGTATCGTATACCACAACACTTTTATCAGATTTAAGTACTTTGAAAAACATAGACAGCCCTTATTTTCTTCAGGTAATACATCAGTATTAGGATTTTATTAAATAAAAATACTAGACCAAAATATAAGATGTCGCTACCGATTACCCATAACAAACAATATAAAACAACAGACACTACCGTCGCTAATAAATTTATTTTAACAAGAGAGCCCTCTTCAGAATTCGCAACAAAAATCCATTCGTATAGATATATAGGAATAGTTGCCAAGACAGCTAAATACATGATAAGAAATAGTTTAATGACGACTGCTTCGGCATAATCAGGATGAAAGGACTCCAATATATTTTCAATATTTAGGATAAAGAACGGACCAGCTAAAATGACGCAGGCCAACATTTTTAGGGTCGTTTTGTTAACGTCTTTGATCAGACAGCAAATATCCTTATGAATGTGCATTTCAGATATCCATTTTGGTCCTTGTATAGTTACCACAAACCCTATCAATACCAAGCAAATGGTTAAAATAATCATAGAGAAAGAATAATACCCTACAGCGATCACACCCAAAGCGCCGGCAACAAACCATCGATCTACAAACAGCGTGATATTACGCAGGACAAACGCAAGCATTAACTTATAACCGCTCTTTATTAAATTACCCGCATGTTTCCCCTTGTATAACGTTAAATCTTGCGGACTAAAAAGTAAAAATATTAAAGCGAAAAAAGGCACCAAAAGACCGATAATTTCGGCAATTACCAACCCCTCAACTCCATGTTCTATTGCCCATGAATAGCCAAGGCTTATTGCTATACTATTTTTGAGTGCTAATGCCCCAGCAAATAATAAAAATTTTTGCTGGGCTCTCAAAAAGGCATCGATCAAATTAAACAATATAGTAGCTAACGCCATCACGACACCGACACCAACTACATCCTGGATTTCATAACTAGCCGGGAACGAAAATTTTATGGCAATCATGAGCATGATAGCCACCGAACCCGATACTGGAATTGCAAAGGCTAGAGCGGCTAAGAAATATGCCTTAATGGCCTTTATATCGCCAACGGCATGACTCTCTGAGCCTTTCTTAAGTATTCCCTGTTGAAGTCCCATGCCTCCAAAAAACACAAAAAATATGTACGAACTTAAAACTAAAGAATATATTCCGAATTCAGATACACTAATCAGCTTCGCATAAAGGATAACCTTGAAAAAACCCAAAAAAGAAGCCGCTGTCATCAATGCCAAATATATTCCTTTTATTTGCAAAGTGCGACTTAACCTCATGTGCCCTTGCATATCATTCCATTTATCTCGCGACCTATTTCTAAGGCCTGCTTCAGATGTTCAACATTCTGATTTGACCACGACGCATCGTTAATATAACGGCCCGGTCTTAGGCCACTTAATAGATTAGACACTAGATTGTATTTGTCTACATCACTCAGCTTGCCTGAATTGCTATCAATATGGTTTGATATTGCGTCGTCGGTTGTATGCTCGTCAATTTTTTTAAATTTATCTCCAAACATATAATATGGCTCACAGATTGTCAGCACTGGCTTACCGCGAAGCGCAGCTTCGAATCCAGCTGACCCAGTCCAAATTAAAACAGCACTTGATTCGTCTGACACCTCATTCGAACTGATGTGTGTAGGTACAATCGTTACATTGCTGAGTGCTCCCAAAGTGTTATACAGCTTCGGCGCTCTTACTCCAATTACATTGGGGTGCTCTTTTATTAAGAAATGAAAGCGTTCTCCCATCGAGCGGATGATTTTAACCAGTTTTTTTTCATACTCAATATCTTCCAAGCATTCGCACCAATACTCGATCGTAGCTTCTGGATACATTTGTAAGGGATGATAAATAGTTATCTTATTAGTTTTTCGCACCTCATCTTTCCAGTTCTTGCTACCCAATCTTAAAGCTGGAAAAATATGGAGATTATTTTTCGCCGATATTTGTGAAGCCCAATAGTGATAGTTATATTTTTCCTTGGTGTAAATTCGTTTTACAGCGAAGTATGGGACCCTTGCCCAATTACTTATCATCTTTTTCGAAGTAGATAAATAACGGCTAAAATTGCCACTTGACTGCGAAACAAAATTTGGAGCGTAGTTTTTTTGCTCTAACTGCCGTATTACTTTATCCACTTCAGACTTATTAACATCCCTAGCTCCCTCTAGTTTACCCCGAGATGTGAATCGAAAGTAACCATTAACAAATGATACGACTAGGCCAAAGAAAGGTATTCCTCTTTGGTCACACTCAAATTTAATTAAGTCGATCAGGTATTGATCTATGACTTCGCTAATAACGATATCTGGACTCTCACGTTCCAACGCATTGGAGACAGCTTTTTTCATAGCGTATAGATGTAATAGAGCATTATCCCTAGGCAAGGATCTTAATAAACGACAGCGCTTAATAAAGTCGTCTTCAGAAAAATTGCTTTCAACTTTAAAATTTAAGTCAGACCTTAAATTTTTATAGTACTCCTTGCTCATTCCAGTTTGGTCAATTTTCCAGAAATGACTCATTAAAACAATCTCTGAATTGGGAGAAACACTACGAGCGATCTCCGAGTACTGCTTTACGCACCAAGGACCTACATGGCAAAGTACTTTCATAACTTATGTTTCCTGTCTTTGAATTAAATCGTGAGGGAGATCTAAGCAAAACCTCAAACAAAAGTGGACTTTCTAGCTGGAGGTCAGTTATAATTTTCAACCAGGTTTAGAGGTTGCTTTTAGGTTGCTAATCCCAACATTTTCATATTTTTTGTATCATTATATCGTATGGCGGGCTTAGCCATTTTGCGAAGCCTGGACCAATCCAGAAAACGCATTACTCACACTTATTTTTTTAGTTTATACGCGCCCACTCCCCCCCCTAAGTCAGCGCAGAATTTAAACCCCATATTTTCAATCATTCTAATAGATGGGATATTTTCATACTTAACTTCACACAAAAAACTACCCCAGCGATCTAGTAAATAAATGCTCATCATTATTTGGCCAATTTTTTTCCCCCGAAATAAGGGATTAACTGTATACGAGAGTTTGAATTCATCATCTAAGCACTGATCCTCTCGAATTGTTCCGGCTGGAACACCATTAAACTCGAGAATGAATTGGGACCTATTGGAACTCGTTAGCGTTGATTTTACATATTTCTTATGGTCTTCAACCTCAACTAAATCAGACCTATGGGAATTTCGACGCGTTACTGAGTCATTTCTCCCCTCCAGCAAAATCTCCCAGTCTTTCTCTGTAATTTCTCTCAAACATAATTCTTTCGTCATAAGCTTGTCTTTTCAGTAAATAAAACGCCTTTTTAATGCCTACGCCAATACGTTTTGAAAGTCACAAATAAATACTCAGACGCTTACACCGCCGTCCTAGAAAGAACATAGTAATGGTTGAATCCGATGGCTAACATGGCATTACTATTTTTCAATCAAGTCCCAAGAGGTCGCCGTCCCAATAGAAATGTTGCTGTTGACCCTTTTACCGATAAGGTCCTGTTCATACTTCGGCGCCAATCCAAAGCCTGGCCTTATACGTCTTATACTATCAGCAGTAATCGTATCCCCAGATTTGAGATTATTAACAAAATACAGTGACCGTCGAAATTTTATGTTCGCTTCCTCTGCCTTTTTACGTTCGTATCCGGCATTTCCTAGCGAGGCCCAAGCTTCCTTCGTTTCTTGACACAACATTTTAAGTTCCTCAGGCATGATAGAAAAAGATGAATCAGGACCTTTGTCTTCGCGATCCATGATAAAATGCTTTTCTATTAGTGTCGCCCCTAGTGCAACAGCAGTAATGGACGCCGTATTGCTTGTAGTATGATCAGATAGCCCCACCTGTGTACCCAGCCGTCGGCGCAAATCCGGAATTGTCAACAGGTTTGATTGATCTGTAGGAGCGGGATAGCTACTAATGCAGTGAAGAACTATTAGATCATTACAACCTGAGCTCCTCGCTGTATCTACAAGTTCATTAATTTCCTCCAGGTTTGCCATACCCGTGGACACTATCATTGGCTTTTTGGTTGACGCGATATATTTCACAAGAGGCAAGTCTGTAGCTTCAAAAGAGGCTACTTTATAAGCTGGGGAGTTAAGGTCTTCAAGAAGATCCACGGCTGTTTCGTCAAAGGGTGTGGAAAAACACGTGATGCCTACGTGACTCGCATGGTCGAATATCTCTTTGTGCCACGAGAAAGGCGTTTGCGCCTTTTTATACAGCTCGTAGAGCTGAAAACCATGCCACAGCCCACCTTCGATGATAAAGTCTGACTTATTACAGTCAATAGTCATTGTGTCGGCTGAGTATGTCTGCAGTTTTACAGCATCCGCGCCACACTTTTTTGCGCTAGTTACAGTATCAAGTGCTTTCTGTAGAACGCCATTATGGTTAGCTGATAATTCAGCAATAATATAAGGTGGGTAATTTTCACCGATCTTTCTGCTGTTAATAGTGATTGGATGCATCTGATCTAGTCCTTAATTGTTATAGAAACGTTGGCGAGCACTTGGTCACCAGCTACGCAAGCATTTTCAAATGTAAATCTATAGTTATTTTTTTCGATATACGCTTTAGGATATCCGTCTGCATCTAACATCCTGATGTAGTCATAAATTTGAGATGCATTGAGACCGTCTGGAATTACACTATGCTCTGGTCTTCGACGCGTAAAATGTGTTATCCTACCCTCCTGCTGGCGCGGTGTTGGATTATGGGTAATTATATCTTTAATCATGACCCAAGACAGTCTACTGGCTCTGTAATATATTTCAGATGCAGAGCCTTCAAGATTAAGAGGGTATTTGAGATAAAACGGCCCAGTGTCTATCCCTTCATCCATTTTTAAAGCCGTTAATACCGTATCTTGATGACCCCTTACTATGAGGTTCTGCAACGGCGTACCACCTCGACCAAACGGCACGTCTGTCATGTGAAAGCAAATACATGTATAATTTTGTACGATTGCTTTTGGTACAATCCATCGCCAGTGAAGAAAGAAAATATATCTTGGTGAAATTCCTTTTCTTAATATCTCGTCAAGTTCGCTAGGGTCGGCCACGAAGTTAAAATTTCCTTGAAATGTCGCCGATAGTTCTTCGAACAGGCTGAGATTCCAATCTCCAACTGCAGCCACTATGTAATCAGCCATCGTTTTGGGTTCTTTTCGAATTGAATTCAGGTAATTTTAAAAGTGCTAACATTATAGCCTTAGGTTTCCAGTTTTGGACTTTGGCACAGATAAGGTTTCTGCAGCCCTCTCTACCCCTAATCCATCTGTAATCAAGCT
>Ga0209532_1002722_pt1 | contig 12232 bp, 8 predicted proteins | sample COG_02_FD_184746 | JGI IMG/M metagenome (GOLD analysis project Ga0209532, IMG submission 184746) | Pelagic Microbial community sample from North Sea - COGITO 998_met_02 (SPAdes) (version 2) | ecosystem: Environmental > Aquatic > Marine > Neritic zone/Coastal water | place: Helgoland, sampling... | reverse complement strand
CCACTACCATTTTTTAACTTCTAAAGAAAAGCCCCAAAATGGGGCTCCTCGATGTGCGCCGGACCCGACGCGAATAATGGTAGTGGAACCTGTTGGGCGGTCTAAACCCCAACTCCCTTTTCCACTTAGCTGGTTCAATCATAGACGACTATGAGTCATCTTACCGCAGCTTCTTTTGTATCGAAATATTCTAACTAACTACCTGTCAAAATTGGTAGCGGGAGCTGGATTTGAACCAACGACCTTCGGGTTATGAGCCCGACGAGCTACCAGACTGCTCCATCCCGCACCGACACAACGGTTTTCTTTAAAACCGCCCTCCCTTGAGAGGACGCGCATTATAGGTAGAGCGCCGAGTAAGGTCAATAAACTATTGAGAAACAAACCGCTTTTTATTTACGACTGGCAACCACCAGCTCGTAGGCGGTCTGAATCTCCTGCGTGCGCTCCGTTGCAAGCTTCACCATATCGTCTGGCATACCCTGACCAATCAATTTATCTGGGTGATTGGCGCTAATCAATTTGCGGTAAGCGCGCTTAATCTGGGCGTCTGTCTGAGCCGCCTCAACACCCAATGCCGTATAGGCAGCCTGTAGCTTGCCTGGAGAGGTTGATTCTCGGTAGCTACCGCCGCCAGACTGCTTAAACTGGGACTGAGCCTTGACCATTTCCATAAACTTGTCGAACAATGCTGAGGAGAAACCCAGTCGCCCGGCAATTTTACGCAACACATCCTGCTCAGCTTGATGCAACTCGCCATCGGCGATGGCCAGTGACACCAAATAATCCAGCAGTGCGCGTTTGAGGTTATTCTGCCTGCCACAGACAGCCATAAATCGATCCATGGTGACATCGACGGAAAAGCCGCTCTTGGAACCGGTCTTGAACAGCTCGATGGCTTTTTTTCGATGGGATGCACTAAGCCCCATGTTGGACATCAGCGCTTCCGCATGAGCAACCTCAGCTTCTGAGACCCGGCCATCAGCTTTAGCTAAGTGGCCCAACAGTGTAAACGCGGTCTCGAAGAAACTCTCTCTAGCCTCGGCCTGCTCGTGAGCCGACATCGGACGCAGGCCGCCGAGACCTTTATCAAATTGATGGCCAATGTAAACACCTATAAGCACACCGATTGGACCCGCGACGGAGAGGCCAAGAAGCCCGGCGATGATTTTCCCTGCGATCATGTTTGCTGCCTTTTTAATTGAGTCTTAACGAACAAGCATGATCATTGTAATGGCTTATAGCGGTGGGTTTCCTATCTATTTTTGATTAACATTCTCTGCCGCCTTAACTAACAGGGCATCAGTTGCTATTCTTCGCTGTAATTCACACACAGATAGATTTGAGAGCCATCCACTATGTCGACATCTGAAACTGTTATTACCTTTCTCGGCTGGGGCTCACTTTTCCTGGCCCTTTATCTTCTCAATCGTAGGAGAGCCAAGAAAAATTCTGATGGTGAATCCGACTAGTCACACCTGCTGATGGGACAGCAACAGAATGTTACTTAAGCTGCAGGGCGTCAATAACATCGGCAAATGAAACCAGTTTAAAGTTCTGGCGCTTCGGCTTGCGCTTTTTCTTGCTGATATTGTCATTGTCTTGGACCACTAGGAGTCCTCTAGGAAAGTCCTCATTGAGCGGATAGTTGATGGCGGCAACGCCGTCAGTAATGCTCACACCATCAACCGTGCCGACCTCACCCACCTCAAAGCTTCCCAAATAAGCATAGGGGGCAGTGCGATTGTAGAGATTAAATTTGGAGTCACCCTGGGACGACAGAACAATGTAGCCTTCTGTGGCACTGGTTTTGTACAGGGTTACGCCCTCTGGATCGCCGCCAATATTGCCCTCTCGAGAATCAATTATCACTGGATTGGAAAAGTCGAGAGTCTCAGTTACTGAGTAGGCACGCAAGACGCCATTCACCTCTTCTTCGGAAATCAATAGGGTCTGATTTTCATCATCGTAGACGCAACCTTCAGATTCACCGCCATTATCAAAGGTATGCAACAGCCTGAGGCCATCAGCGGTGTATTTCCACACTTCAACTCGCGGCCCTTCGTCTTCGGTAACAAAGGCCAGCAAACCCAAGCGCTTATCCAGCCCCAAACAGGCACCATAGATATTAATCTTCGACTGTCCCTGCATAAAGCGCTTTGCGGGGAGAGAGAAATCGCCTTTGGCAGCAGCTTCAGCCATAGCTGAATCGGCAAAGCGCCACATATCAACGCTCTGCTGGGTGCGGTTTGAGGCGGCAATATAGGTGTTGGCGTCGACACTGCGGGTATCAATATTGTTGATTTTTCCAAGCTCGGTATAGCCGACTGTCTCACCCTGAAGGTTGTAGCTATAAACCCCGCGTTGTTTATCGGTGCCAAAAATAAGCGACTGTGCCGGAACCGTAGAATTCAACCAGATGGCCGGATCATCTGCCGCATCATCGGGTGAAATTACCTGAGGCGTCTCATAGAGTGCAGGCACTTGAACCAACGTACTGCAGCCACTAATAAGCGCCAAGCCGAAAAAGACCGACACTATGCCGGGTTTTGGTCTTAAATTTTACAGGCACAAAAAAAGCCCCGACTAACGGAGCTTTAAGAGTCCCTGTAACGAACAACATTACTGGTCTTTGTATGGTGCCAAGGCCGGACTTGAATATTGATTATAAGAACTTGATTTAAATAATATTTATTATTAATTATTATTAAAATACCGCCATAAATACCGTTAAATATTTGCATCAGGAGAGTACAATACAGTTTGGCAACCAGAGTACAACGACCTAATGGCGAATACCAAAACTATAGACCTGCAAGCAGCTGAAGAACTCGCATCTCTCGGCCTAACAGACCAACAGATTGCTGACTCACTTGGCATCTCTCGGTCCACCCTAAGCCGTCGTAAAGCTGATGATGACACATTTGAGGCAGTATTAAGGAAAGGCAAGACCAAGGCTATTGTTAAGGTTAGTAGCGCACTGATGCAGGAAGTCGAGAACGGCTCGCTAAGAGCGATTATCTTTTATCTGAAGTGCAGAGCTGGCTGGAGAGAGGAAGAGCCAGAGATTAAAGAAATACCGCCCATGATGATCAGTGTTCATACTGACGCTACAAATTAGATTTCATTAATGCCAGCGCTAGGCGATCTTTGCGATCGCGAAATACCCAAGAAATAATGCCCCCAGAGTACCTATACTGTTCAGAAAAATCAGCAACCCCTAACCTGAATGTCGTCAAAGATGGTTGGACCGTTCGCGGCCTGATTTAATTGCTCAGCGCGGCACTTTTTAATAGCATCCATGGACTCCTTATACTTGCCCTGTTTGGCGTATAAGATTGATTCGGATATACCTAAGCAATCGGCTATCTGAACCAATCAGACCATCATGTCTAACTGATTCTGACGGGTTACCATGCTTTGATTCTCATATAGACCTGTTTTATGTCACGGCGAAGTAGACTCAAGTGAGAAGGACGATAAGAAAGACCAGAACACCTCTGGCGTTTCAAGGTCTCCGATTAACGTAGGCCAGACATGTGTTCCATTCTCTAAACGGTAATGTTCGACTCTAGCGCCGCTATCACAATCCTCTCGCACGTCTAAGTCAACGGTTGCCGTGATGCTTGTCTTCGATTGTTTGGAGCAGTTGTATCGGCTACTCCAAAATCCTATAAGGCTTGGTGTGTCCCTCATAGCTCCAACAGCATCCCACGCTTTCCATTCCCACTGACTGCTGTACGGAACAATTTCATCTTGCACCCCATGAACATGAAGTATGGGAACGTTTCTATAGGGGTCACAATAGGTTGGTGCAACAGGCATGGAACCTGCGAGTGACCCAATAGCAGCAAATCGATTACTCATCTGGCAGGCTAACTCGTAGCTAAACATACCTCCTAAAGAATACCCGATGGCATAAACACGATTAGCATCGATAGCAGTTCTGGAGCTTACATCCGTATAAATGGCTTCGATATAGTCAATGTCCTGCATCGAAGAATTGTCAGCGTTGAGTTGCCAAGCTGACTCGTTAGAGGGTAACTTCTGACTTACAGGCACCACCAAGACGATGCCTTCACGGTCTGCCATCGCTTCAAAGTTACTCTGCTGCTCGAACGGTGTTCTCCCTGCGGAGCCGCCATTCAACAGATATAAGAGCGGGATTGGAGACGTGTCGCTGCTGGAAGGAACATAAACGTAATAATCTCTGACGGTTCCGTTAACAACAATTTCCACAGAGGAAAGGTCTTGGCTGTATTCCTTTCCATCAGCTACTTTTTCTAAATCGCTGGCTTTTGTAACATCTTCGCTAGCGTCATCCTCGACAGACGTATCAACTAACCCCCACTGGCCCAATGAGCCACCCTGCGACTTAATCAATTCAGACAGGTAGCTCTCACCAAGAGCCTCACTACCCTCAGGCGGACTCCAGTTACCATTAACATCACCCATGAGGACGCCTACAACGTTCTGTACGCTCTTCTCTGGGTATTCAAAGATCATTCCACTGCTGTTCCACGTAATATCTGCCCGCGTAGTGAGGAAGCTCTTAGACGCTTCATCCCAAAAGTCATAATCCTCCGAAACAAATACCCACCTGCGAGGTTCGGCGGAATCAAGTTTGACCGCCATTTTGAGGATCGCTAATGCATCAGCAGAGGTGATACGCCCGTCCCCGTTAATATCCGCTGCAATATATTGATAAGGTGAAACCGGCAAGGCTTCTAACGGTCCACTACCATCAGGATCAGTATTGGGATTAATCCCCACAGCAATCTTTAATGCGGCCAAAGCATCAGCAGAACTTATTACGCTGCCAGACTCATCATCAGTAATGGCTTTACTTGCAGTTAGATGATTTGTGCCTCGATGCTTTTGGGTGAAGGCATATTGGCCCGAAGCGCTGGACAGCCCCTGTGCTGCAAAGTCGTTTTCTATACCATCGATCAAACCCACAAGACTGACATCTACTGATTCCAGAAGTGCATGATTATTCCAGTGATAGGCAATACCGGATACCGGCGGTGTACAGGTCGCACAATCATCCTTGTCTAGCGGGTTGGTACCATCGATCGCTTCTTGAGCATCAGAAATCCTATCTCCATCATCATCGAGATCAGCGTTATTACCTACACCATCTGAATCAGTATCAATCTGCTCTGACGAATCAAGAGTAAAGGCATCCTCAGCATCAGCCACACCATCGCCATCATCATCGGCATCAGCTGTCATGCCAGCCTCTAGACAATCAGAATCACATTCATTAGGAAGGCCATCAAGGTCAGTATCTGTTAAGTCATTTAGACTAATAAGCGGATATGCATCATTAGCATCGAGAACTCCGTCACCATCATCATCGGTGTCAGCATTATTACCAATACCATCTGAGTCAGTATCTACTACTTCAGATGCATCTATTGGAAACGCATCTATATTGTCATTGACACCATCGCCATCTGTATCAGCTGATAGTGTATCAGTTCCGTTTGTTACTTCATCCACATCAGAAATCGTATCCCCGTCATCATCGAGGTCAGCGTTATTACCTACACCATCTCCATCTGTGTCAATCTGCTCTGAGGAATCAAGAGTAAAGGCATCCTCGGCATCATTAACGCCATCGCCATCATCATCGGCATCAGCAGTCATGCCAGTATCTAGACAATCAAAATCACATTCATTAGGAAGGCCATCAAAGTCAATATCCGTTAAGCCATTCAGACTAATGAGTGGATAAGCATCATTAGTATCGAGAACTCCGTCACCATCATCATCGGTGTCGGCGTTATTACCTAAGCCGTCTGAATCCGTATCTGTGGTTTCATTCAAGTCCAGCGGGAACGCATCGGAACTGTCCGCAACACTATCACCATCATCATCGGCATCAGCAGTCATGCCCGTATATAGGCAATCAGAATCACATTCATTAGGAAGACCATCAAAGTCAGTATCCGTTAAGCCATTTAGACTAATGAGCGGATAGGCATCATTAGTATCGAGAACTCCGTCACCATCATCATCGGTATCGGCATTATTACCCATGCCATCTGAATCTGTATCAACAATCTCATTTGGATCTACAGGAAAGGCATCATCACGATCCAAGACACTATCATTGTCGTCATCATAGTCAAGGTAAGTCCCTCCCGAGGTTTCCCCATAAAATACTATTTCGCTAATTTGGATCTCTGGAATCCAGCTCCATCCTCCTCCAATCCATCTCACCTCGACTTTATGAGGTCCAGTTTCACTCAAGAAAAAAGTAAAGCAATCAACCGGTTCCGCAATATCTGCATACACCACGCAATCCCCTCCGGGGTCTTCTGATGAATTAAATGTCAACGATGCACTTTGATTGGTATCAAGATAAAAAGAAGTTGGGTTGCGATTAATGCCAGAATTACTAACAGTAATAGTGTCAATATCTATAACATCGAGAGCAGTCGATATATTGTCGGCCAATCCGTCGCCATCAGAATCGAGCGAAGCTTCATTGTCGTACCGAAAAGCATCTACATTATCGCCAACGCCATCACCATCAGTATCGAACGTCTCTGTCGCATTCTCAGGAAAAGCATCCGCATTGTCCCCAACGCCATCACCATCAGTATCTAAAGTCTCTGTCGAATCCTCGGGAAAAGCATCCGCATTGTCCCCAACGCCATCACCATCAGCATCTAAAGTCTCTGTCGAATCCTCGGGGAAAGCATCAGCATTGTCACCAATGCCATCACCATCGGCATCAACAGATTCAAAGATATCATTCAGCGCCCAATCAGAATTATCTCCAACACCATCGCCATCGGTATCAACTGTCTCTGAACTATCCAATGGGAATGCATCGCTACTATCACTGACACCGTCGCCATCATCATCATCATCAGTATTATTTCCCACTCCATCACCATCTGTATCTAACGTTTCAGAAATATCTAATGGGAAAGCGTCATCACTATCCAAAACATAGTCACCGTCATCATCGAGATCAGCAGCGTTGTCAATACCGTCCCTATCGCAGTCATTAATTGGTGTTATCGGAAAGTTAGTGTCGCTTGTGACAATTGGATTCCCTGACCATGTATCGTTTTCACAATAAGTAATCAAAGTTATTTGGGTGCCTTGGAAAGGCCTGTTAAAAAATAAAGGCGCATCGCCTAAGAAATGGACAGCTGTAAGAGGATTTCCGTAAAAGGCATGCCGGTGAATTTCGGAAACGCTTTTTGGAATTATAACGCTAGTTAAATTGTTGTATGCGAATGCTTCAGATTCTATTACCTCCACACCGTCGGGTATAGTAACGTTAGTTAGTTTAGTTTCTGCGCCCTGACCCGAAAAAGCCCTATTTTGAATCTGCTGGACGGTTGCTCCGTTGATAACTGAGGGAATTATTAAGTTGACTAAGTCGGCCGGGCAGGAATAATTAACACATCCCATCAGGTAAACAAGGCCGTTATACCTATCGTCCCGTGAACCAAATTTCCCATAATAAAATAAGCCATCTGTAGAATCTAATGGAAAGGCATCATCTCCATCCAATACAGAGTCTCCATCATCATCTGTATCTGCATTGTTTCCAATGCCATCAGCATCTGTATCCGTATCTTCACTTGGGTCAAATGGGAAGGCATCATTAGAATCCAACGCAGTATCATTGTCATCATCATTATCTGCATAGTCACCAATGCCATCAGCATCAGAATCAACGCTCTCATTCGCGTCTAATGGGAAGAGATCATTTGTATCTAGAAAACCATCATCATCATCATCATCATCGAAATTATTACCTATACCATCAGAATCGGTATCCAGAGTCTCAGAGGCATCGAATGGAAATGCATCACCAATATCTCTTACTCCGTCGCCATCGGTATCATTATTTGAATCAAGAGGGTCAGTGCCATTAATAATCTCTTGCTGATCATCAGTGCCATCATTATCGTCATCAGTATCTGCATTATTGCCCGTACCATCGTTGTCTGTATCCAACCATTCAGCAGAATCAAGTGGAAAAGCATCGGACTCGTCTAGCGTACCGTCTCCATCGTCATCAGTATCTGCATTATTACCGATACCATCATTATCTGTGTCCAACCACTCAGCAGCATCAAGTGGAAAAGCATCGGACTCGTCTATAGTGCTGTCTCCGTCATCATCTGAATCATTGATATCTAGGATTTCATCCCTATCAGTATCTGTACTGCTAGCATCTAAGGGATCAGTTCCATCGACAATCTCCTGAGAATCAGGTACACCGTCATTATCATCATCCGTATCTCCATTATCACCGATACCATCAAAGTCGGTATCTATCGACTCATTAGCATCTAATGGGAGGGCATCAAAGGTATCTTTAACTCCGTCATTATCGTCATCATTATCTTCATTATCTCCTAGGCCATCGCCATCTGTATCCGTACGTTCAAAGGGGTCAAATGGAAACTCATCAGTCAAATCTTTGCCATCATCTCCAGGAATGTTATCGCCATCACAATCCCTAGCTCCGGCCACCTCTACGCCCTCCCCAAAAGTATAAGGGGGCCAAACGTCGTTAGGCCAACCCTCACTAATTGGATCAAAAAGATCGTCAAGGCAATAGACAATGACTGTAATTGGCTTCCAATCACCAGCCCTTTGAGTTTTGGTAACAAACGCCCGATTAGTAAATAAAGGTCTATCACCGAAGAATCGTATTAGGTGCTTTACCCCCGCAGTGTCCCAAAAGTTCTCGTCAAGGTCAGGATCGTAATCGTCACATGCAAAAGCGTAGTCTTTAATAGCTCCCAAGTTACCACTTACGTAAATATGCCCATTCGGATTACAAAAAAAGGCTCTTGCGCCGATCACATTTACGGTATTGGGAATCTCGATAGTATCCAACATGTTATAACTGAAATGTTCACCAATCTCGGGGGTACCAGCACCAATAGTTAAGCTAGTTAGAGCGTTGAAGCTAAAGGCTTGGAAACCAATGTTAGTGACACTGTCAGGTATCTCAAGGCTACGGAGACTATTACGCCGGAAAGCTCCTCGCCCAATGCTTGAAACACTCTCTGGAATAATGACGTGAGTTAATGCATTGTCGCCAAAAGTAAACTCAGAAATGTTCTCCAATTTGTTTGGTAAAGAGATACTATTTATCATATTGTGCTCGAAAGCACGGTCTCCTATGCGCTCGACTGAATTTGGTATATTGAGACTAGTTAGTTTGTTTCCTCGAAAAGCGGAAGAGCCAATATTAATTACAGCTTCCGGAATTAAGAGTTCCGTCAGCGCATTGCTTTCGAATGCACCAGCATGAATGGTAGTCACACCCTCGGGAATCGTCACCTGCATTATGCTGTTGTTTTTAAAAGCATAATTATTTATTTCAGTCAAATAACGGGGCAAAGTAATGGTGGTTAATCCATTTCCCGCGAAGGCTGAATCGTTGATTGCGATTACACTATCAGGGAAAGATACTTCGCTTAGCCTGTTGCTAATAAATGCGCTTCCATGAATGATAGTCAAACCATCAGGGAAATTGACACTGGGTATTCTATTACGGCCCCAGTAATTAGATCCCGCGCCGGAGCTACCGAATGCAAATTCACCTATGCTAGTAACACCGTCAGGTAATATTAACGGCTCACTCAACTCATTGTTGAAGAAGGCGTAACCGGCTATAGTTGTAACGCTGTCCGGGATACTTATACCTGTAAGATTGTTATGAGAGAAGGCGTGAACACCAATACTTGTAAGACTGCCGGAAATAGTTGCGCTAGTCAGACGGTTGTAGCTGAAGGCACTGTCACCAATGAGAGTGACGCTGTCAGGGATATCAATGCTAGTGATTCTATTCCCTCTGAAAGCATCTTTCCCGATATACTTCAGTCCCGGGTTCAACAATACACGCGTTAAAAGCCCAAATCCCGTTATGAGACCATAGCTATTCACAAGATCATGATAAAACGCTCTGTACCCTATATCTTCCATCGTGATGGGAAATGTGACGCTATAAAACGGTCGATTTTTGAAGGCTTGAGCTCGAATCTTAGTTACAGGGAGTCCTTCAATACTATCCGGAATAACTAAATGGAATGGTGAGTACGTAAGCTGGCCGCCAGTGATAACCACGTGATCGCCGGCCACTTCGTATCCAATCCCATTCCAATCCAACGCTAAACTGCTACTGCACAGTACCATACCAAAGGAAAAAATCAGGGCGTGTTGAATAACTTTTAGAGAAGAAAACTGAAATTTAATAGAGCGCCACCATCAAATTGTTCTTAAATAGCCGCTTGGTAAACGCGCGCTAATTTGGAAACAGCCTTATCGCCGTTTTTAAGAGTGTCTACATCGATATCTACAACATTGGTTTGAGGATTTTTCTTATTCAACGGGCTGATAACCACAAGCCACACGACCAGCTAGCTACAGATAAAGCCCCAAATTAGGTGTTTCTTTTTCATTAAGGGAGCATCGATACTTTCCTTGATGGTGCATTAAAATCTTACTATTTGCAAGCGAATAGAGGCATCTACTAACCGCATAATCCTGAGTATATGCTGGCCTATAACCCTTCCCTCTGGATTTAGCTAAATAGCTCATACGGTAGCACGCCTCTTGCGCCTTCATTTCATAGTCAGCCTGATCTCGGCGTACATTATGATATCCAGCCCAATGTGGCTTTAGATCGAAGAACTCTGAGTATGCAGCTATCCACTTATTGAGCTGGTAAGGATGGCGAACTTTTTGACCATCTAAGAGAAAGACAAGGTGATAGTGCTGATGCTTCGATCGCTCCTGCTCCCTGACCCAGCAATAACTTATGTCACCGGTCTTATAGTAAGTCTTAATTCTTTTCTTTAATCGCCGAACCAAGTCGCTGATGATTTTGTTGTCCTCTGTATAACCAGCAACTCGAATATCAAAACGGTATACAAAAACCTTACTATGCTTGACCAACATATTATTAAACTGACTCAGAATTGGCCTCAAAATATGTGTATACAGACCACTTTTACGTGCATTTACTCGCCACGCATAGTCGTTAAACCAATACCAATCCTCGTAGTGGATATGCTTCATGTTCTTATCTCAAATAGGTTAGATATTATTAATTACCTAGTGAGTGAACTTGATCGAACAGCCAGCGACACCATATCCAGCAGTAATGATTAGCCAAAATACGTTTAAAAAAAGGGGTACAAAACCAAGGTCACAGAGCCAAGACTGTCCACTAATATCTTTAACTGGGCTACAGCCACAGTATTCACTAACAGGCATGTAAGCTCTATGAGTCGGCATGATAGTCAGAACGGCAAGCTGCTATTCGTTGCGTCAACCAAAGATTAATCTCAGACTCCAACCAGCCGCTGGCTCGCGCACCCAGTTTAATTGGCGGCGGAAATTGACCTTTTGAGACCAGCAAATGAGCTTGTGAGCGGCAAATACCTATTCGGTTCTCTACCTCTGGCCATCTAAGGATTCTGTCATTGAAATTGATTGGTCGAGAAAATAACGTTTTAGCATTGGACATTTTTTACTACCTGCGTCGATTAATGTCCGACAAGAATGATTTGAGTGGCCCGTATCAAGTGAATTGATGGTACGCCTTTTCGATTTGCTCTATTGAAAACCACTTTTTTACGGTTGCCATTGGTATCTGGCTGCGCAAGGACGCTAGACGCCTTGCCTCCTGCTTAGGTTTACCTTCTGAACGAAGATCGCCATAGTGTTTTAATAAGATTCTTTGCCGCTCTAGCTTTTTGTCTGTTTTTTCGGAGCCTCCAACTCGTGCAGCACCTGCCAAATAACCAGCCTCCAGCTTCGCAACTGATATTAACTCAATGCATTGAGCCGCTCTCAAAAGATGAGAGTAGGCACGCTCACTGTTGTCATTTCGGGCAAGGCTAAAGCAATACAGCTCAAACAATAGAGTAAACGACGAGCTGACACCCGCTATATGGTAATAGATAGCGGCAAAGTCCGGCGGGAGAATGCCTGAACCGCCATGAGGCAGATCGTCAATAGGGATGTTTCTGTCGATTAGGAAGGCTAATGCTGAGGATTTCAGCGACTCAACCAGAGCATCAACATCCCAGCCTTTATTCAGATCATTTAGCTCGCCACTTGTCGGCATTTCATTTAGAAAGCGAGATTTTTCAGTCACCAGCATGCTTTGATGCTGATTTCGTTTCCCCGTCTTTCTTTTGATTGTCGTGCGCTTTTTCATTTGACGTTAACTATG
>Ga0209532_1002711_pt1 | contig 12286 bp, 10 predicted proteins | sample COG_02_FD_184746 | JGI IMG/M metagenome (GOLD analysis project Ga0209532, IMG submission 184746) | Pelagic Microbial community sample from North Sea - COGITO 998_met_02 (SPAdes) (version 2) | ecosystem: Environmental > Aquatic > Marine > Neritic zone/Coastal water | place: Helgoland, sampling... | reverse complement strand
GCAAAATGCTTCGCGTTGATTTCCCGCTGGCCTTGCGCGCACAGCGTGCCACCTATGAAATTGCATTCGGTGCCATTCAGCGCTCTGCGTGCCCGACCAATTCATACGAGCTCGCCAAATTTGAGGTTCCCTTCCATCGCTGGATGGATCTGAGCGAACATGGCTATGGCGTCGCCGTTTTGAATAACGGCAAATATGGCGGATGCGTGCGCGACGGCGTGGCCTCGCTGTCCTTGCTGAAAGCACCACGCTACCCAGATCCGCAAAGTGATATCGGAGTTCACCAGTTTACCTATTCACTGCTACCGCACGTTGATGACTGGCAGTCTTCCGGCGTTTTTCAGGAAGCAGTTTTGCTCAACACCCCGCTTCGGTTGAGCGAGGGTAAAGCCAAAGAATCGTGTCTGAATTACGTCGATGTTTCGGCTGATGGCGTTTCAATCGAATCATTCAAAAAGGCAGAAGATGGGGAGGGCTGGATTCTGCGATTGGTGGACTATTTCGGACAGCAACGCCGGGTTTCTGTAAGCCTTCCGTTTGCTCTGCAATCAGTGGAAAGCTGCACGGTGATGGAAGCCCCGAGCGATATCCCGATCGTTTCTGAAGCGTCTGGGTTTTCATTTGCCGTCCGTCCGTTTGGAATTCATTCCTTCCGACTGGAATTCTGATACAGGATTTAAAATATGATGACACTCAGAGAAAACAATAAGGGAAGTTATATGAAAAGACTTCCATACTTCATAGCGGTTGGGCTCGGTCTGATCTCACTGGTTCCCGTTGGACCTTCTGCATTCGCCGCGGATGCCAATAGGCCCAATATCGTCTGGATGTTTGCCGACGATCACGCCTACCAGGCCATCGGGGCATATGGTGGACGATTGGAAAAAGAGAACCTCACACCCAACATCGACCGCATTGCCAGAGATGGCATGCTCTTTGAGCGGGCTTACGTCGCCAACTCGATCTGTGCTCCGAGCCGCGCAACGCTCCTGACGGGCAAGCATAGTCACCTGAATGGTAAGTACGACAACAGGGACGACTTCAACCACGACCAGCAGCAATTTCAGAAGATTCTTCAAGACGCTGGCTACCAGACGGCAATGATCGGCAAGATTCACCTGGATGGAAAAATGCAGGGGTTCGACTACTGGGAGGTACTGCCGGGGCAAGGGGTATACAATAACCCAATCTTCATCACAGAAGAGGGGAAGACCCAGTATCAAGGCCATTCCACGGATATCGTTACGGACCGGGCACTCAACTGGCTGAAGCATGGCAAGGACGACTCAAAACCGTTTATGCTCATGGTTCATTATAAAGCACCGCACAGAGAATGGAATCCCGCGCCACGTTTTGAGGAAGCGTTCAAGAACAGGACATTCCCTGAGCCCGAAACCCTTTTCGATGACTACAGCGGCCGTGGCACCGCAGCGCAGCAGCAGGAGATGTCGATCCGGGAAACTCTGCGTATGATCGAGGACGTCAAATCGGATCGTCCAGATCGCGCGGCCTATCTAGAAAAATACAAGCCGCAAGGCGATGACTTAGTCCGCTGGAAATATCAGGCATACATGCAGGACTACCTTGCCTGTATTGCCGGAGTGGATGAAAATGTCGGGCGGATTCTGAAGTACCTCAAAGAGAATCATCTCGATCAGAATACGGTGGTGATGTATTCAGCCGATCAGGGTTTTTACCTCGGCGAGCACGGCTGGTTTGACAAGCGCTTCATGTATGAAGAGTCATTCCGAACACCACTTCTTGCGCGCTGGCCTGGTGAAATCAGTGCGGGTTCACGCAATCATGACCTGGTGCAGAACATCGACTTCGCAGAAACCTTTCTGGATCTTGCCGGAGCCCCCATTCCAGCTGATATGCAGGGCAAGAGCCTTGTTCCCCTGATGCGGGGCAAGACGCCGAAAGACTGGCGAAAGTCCCTCTATTACCATTACTATGAATATCCTGCTATCCATTCGGTTCGGAGGCACGAGGGGGTCGTAAACAAACAATATAAGCTGATTCGCTTCTACGGTCCAGACGTTCCGAACGGCGAAGAATGGGAACTCTATGATCGCGAGAGCGATCCACACGAGATGAAGAGCATCTACAACAGCCCCGAGCAGATGCATCGCATCGCGGAAATGAAGAGGGAACTGCAAAGACTACGGACGTTCTATAAAGTCCCTGCAGAGCAACAATAACAAGCCTCGGGTCGTGAAATAACCAGTCTGTTCTAGTCGGGGAAATGTATTGTCCAACGAGCGTTTGTTTGAAGGCAGTTGAAAATGAGATTAGCTAAAAAATGTAATGATAAATAAAAAAAATGATGAATTGGTATCAGTTCTATTAGTCGGCGGTTTCGGCCATGCGGTTTGTGTATTTGATGAATGGCTGCAGGAACATGCAGCCGTCCGTCTGGTGGGCGCGGTGCAAACACTGCCTGATGAGTCCTTGGATGGCTTTTTGGCGCATCCGTGGTCCGCGCAGTTCACGCCGACGATTTATCAGGACATTGACGAGGTCTTGCGCATCGAGCAACCGGACATCGTGGTGATCAGCACCCGTCCGGATTTAAACCCGGATCTGATTGAGAAGAGTCTGCGGGCCGGCAGCCATGTGATTGCGGAAAAGCCGATTGCGGTGGATGAAGCCGGTTTGCTCCGCTTGCACCAGGTCGTAAAGGATACTGGGAAATTCATTCTTCCGATGCTTGGCATGTCCGACTCGCTCGCCTTTGTTGAAGCACGTGAACTGATGGAGCAGGGGGTGATCGGTGAACCGCTGCTGGTGAATGCCCGCAAGTCGTATCAATGGGGCACGCGTGCTGAATGGTTTAAGCAGCGTGAGACCTATGGTGGTATCTGGGGCTGGGTCGGTATTAGCGCTTTTAGAATGGCCGAATATATCCTGGGGCGTCATGCAGTTAAGGTGGTCGCTGCTCAGGAGCGCAACGGCGCTCATCCCGAGTATGCGCCTGGCTGCCCGGACTGTTTGACAGGGCTCTTCCTGTTGGAGGGCGATGTGCAGATGACAGTGAGTGTCGATCTCTTGCGCCCCGACGGGCAGCCTGATTGGGCGGACGACTGGATCCGCATTGTCGGCACTGAAGGGTGTCTCGAAGCCAACCCCGCTCTAGGCACAATTCGTTTGATCCGCAAGGGGCAGGATGAAGAACTGCGCAAGGTGACTGCGGTGGCACCGCCACTCTACACCCCATTTTTGAGCGCCGTAACCGAGGGGGCAGACTTCTCGGAGCTGACGACACAGGGCTTCCAATTGACCGATAGTGCACTTTCAGCCAGTCGTGCATCGAACGAAGGTCACTACGGTCTTGAAGTGAATCCGAAGCGCTGGGCACTGCCGTTGCCGGAAACAAAGCAGGCTTGCGATCAATCCCGCTCAGCGCAAACGGTCAAAGGCTTTACCTTGATTGAATTGCTGACGGTGATCGCGATAATTGCGGTCTTGGCGGGTGTCTTATTGCCGGCGATTTCCAGGGTGCGTGCGTCTGCCACTAAAGCTGAGTGTGTGGCACGATTGCGTGCATTGGGCACGGCCGCGCATCTTTTTGCGACCGAGCACAAAAACCAATTCCCGACCAATGGTAAGTATAATTCATTTTCGAATTTGCCGGATGAAGACAACAAGGAGTATGGTCGAGCCTTCACGCTGCTCAAGCCGTTCCTGGATCGTGACAACACGAGCACGGGCGACCTGCGCAACACGAATTTATTCAACTGCCCAGTGCATGATGGTATCGAAGGCTTCGGTCAGGCGCATCACTATAGCTATAGTATTATGGTCGGTATGCGTAATGCAGATGGCTCAGGATTCAATAATCAAATACCAGTGCCGCTGCGACTGGCTGCTGCGACACATCCCGATTCGACGCCGTATCAATGGTGTGTTTCGGGGCAAGGCGGTGGGGTTGGCTATTTGCCGACGCCTGAAGCGGAAGGCTATGGCTGGCAGGGTCCAACCGCCGGCGGCGGCTTAGCACCGAATCATGGCTCGAATTGCATGGTGCTCTATCTGAGTGGACGCGTCGCGCCTTTGGATCTCTCGAACGATAATAACGAGATCTATCGTGATGGTTTGCCAACCAGCGTATGGGCGAAGGACTCCATGTTTGATCCGACTAAGTAGTGATTTCAGCTCAATGGGTTGAAAATGGTTCAGAATAATGAAAGGAAGCAAAATGATGCAAAATAAACGCTTGTTCGGCTATCTATCACTGGTCTGCCTGCTGCTGTCACCTGTTTCTGCAAAAGAGATTCGAGTGAGTTCAGCCAGCCTGCGACCGGTGGGCCTTCTTGATGGCTCACATGCCCATAGCCGCCGCCGGGTAGCACGAGCATGCAGGCGAAGTTTTTTCCATCTTCTAAAAAGGAAGGGTAGAGGCGTGCTTTCGAGAGCACGGGATTACTCGGGTGTAAGAGCTGTGAAGGTTCGTTAAACATTGTAGTCTTCAGTTGGGGGGCGCAGTGCTTAGCGCACGGGTCCTTGAATGGCTGCTGGGTCGAGCAGCATGAGTGCAATGGAGATGCAGTAGAGCACTAGACCGATGCAAAGAATGATGCCGCCGGTTTTGTAGGCGGTAGTCTTTTGGTTGCGGCGATGCAGGGTTTCTTGCAGTGCATTTTCAGGGTTTTGGTCGAGGAAGACCGTGACCCAGCGCACGCGCATGACGCGCAGAAAGACCCAGATGGCACTACTCAACGAAACGAACAAACCAGCAACGAGAAAGAGTTGTGCCAGCGTGCTGCTGCCCGCGATGAGGCGACCTGAAAAGCCTGTGACCGTGACGACCATCCCTGCGAGGCTGAGCAATACCTGCGCACGAGTGTAGATCGTGTTGAGGTGCCGTTCGGCTATTTCGAGTGCGGCCTTCAAGTTGCCTTCGCAGAGTTGAAGGATGGCTTTGGCTTCGCTTTCGGTATTCATGGATTTACGTGGTTAATCGATAAAACGCCGTCGCTCCAGATGGATGCGACGGCGTGTAAGATACAACGATTCCTTGCGTTTACAAGCGTGGCATCGTCAGGCCGCCGTCGACCATGATGACTTGCCCAGTCGAGTAGGGGAAGTCACCAGTTGCCAGCGAGCCGACTGCTTTGCCGATATCATCGGGGAAGCCCCAGCGTTTCGTGACGCAGAGACCATCCTCGATGAGGGCATCATACTTGCCAGTCACACCGCTGGTCATATCTGTCATGATCACGCCAGGGCGGATCTCGTAAACCGGAATGCCATACTCGCCGAGTCGTGCAGCGAACAGCTGACTCATCATCGCGATGCCAGCTTTGGAGACGCAGTATTCACCGCGGTTGACGGAGACGACGGTTGCCGAGATAGATCCGACGTTGATGATGGCATAGAAGCCGTTGTCGATATCGGCAGTCTTTTGTTTGATCATCCAGTTGGCGGCAGCCTGCGAGAGGAAGTAAGGCCCCTTGACGTTGGTTCCGACTACGTAATCGAAGCTTTCTTCGGATGCTTCGAGGATGTCCTTGCGCTCTTTTGGAGCGACGCCGGCATTGTTGACCAGCACGTTGAGCTTGCCGAAGTGATCTTTGATCTTGGCCAGCATCGCAGCACGCGCATCAGCAGAACCGATGTCGCCTTGGCAATAGAGCACATCCGCGCCGAGTGCTTTTAAGGCTTCGATCGGTTCGCTTAATGCGGATTCGTCGCGCATGCCGTTGATGGCAACGTTGAATCCGAGTTTGGCGAGTTGTGACGCACAGCCGAAGCCGATGCCACGTGAGCCGCCTGTTACGAAGGCGACCGGTTTTTGTTTTGTTTCACTCATAGATTGTGTGATTGAGAGGTGGTGAACGTCGAACGCTGAACATTGAACGTTCAACTTTGAATCATCAGTCAGGCGGCGGAGCCGCAGAGAGAATTATTCAAAGTTCAGTGTTGGACGTTCAATGTTCGATGTTCCAGCGAAGCGCCTACGCCTTGAGCTCAGGCAGGTCGAGCCACTTGCGCTCGTCGGAGCTTTGGATGCCGAGTTCTGCGAGCTGCACGCCCTTGGCACCTTCGAGTAGGTTCCAGCGGAATGGTTCGTCGAGCACGACATGTCTCAGGAAGAGTTCCCATTGAATCTTGAATGCGTTGTCGTATTCCTCTTGTTCAGGCACTTTTTGCCAGCTGTCCATGAAGTCGATCGGCTGTTTGACATCCGGATTCCAGATCGGGCGTGGAGTATTGCCGTAGTGCTGTGTCCACACATCGCGCAGGCCAACGATAGCCGAGCCCTTGGTGCCGTCGACTTGCATGGTGAGTAGGTCGTCACGACGCACGCGCACATTCCAAGATGAGTTGAAGTGACAAACCACACCATTTTCGAGTTCGAAAGTGGAGTAGGCAGAGTCATCGGCGGTGCACTTGTAAGGCTTACCTTCTTCGTCGATACGCTCAGGGATGTGAGTGGCCGCGAGGCAGGACACGCTCTTGACTTTGCCGAAGAGATTGTCGATCACGTAGCGCCAGTGGCACAACATATCAACGATCATGCCGCCGCCGTCTTCTTTACGGTAGTTCCATGAAGGGCGTTGTGCTGGGATGGTGTGACCTTCGAATACCCAGTAGCCGAACTCGCCGCGCACAGAGAGGATTTCACCAAAGAAATCATTCTCAACCAAGCGTTGGAATTTCTGCATGCCAGGCAACCAAAGCTTGTCCTGCACCACACCGTTTTTCACACCGGCATCGCGACAGATCTTATAGAGTTCGTAAGCGTCCTCAGTCTTGATTGCAGTTGGTTTTTCGCAATACACGTGCTTGCCAGCCGCTGCAGCAGCTTTCACGGCCGCGAAGCGGCGAAGTGTGGTCTGCGCGTCGAAGTAGATCGGATACGCCGGGTCCGTCATGACGCTGTCGAGATCCGTGGTGTATTTTTCAACGCTGGTCTGTGCGATCAGTGCCTTGAGTTTGGTTTCATTGCGGCCGACAAGAATCGGGTCCGGCATGATGCACTCGGTCGGGCTGATCTTAACGCCGCCTTGTTTGATGATTGCGTCGATGGAACGAAGCAGATGCTGGTTAGTGCCCATGCGTCCTGTGACGCCGTTCATGATGATGCCTATTTTATGTGTTTTCATAATTTTTTGAGGTTGAATTAATTGTGATGCGTTGAAATCCGTAGAATGAAAATGGTTTGGGAAATATTCACACAGTCTTTTAGCCGTGCGGATACCACCCTAGTATTGCTCTATACAAACCTAGAATTGCCCTGATCGTCCTCTGGCTGCCTTAACCGCTAGAGGAGTAGCCCTATATATCTATTTTGGAAATTTTTTACGTGTCTCTTTTGGAAATGTAACTGAAAGTTGGATACGTAAGTGCGTGTTAAACGTGCAGCTTATATGCAGAGATGATTTTTTCGAGGTAGTCGTCTTGATCGGTTGCCCAGTGGCGTGTCGAGAACACTTCCACTTCGATCCAGTCGGCGAAGCCAGCAGCGGTTTCGACGAGTTGACGGATTCCGCGGTTGTCGATGCAGCCTTCGCCCATCAGGCCGCGGTCGTTGAGCATGTCGGCGGTCGGCGTCATCCAATCGCACACGTGAAAGCCGATGATGCGCTTGCCTGCGCGTTTGACTTCTTGTTCGAGAGTGGGGTCCCACCAGATGTGGTAGACGTCAGCGGCAATGCCGACCCATTCGTCGCCAATTCGGTCGAGCATGTCGTTGCATTGACCTATGGTGTTTACTGCGCTGCGGCAGTCGGCATACATGGGGTGGAGCGGTTCGATTGAAAGCTTAACGCCGACTTTACTCGCGTGATCGACAAGTGAGGCGATGCCTTCAGTAATGTGCTTGCGGTTCTCGACGAGGCTGAGTTCTGGCTTGGCGCCGCAAACGAGCACGACTTGTGGCGCGCCGACAGCAGCGGCTTCGTCGAGTGCCTTAATGTTGTCGTCAAACGCAGCATGTTTATCGGCGGGGTTCAAGTAGGGGTAGAAACCGCTGCGCACGAGTGAGACGGCTTTGAGACCGTGGTCGTCGAGGATTGTCTTCGACTCGGAAAGCGGACGGCCGTCGAGCCATTGACGCCAGAGTCCGACTCCGGGCACGCCAGCTGCGGCATATTTAGCGCAAGCTGTGGGCAGATCCAACGACTTGGTCGTCATTGTGTGGATGGCAAGTCTATCTAGGTTTTCCATAAAAAAATTGTTCGGTTTTCGGTTATCCTGTTTTCGATTTTAACTGGGAACTGGGTAAGCTTGCTTCCTAAAAGCGGTGTGTTTTTTCGAGGTGGAGGATGGTCATCTCACTGTCTTCAAGGATTTCGTAACTGTGGGGCAGAGCTGCATCGAACTTGAGTGCTTGCCCTGGCGTCAGTGTGTGTTGCTCGCGAGGGAGCGTGATGGTGATGCTACCTGTGCGTAGCCAGCAGATTTCGAATTCGTCGCCGTGCGCTTCGGGTTTGGACAGATTACCGCCGGCTTTGGCCTTCGCTTGAAAGCAATCGATCCCTTTGAAGCTGACTTTCTCGAAGCCGAAGGGGCCGGAGGTATAAGCTTCTGCTGTCTTGCAATGTGCGGAGCAGGATTCGGCGAGCTTGAGTAGGTCCGTGCCGGAAAGTCCAAACACGCGGGCGAGGCGATAGAGCGTATCCAACTCAATCATGTTCTGGTTGCGTTCTAACTTCGAAAGACCCGCGATCGAGACGCCAGATTTCTGCGAAACGTCGTCTAATGTCATGCCTGCACGCTTACGTAAATCACGCACAATGGAGAAATCTATAGTATGATCGATAGGACTCATGTAATTTTTTATTGCTTTGATGATAAAATTTGTCAATAAATTTATATTAGAATTAAAAAATGGAACTTTTTCACATAAATACAGCAATTGCAGCCTTGGGCTATGCATTGGCGGCGACGCTTTCTAAGCGTGCCCTGTCGCAGGGTGCTGGTATTTTACGACTCTCCTTTATTATGAATTGGGTATTCGTGCCTGTGTTCTCTATCGTGTTGCTGTCTCATAAAGGGAGTATTCCGTGGTCACAGCTGCAATTTCCTGTGCTGACGGGGCTACTGTTCTTTCTCGGCCAGGTCTTCACATTTGCCGCGATTCGTTTTGGTGACGTCAGTCTGCAGACACCGGTGATGGGGACGAAGGCTGTCTTTACGGTTTTGATTGCGGTATTGTTAGGCACAGAGGTTGTCTCAGTGCCGATTGCAATGGCATCGTTGTTATCGATGCTCGGCGTGGCTTTATTGGGTTTTTCTGGTGATGGTGTGGAGCGTGTCGGACGGTCGCTGTGCCTCGCCCTCGCGAGCTCATTCTTTTTTGCAGGTTCGGATACGATGGTCGGTTATTACGCTGGCGGGTTTGGTGTACCGATGTTCCTGTTTCTTACTATTTTGGTAAACGCATTGCTCTCCTGTCTACTAATACCGTTTTTTAGAGAACCGATCCGGCGTATGCCGTCTTCGGCTTGGTCTTCGATCATTGTCGCCAGTCTCTTCATGGCAGCGCAGGCGCTATTGTTGAATTATACTCTGGCACGTTACCAGCATGTGGCGGTGATTAATGTCATATATAGTACTCGCGGACTCTGGAGTGTGTTGCTGGGCGTGCTGGCGTTAGGATTCTTCGCCCAGTTAGGCAAAAATGCCGCTCCTCGACGTATTTTTATTCTCCGCATGTCGGGCGCACTACTGATGTGCCTGGGCATTATGATTCTTTTTTATCCATCTAAACCCATTTAATTTATTCAATCTATGAGCGCAACGACTACACACTTCAAGGAAGGCATCGATGCTATCCCTCAAGCCATTCTTGACCGTCTGACACGTGTCGATATGCCAGCAGTTCGTGGTATTGACGCTTCAGAGCAGACGCTAGATATCACCGGCGTGACTGTGCCGGTGTACACTTGTGAGTCTCTTGTCCTCGGTAGTGGTGCGGCTGGGATGCGTGCGACAGTCGAGTTGAAGCGTCGCGGCGTCGATGTGTTGGTGGCCAGTACGGGCTTGTTTGCGGGCACGTCTGCCTGCTCGGGCTCAGATAAACAGACGCTCTATACGGCTAGCACCGATTACAAAGGCGACAATTTTGTGAAATACGCGCAAAGTCTCTGCGGTGGCGGTGCGATGGATTTCTCGACTGCTTACGTTGAAGCGGTCGGATCGATCGATGCGATGGGGGGCTTGCAATATATGGGCTTACCTTTGCCGCACGATAATCAGGGCGCGATCCTTCGTTATCAAACCGATCATGATGAAGCAGGCCGTGCCACAAGTTGTGGCCCGCGCACTTCAAAGTTGATGGTGAAGGTGTTGTTCGAAGAAGCACTCACATTAGGGGTGCGTATCCTGCCGAGTTGCAGTGGTATTCAGATCGTCAAAGAAACGATCGATGGCGAAGAGCGTGTCTGCGGGGTGATCGCCTTGCATCGCGAGGAGAAGCGCAATGCCTATGGTCTCGTCTTCATCCGTTGTGAAAATTTGATCATCGCCACTGGCGGACCTGGTGAACTCTATCGGGATAGCGTGTATCCACATCATTGTCATGGTGGTCTAGGGCTCGCGCTCGAAGCGGGTGTCAAGCTGTGCAATATCACTGAGAGTCAGTTTGGAATCGGCACGCCACGCACGACTTTTCCGTGGAATTTATCGGGCACTTATGTGCAGGTCATGCCACGTATTTATTCGGTAGATGCGGATGGAAATGAGATTCATTTCTTGAAGCGCTTCTACCGCACGACGCGCGAAATGGTTTCGAATACCTTCCGCAAGGGCTATCAGTGGCCGTTTCATTCCACACGGATGTTGGATTACGGATCCAGTCTGTTGGATCTCGCAGTTTTTCTTGAGCAGCAGGCGGGTCGTAAGGTTTATCTCGACTTCTTGAACAACCCAGAGCCTGTCAACGAAGGAGATGTTTTTTCACTGGATAATCTCGACCCCGACGTGCGCGGATATCTTGAAAAAAATGAGGCGCTGCAGGATCTGCCGATTGATCGCTTGCGCCGTATGAATCCATTGGCGATCGAGCTCTACCGAATGCACGGCACCGATCTCGCGACTGAGCCTCTTGAGTTTGCGATGAACAACCAGCATATGAACGGTGGCATCTTAATCGACGACTGGGGTCGCACCAGTTTGCAGGGCTGTTACTCGATCGGTGAGGCTGCAGGCAGTCACGGTGTGACACGTCCCGGCGGCGCGGCGCTCAACTCCGGTCAAGTCTTTGGCAAACGCGTGGCAATCGCGATCAAGCGTTCACGTGATGAAAAGGCGGATACGGCATCGAATGCTACGGTTGAGCAAGCCGCACTTGCAGGTGCACTTAAAGACGCCGATGCATTTGTGAATGGCAGCGGTCGCAAGCCGAAGGAAGTGAAGACCGAGATTCAGGCACGTATGAGTGACTCTGCCGGTATCATTTGCACCGCTGATGAAGTGAAGTCTGCGCTTGAATCCGCGACGGCCTTGCGCCGCGAAGTTGAAGCGAATGGACTGAAGGTTAGCTCTGCATCGATGGTCGGGCAGGCTTTCCGTTGGCGTCATATGGCGTGGGTTTCGGAGGCGGTGTTGACGGCGCTCGATCATTATATCACTGAAGGTGGCGGCAGTCGCGGAGCCCGTGCAATTTGTTCGGACGCTGGCACGCGTTGCCCAGATGCGCGTAGTGAAGACCTTAGTCGTTTCCGATTTGTCGAAGAGCAAGCCAAAGACCGCGATGTGAAACTAGTTGTTCGGCGCGCCGTGGATGGGATTCAAGTCGCTCCCGTATCGGTCGACCTCACACCAGAGGTGCAGCGCGAGTTTTTCGAAAAAGGTTGGGGGAGTTATCTTATCAAGGAGGGATAGACGGCCTGTTGGTCCGATCTCGCAAGCGAGTCGGTCTTGTCGCAAGCTTGGAACTAATTTTGTAACGCCATCCTCATTGCTAGCGGTCGGGATGCTTTTCCGTTTTAGAAAAATAGAAATCGGTTCGTAATACCATCCCCGTCGGCCGACCAAAAAGAATAAGCTGCGAACTTCCCAAAGGTTCGCAGCTTTTTTATGCCTCGATTGCAACTGCCGCTAAAGCCCTTTGCTGTCGGGGCTTGGCCGCTTTTGATTTCGGGCAGGGTTCCTTTCATTAGGGATTTGGTTCTCCGAATCTGACGCGCATGGGCGGGGATTTGAAGGTTTGCTCTGCTCAATGAGGCTTATCGCTTCGCTTGGAACTCCGTTTCTCTCCGTTTTCTCAGGCCTTAATCCCTAATGGAAAAAACTCGGTAGTTGACATTGTTTATCACTACAGAGGAGAGGCATGTGC
>Ga0209532_1002704_pt1 | contig 12300 bp, 11 predicted proteins | sample COG_02_FD_184746 | JGI IMG/M metagenome (GOLD analysis project Ga0209532, IMG submission 184746) | Pelagic Microbial community sample from North Sea - COGITO 998_met_02 (SPAdes) (version 2) | ecosystem: Environmental > Aquatic > Marine > Neritic zone/Coastal water | place: Helgoland, sampling... | reverse complement strand
GTAAATAACAACGAAAAACAAGCACAGGACATAACTGTGACATGATAAACAAATGGAAAAGAAAATAGCAGTTATTGGATTAGGATATGTGGGTTTGCCGCTCGCGGTAGAGTTTGCCAAACAGTATCCTACAGTAGGTTTTGACATCAATGGCCCTAGAGTAGATGAGCTAATGAACGGTCATGACCGTACACTCGAAGTGGAAGATGAAGATTTGAAAAAGGTCATTGCCTCAGATTTGATCTCAACCGAGAATAATGGGAGGGGCCTCTATTGTACCACAGCTGTGGGAGATATTGAATCTTCTAACTTTTACGTCGTAACAGTACCTACTCCAACAGATAAAAACAAACGCCCAGTGCTTACGCCACTTATTAAAGCTTCAGAGAGCGTAGGAAAAGTCTTGAAAAAAGGGGATTACGTTATCTATGAAAGTACGGTGTATCCTGGGGTGACAGAAGATGAGTGTGTTCCGGTTCTTGAGCAGATTTCTGGTTTGAAATTCAATGAGGACTTCTTTGTGGGATACTCACCCGAGCGAATTAATCCGGGGGATAAGGAGCGCACGGTAACTAAGATTTTAAAGGTAACATCAGGATCTACACGTGAGGCAGCGAAAGTGATTGACGATCTGTATAAGTCAGTGATTACTGCTGGAACGCATCTTGCCCCGACCATTAAAGTAGCTGAGGCAGCTAAAGTCATTGAGAACAGCCAGCGTGACATCAACATTGCGTTTGTTAATGAATTGGCTAAGATTTTTAATAAGCTCGATATCGATACCCACTCCGTTTTAGAAGCCGCAGGTACTAAATGGAATTTCTTGCCATTCAAACCTGGATTAGTAGGAGGCCATTGTATAGGGGTAGATCCATATTATCTAGCTCAAAAAGCTCAGGAAGCAGGCTATCATCCAGAAATTATTTTAAGCGGCCGCCGTCTCAATGACGATATGGGTAAGTATGTTGCGGGTGAAGTTGTTAAACTCATGATGAAGCGTTCTCTTCCAGTTCTCGGTTCGAACGTTCTGATGCTTGGAATTACGTTTAAAGAGAACTGTCCTGACATCAGAAACACAAGAGCTATTGATGTTTACGAAGAACTTCAATCATATAACGTTAATGTTGATCTGTATGATCCATGGGCTGATTCCAAAGAGGTTAGGGATGAATTTGGTTTTGATTTGATTGAAGAGCCAAGCAAAAAATACCACGCGGTCATTCTTACAGTTGCCCACAAGGAATTCTTGAATGAAGAATTACGATCATATTTGGTTGATGGCGGAATTCTTTATGACGTTAAAGGGATTTTAGATATTAATACTGTAGATGCTCGTTTGTAATGGATAAAAAAGTCAATCTATTAATCACTGGTGGTGCCGGGTTTATTGGTTCGAACCTTGTCGAGTATTTTTTAAAAGACGACCGCGTAGGGTTGGTAAGAGTTCTGGACAACCTTAGTAATGGATATATTGAGAATATCCAAGAGTTTTTTGACCACCCACGTTTTGAATTCATCGAAGGCGATATACGAGACTATAACACATGTTTCAAAGCATGTGAAGGAATCGATAAGATATCTCATCAGGCTGCATTAGGGTCAGTCCCAAGAAGTATTGTAAACCCAATGCAGAGCACGGAGGTTAATATTTTGGGGACTGTGAATCTGATGCACGCGGCAGTTCAACAAAAGGTTGAAAGAATAATTTTAGCGTTTAGTTCTAGCACTTATGGGGACCACCCAGACCTTCCTAAGGTTGAAGAAAAAATCGGGAATCCTTTAAGCCCATATGCGGTGACAAAAGCTGCAATTGAGCAATTTGCTGTCGTCTTTGGCAAAACTTACGGCTTGAATTGGATAGGGCTGAGGTATTTTAATGTATTTGGCCCTAAGCAAAACCCAGGAAACCCATACGCTGCAGTCATTCCAATTTTTAGCAAAGCATTCTTGAATAATTCAGAATGCACGATTAATGGCGATGGCGAGACATCAAGAGACTTCACCTATGTCAAGAACGTGATTCAAATGAATACAAGATCGCTATTTACAACCAATGAAGAAGCCTTAAATAACACATACAACACTGCATGTAATGACCAAGTTACTTTGAATCAGCTGGTAAAATATTTGGCGGATATAACAGGTAACGATGCCAAAGTAACATACGGCCCTGAACGACCAGGTGATGTCCGGCACTCGTTTGCAGATATTTCAAAGGCTCAAAATTTATTGGGTTATAAACCAAGTGTTTTATTTCAGGAAGGTCTTGAATCTACAGTCAACTGGTATATAAAAAACCTATAAAATAAAATTTCATGTGTGGTATTAATGGTATTGTTTCTAGATCTTCGGTAAACAATATTTCGAAACGAATTATCTCAATGAACGATGCAATAGAGCATCGAGGAAAAGATTCATTTGGAATACTTGTCGATGGTGATGTCGCTCTTGGACACAGAAGATTAAGTATCATTGATCTGAATCCAACAGGGCATCAGCCTATGACTGCAGAATCAAAGAATTGGAGTATTGTATTCAATGGGGAGATTTATAACCATCTAGAAATACGGAATCAAATAACAGAATACTCTTTCAAAGGAAATTCAGATACTGAAGTAATTCTTGCTGCAATTGAATTACATGGTACGGATTGGTTTTTAGAAAGAGCAAATGGAATGTTTGCAATTGCCGCCTATAATCACCTTACTAGAGAGGTATTTCTCTTAAGGGATAGATTGGGGATTAAACCTCTGTACTATTACAACAACAATGGTCTATTAGTGTTTTCCTCCGAAATAAAAGGAATATTATCCAGTGGACTAGTTCAAGCCTCGTTTAATGACTTGGCCATTGACGACTATTTAGCGTATCGTTACGTAAGAGAACCAAACACCTTTTTTCAACAAATTTATCAAGTTGAATCCGGACATTATTTAGAATTTCGTGATGGTGTTTTGTTAAACGACCATACGTATTGGGAAGTTCCAACAAGATGGAATACAGAGAAAGAATTTGACGAGGAGATAATTAAACAGGAGTTTAACTCGCGCTTGACAATGGCTGTCAAGAAAAGAATGATGGCGGAAGTTCCCCTCGGGTGTTATCTAAGCGGTGGTGTCGACTCCAGTTTGTTAACGGCTATCGTTCAACAAAATTCAGAACACCCAGTCAATACTTACAATATTGGCTTCAAATACTTAAATGAATTTGAGTACGCGAGAATTATCGCAGATCAATACGACACCATACACCATGAAATTTTAGTTGAAGACGAAGTCTATTTTGAAAAATGGGATGAATTGATCTGGTTTAAGGATGCTCCCTTAGCCGTACCAAATGAAATTCCACTATCCATAATGTCTACCAGACTAAAGCAAGAAATTACTGTCGTTCTTTCGGGCGAAGGTGCTGATGAACTATTAGGTGGATATGGCAGGATATTCAGAAGCTATTTCGACTTTGTGAATCACTCCTCTGCAACCACCTTCTACAACTATTTCTCTTCTCAATACGAATATGTTAGTAGAGAAATGAGGAATAAATACTTGACAAACCCCACAGGGTATAGAGAGGAATTCGACACGAAAATTGAACATCTTTTCAATAACTCAGATGGAGAACAAGCAATCTTTAGATTCTTTCATAAATACCATGTCAAAGGCCTTCTTCAAAGGGTGGACATGTCAACTATGCAAACGACTGTGGAAGCAAGGGTTCCATTTCTTGATCACGAACTAATTGAATTTGTTTACGAACAGATCCCGTATGACCTAAAATTGAAGTGGAATAGCAAAGATGCGAAGGTAAAAGCAAAAGAATTATACTCCAAGGAATATAGCGAAGATCTCGATACGCCTAAGTACCTTCTTAAGGAGGTCGCATATAGCTATCTAGACGCTCGCATTATCGATAGAAAAAAGATGGGGTTCCCAGTACCTTTGGACAGCTGGATGCATAGGCTGGGGAAAATAGCCCAAGAAGAATTAAACGATGCACCTTGGTTAACGTCTAACTCAATTGCTAGTTTGATTGAAAGCAGCAAGAATGAAACTCGTTCAGGTCAAATCCTATGGATGTTTATCAATGTTGAACGATTTAGAAAAAGATATTTTACAAAAGAATGGAAATGGTAAAGAAAACTATAGTTGGTTATACCTCAGGTGTATATGATTTGTTTCATGTCGGTCATCTCAATTTATTAAAGAATGCTTCAAGTTTGTGCGACAATCTTATTGTAGGTGTATCAACTGATGAACTGGTTTCATACAAGAATAAGAAAGCTGTAATTCCACATCCCGAAAGAATGGAAATCATTCGTAACATTAAAGGCGTAGATACTGTAGTTCCACAAGAGGATATGGATAAATTTAAAATGTGGGAAAGGCTAAAGTTTGACGTTATGTTTGTTGGTGATGATTGGTTCGAGACTGATAAATGGAGAGAAATTGAAGCGAAATTTAATGAAGTAGGCGTTAAAGTTATTTATTTTCCCTACACCAAAGGAACTTCTTCAACACTTCTGAACCAGGTGCTAGTTAAACTACGCAATGAGTAATATATCATTTTGAACTCAATGATAGTTGTTGGCAGAGTCGGAAGTTATCCAACAACCGAATTTAATACTGTAGGCAAGTATGCTTTTGAGCTATCAAAACACGATAGTCTAAAGACTTTTTTGTTTACGCCCAAGTATCCTGGCAAACTACTTGAAAATCCTAACGTAAAAGGGGTAAGTTCTTATAAAGTCTGGGCGAGGAGATCCTTTCCGCAAAACCTAATCCTAAAACAAATGGCAAGATTGTGCTGGACGGTTTACATGCTGTTGGTTCAAATTAAGGCTATTTTTTACTTCTCGACCAAATCTATCCAAGTAATTCATCTTCACTCTCAGATGTACAGCCTTGTTGCCGTTTGGGCAAGAATCATGAAAAAGAAAGTCTTTTTAACCTTTCACGGGGAAGATTACAATAATCTTTTAAACAACAGGGTTTTACAGTCATTACTCTTCCCATATGACAGCATCTTTGTGATTTCGCCAATAATGAAAGTTGGGGTCGAACAGTGGTTTAAGAGAGATGTTGTATATACCCCAAACGGTGTTGACAGCACTCTATATCAAGACATGAATCAGGAAAGGACTAATGATATTCTATGTGTTGCATCATTTAAAAAAGTGAAACGTCACAAAATCCTAATAGATGGCTTCGCACACTTATTGAATGATTATCAAGATAGCGAAAGCAAATTGATTTTGGCAGGCTCTGGTCCATTGGAGAAGGAGTTGAGATGCCAAGTAGCTGAACTTAACATTTCTGAAAGAGTTGTATTCGCAGGAAATTTACGGGCCGCTGAACTTATTCAAGAGTATAATAAAGCTCAGTTACTCGTACTGATATCTGAAAGAGAAGGGTTTCCTAAAGTAATTTTAGAAGGACTTTCCTGTGGGATCAAGGTTGCTTCAACCCAAGTTGGAGCAGTTACAGAAATCCTCGGTGAACAATACCCTTTTTATATTGAAGACCTCAGTCCAAAAGGAGTGGGATACCTATTATCAAAGGCGCTTGAGTGCGAAAATCATTTCGACCTAGAAATAGACAAATACTCGTGGGAGGTACTACGTGAAAAAATTATCAGCTACTATGTTTAAAAAGATCAGCTTAGCAGAGGTGCGAGAGAGTAGCAGACGATCTAATTCGGAAGCGAATAACCGTATTCATTGGTTTTCATCAAAATTTTCAATCTATTTTTCCTATATTTTTATAAACATAGGTATATCTGCAGATCGCATAACTAACTTGTTTCTTGTAGCTGGAGTTTTTGGAGCAATTTACGTTCAGTACCCTGTAGTATCTTATTTATTATGGAGGGTGCATATAATTTTAGACATGAGTGATGGTGATATAGCACGTTTTAATCAATCTTTTAGTTCTAGAGGTAAATACTGGGACCGCTTAAATCACTCGATAATAAATCCTTTATTTTGTTTTTTTATTGGAAATAATTTTTTTACGTTTTATAGCGATATAACATACTTATATTTAGGTGTAATACTAATGTTTTTTCAGTTTTTATTACTTAATGTAAAGTATTACCAATTTGGCGATTCGCAAAGCATAAGAAACAAAATAAGTGGTTGGAATTTCGGTCAAATACTTAAAAATATATTCCTTGACTTACTCAGCATGGAGGGCGTGATTTTATTTTTAGTTTTATTTGCTAGGTTGATCCCCGAACCGTTGGTATTATTAATTTTCTATTTCTACATAGTGCTATTTTTTATTTTCGCCGGCATAAAATTTCATGCATTTTCCTATAAATAAAAAGTACGTCGTAATAGCCAATGATTTTTGTGTGTTTGGCTTGTCAATACTAAATTCAATTATAGTATCTCGTTATTATGGGCTGGACTTCATGGGGCTATATGTGTATTATTTTGTATTTGTAGGACCACTTATTTCACTTGCAAGATTTAGTATCGATAAAAAGATATTGGTCCTCTTGAATGATAAGCATAAGACAGCGCTACATAGATTGGCTTATTGGTCGAGCTTTGTAATCCTTGGAATTGGTTTTTTGATTGTGATGATAATTGGTAATAACAATACAGAAAAGTTGTTCTTGATATTTATGTTGTTTCTGAGATTAGCTCAGGTCAATCTGAAGTATTTAGTTAATTTTCAAATAAGTGTAGAGGGATATAAACGTGTTGCGAGACTTAATATTTTGATTTACGGTTTTCCCTTCATTCTTTTATTGGTTTGTTTTTATTCTGGAGTAGAAGTGCAAAGTTTGTATTTCTCGTACATAGCCTATTTGGTAATAATAGTAATATTATTATTTCACATTGAAGTTCCTTATGGAAACCTGAAAACAGGTATTAACATGAGCGAGCATTTTAGTCTTACAGCCGCAGACTTCCTTGTATTATTGAAAACTTCTATACCTCGATATTTTTTCGACATTCTTTTTGGTAGAGAGATACTTGGCCTCATTGCGATTTGCCAACAAATAGCTCAACTTTCTGATATTGTGCCGGGGTCGTTGATTAAGGCTTCTAGTGGTGATTTTAAGAGGTTGTCCCGGCGATCGAATCGTATAGGTTTAAAGCATATGAGAAATAAAATTTTTGGTCAACTGGTTCTGTTTCTGTTTGTTTTTTATTTAGTTATCTGCTCACTTAGTGAAAATATATTCAAAATTATATATGCGATAGATCAATACCCGAGTATTATGCTACTTTTATTATTACTAATTGCAAGAGGAATGAGTAATCTCATAAGTGTAGATAAATTCATCTTAAACCTCTTTAATACTTCGTCAAATATAATATTAGCTTTGATATTAAATGTATTGTTTTTAATTACGTATTATTCGCTAATGTTTGTTTTAGGTGTTCATGAAATATCTAGTTTGTTACTTCCTATCCTATTATCGGAAATAGTATTATTATATACCTATAGACGGAAAGCAAATATGGCGCTACGATGATATTGCTCAGTTTGTTTTGTGTGTTTTTGATAAAAAAGAAGTTCGGCCTTTATTCCGTTGAACTAATTGTATTATTTGTTTTCTTCCTCTATGGATTTTCTTTCGAAATTGATCATTATTTATTCGGAATGAGAGAATTAGGAATACCGGGCTTAACTTCGCTAGAGTATGATTCTTCGACATATGATATAATAAAGTTACTGTATTTATCGTTTATAGTGGGCTACACAGCTGTCATAATGGGCGGTAAAAGCATGATACGAAGTTCTGTCAATAGGTATAATAGAATTTTTCACAATATCCTTCTAATGTCCTGGTCAGTTTCACTGTTTTATTTGGCTACAAACCTCTATGGCCTTCATAGACTTGAAAAAATAAGTTATATCGCAGGCGTGAAATATTTTCATTATTTCGCAATGATTGGTTGCTTTTATAGCGTTGGTGTTTTATGGGTGTATACGACTGCGGGTACCTTGAACAATCTTGAGAAATTATTGCTGGCAATGGTATTATTTTATGGTCTAATGGACGGTGGCAGGGAAATATTTATGTACGTTTTTCTTGGATTATTGCCATACTTGAAGAAGAATCAGCGAGCTCTTCTTATGTTGGTCTTAACGGTCTTAATTGGAGTAATGTTGAGTCTATGGAAGCCATTGACCGCTGCCATAAGTGCAGGTGTTAAGTGGGATGAACTATACAACCTTGTAATCCTGCAGGGCCAGTTTAGTTTTTCAGGCCTTGATCCAAAACCTTCACTACTTTTGCTGTCAGAGTATATTAATGGAAGTGAGCTTTTCTCAGGTATGAAAGGTTCATACGTTTTTAATATGTTAGGTCAGATAGGATCGGCATTCGGTTTAATAGATTACACCAGTCTAGCTCGAACTATTATGACACGCGTAGATCAGACAGCGGCTGCTGGAGGTTCTGGTCTAGCGTTTTCAGGAATTTTGGAGTCAATGTTGAATTTTTCGATTTTTGGACCTTTCTTACTAGGGATAATCCTTGCGACCGCCATTAGATTGTCGCGCTCTAACATGAATGTAAATATGCTGTATATTTATATATCAATAATTGCATTGAAATTGGTAAGGACAGAACTAATGGTTGTATTAAAGCTATATATACTTCCGATACTAGTATGTGTTGCCTTATTTGCTTTGAAAAAAAACAATAAACATGAAATACGCTAGATTATTAACAGAAAATACGGATCGATTAGTTTTTATTAATAAAGCAGCTGACAAGCAATTTTGGGACAAACGATGGAACGATGATGGAGATTGGACAGATTCCACGAAAAATGCAGTTAGCAAGAACTCACCTTTAATTAGACTTATAAGGAAATATTTACCAAGTGACTCGGTTATTATAGAAGGTGGTTGCGGAAGGGCCGAAATACTCTATTTATTGCATAGTCTAGGATATGAAATCACTGGTATAGATTATGCACCAGAAACAGTCGAAAAGCTAAACAAGAATTTTCCTGAACTAAACGTTCACCTGGGTGATGTATTTAATTTAAAAGATTTCCGAGACAGTTCGTTTGATGGTTATTACAGTGGTGGGGTAATTGAACATTTTTGGGATGGTTATGATCAAATAGGAAAAGAAATGCAGAGAGTATTAAGACCCGGAGGATATCTATTTATATCGTTTCCATATATGAGTAGAACTCGAAGAAAATTTGTTAAAAATCTAGATAAAATAAAACTCACTGAATGTCCTGAGGGATTTTACCAATATGCACTTCCTCGGGACGAAGTTGTGGAGCATTTTTCAAAACTTGGTTTTTCACTTGAATCGACTTTATTGCGAAATGGATTAAGAGGGGCTTTGGATTTATATCCTAATTCACGTGTTCTGCAATATATTTATTTAAAAAAGAGTCAATCGAAATTTTTTAGAATTATTCGCCATTTAATTAGTGCGATAGCTGCATACATAGGATATGGTCACACATGTCTTTTAGTATTTAAAAAGTCCACCTAAATTAATTTACATGAGCAAAACCACTCAGAACGAACCGTACAAAGTTAAAGATCTGTTGTTGGCTCATTGGAGCCGCACTGAAATCAAAATTGCTAAGGCTGAAATGCCTGGACTTATAGTACTCCGCGAGGAGTTCGGAACCGGAACCCTTCGTACAGATCAGGCCGATTAATCGTTGTCAAGGTTGAAGGACCATTTAAGCCGGAGCACTTCAAATATTAAGAATAAATAGAATTTGAGAGAACTTTGTTTCATCGTTAATGTGGATTGGTTTTTCCATTCACATCGAAGGCCTTTGGAGCGGAGGCTTTCCTCGACATTCAATACATCTGTGATTGCAGGTGACTCAGGGATTAAAACTGACTATAATATTAATTCTTTCGAGGTTAATTCAAGAATTCCCACCTTACGTGGTGTCCTTCAGGTTTACAATGAGGTTAAAAAATTAGATAAGAATACAATTTTAGTGATTGTTTCTCCTGTCATGATTATTATTTGCCATTTCCTATTAAGAAAGCGGAGAAAGATTATTTATAATTTCAGTGGATTAGGCTTTTTAAGGAGTCAATCGGCCATTGTTAGAAAGTTAATAATGTTGTCCTTAAAAATCTACCCTATATCGGGCAATAGAGTTTTTGTTGTCCAGAATTCAGACGATTATGACTATTTAGACCAAGTATTTAAATCTAAACACAATTTTCACTTGGAACTGATAGCCGGAAGTGGATACGAAGGCCTGAATAATTCTCGCGATTTCATTGGATCCGCAAAAGTTATGTTGGGTTATGTTGGTCGGATTAGGAAGGATAAAGGCGTTTTAGATCTATTAAGAACAGTCTCTGAGCTTCAAAAGCTCGATTATAATTTAGACCTAAATGTTTGGGGAGAACTTGATGATGAAAGCCGTCATGGTTTTAGCCAAGCAGAATTAGATGAGCTAAAAAGTTATGCAAGATTTTTAAGAGGCTTTTCTCAAAACAAGCAAGAGATATTTAGTTCATTTAATTGGTTTTGTCTTCCTTCTAATGGCGAAGGTTTGTCGAAGGCGGCCATCGAAGCTTCCAGTTTTGGGTTGCCATTAGTACTATCAAATGTCCAAGGTAATAGAGATATGATTGAGGGGAATGGTTTCCTAGTTGAATACGGAAATCGCAATAACCTAAAAGAAGTTCTCTGTGGAATGTTACAATTATCGTCTGAAGAATATAGAATAATGTCCAAAACTAGTAAAAAGATGTTTGAAGAGAATTGGACCATGGATTCGGTCTTTAAAAAATGGAATGAATTACTAATAAAGTATGATACTACTAGCTCTTAATGAACTAAACCTTGACTATATCAGAGGATATATAGGTCAAGGTAAGCTAACCCACTTCGATAAATTATTGGAACATGGTGTTGTTAATACAACGAGTGAAGAGAAATACGAGTTGCTCGAACCATGGATTCAGTGGGCTACTGTTCAAACCGGAAAGGCTTATGACGAACATCAAGTATTTCGTTTAGGTGATATGGTTGAAAGACCTGATTTGCATCAGATATTCGAAGAGTTAGAAAAATCAGGTCTTTCAGTTGGTGCGATAAGTCCTTTTAATGCTGATAATAGATTGGCTAGTTCTAAATTTTTTATTCCAGATCCTTGGACTCAGACTGGAGTTAGTGGTGGTTATATCATAGAAAAGTTAAGCAGAACGGTTTCAAGATTCGTTAATAGTAACGCCTCTGGAAAGGTAGGCCCTGCAGATCTTATTTGGTTACTACTTGGCTTTATAGTTTATGTTCGAGTTAAAAGATGGCCGAAGTTCTTCAAGTTGGTATCTCTTCGTCAGAAGCCGGGTGTTAAAGCAGCAATCTTAGATATGATTCTTTTGGAAGTGTTTGTGACTCTACAGAAAAAATACAAGCCAAACTATTCCCACCTCTTCTTTAATGGTGGAGCTCATATACAACACCATTACATGTTTAACTCCTCTCAATACAAAGGAGACTTTAAGAATCCAGAATGGTACTGTCCAGCAGATTGGGATCCCATTTTTATGATGCTTGAAACCTATGACACGATAATTGGTGATTTATTAGAGTCGGGAGAGAGAATAATCGGAGTTACAGGATTACATCAGGTTCCCCACGAGGAGCAAACCTTCTATTGGAGACCAATAGCCCATAAAGACTTTCTATTGGAGTGTGGTCTTAAAGGAGAATTCAGTATAATTCCTAGAATGTCTCGAGACTTCCTTATCGAAGTTTCCGATGATAAGCACGCATTAGAAATTGAAAATCACCTTAATCAATTTACTGATTCCGTTAGGTCAAAATCAGTATTCAGAGTTGATAATCGTGGGACATCAATATTCGTCGAGGTGATTTACGACGATGATTTAGTTGAAGGGATGAGTTTTGATGGACCTGATGGGATCTCTATGGCCTCATTAAAATCGAAGTTAGCTTTTGTAGCAATCAAGAATGGTAAACATGATGGCTTAGGTTATGTGTTTAGTAATATGCCAATGGACTTACCTCAAGAGATTAAGCTAACTGAGGTCTATGACTTTATAAAGCGAAACGCATTAGCCGACGCTGGAGTAGCATAAGAGGATAAATAAGATTAATTAAAAGCCGACTCATCTACCGTTCGTGTTTGGAAAGGCTAAAAGTCTTTAAAATCAACGCAACCTAACTTCTCCCCAGAATTATCCCGTGACCCAAAACAAATCCATACTGCGGGCCCGCAAGGCCGGCAAAGGATACAAAATCAAAACCTTCAGTAACAGAGACTCCCCAAAACAACTACTGGCACGTTCTAGATATATCCTTTAC
>Ga0209532_1002693_pt1 | contig 12333 bp, 12 predicted proteins | sample COG_02_FD_184746 | JGI IMG/M metagenome (GOLD analysis project Ga0209532, IMG submission 184746) | Pelagic Microbial community sample from North Sea - COGITO 998_met_02 (SPAdes) (version 2) | ecosystem: Environmental > Aquatic > Marine > Neritic zone/Coastal water | place: Helgoland, sampling... | reverse complement strand
ATGTACCATAACCTCTAGACCGCGTGGATATATTACATCATCTGCATCTAGGTACTTTATGTACTTGCCTTTAGCATAAGATGCTGCTTTGTTGCGGTTGGGGTAATCTCCTAGGTTTTGAGCGTTGACATAGACCTTTATACGAGCATCCTTTTTCTCATAGCTTTTGGCGATAGCCACAGAGGTATCTGTAGATACATCATCTACAATAATAAGCTCCCAATCATGGTAGCTAGAGGCCAAAACACTGTCTATACAAGCTGCAATGTACTTTTCGCGGTTGTAAACGGTGGTAAGGATTGAAACTTTAGGTTTCCTAGACATCATCTATTTAATATAGTCTTTCCAAAAACTAATTTCATTTTCATTTTCCCATTTATGACATCCGAAGGGTAAGTGACCATTTAAATGTTTTAATGATTCTTCACAGCGTTTTTCAAAACTAAATTTTAATGCCTCATTACAATTAGGTATACTAAACCAATCAAATTTTCTTGAAATATATAAGCCCCAAAACACATCCTCTCCACTTTTGAAATTATTAAACAACCAAAAGGTGTTATTGGCAATCGTAAAGTTTTTAAATAAACTTACTATTCTTGACAGGCGTGATAAATTTTTGTTTTTATTTAAATAAACAAAACATTCCTTGTATGTATACACGTAGGAAAAACTATATAAGACTTTGAGTAGGGAACTTGTTTTTCTAAGGGATAAACCTCCATTTCCAACACCTATAAAAGCCTTTTCTAGACTCTCTTCCTCATTTGTTTCTTTAAACCAAGGCGCACCTATGTAATCATAATTTTTATTACACCAATTTTTTAATTCATCTCTAAAAACCCAAGCATCAAGTTCATAAAAAAGGACATATTTATATCTTCTGTAGCGTTTATAAATAAATGGATCTATTTTTAGTCTTGCAAAACTTTCATAGGTTTTTTGCCATTTTGGAGGTATATAATCTATTATAATATTTGGGAAAATGGTTTGATAAGCAGATACGTCTAGGCCTTTTGGACAAATTAAATAAGATGGATAGTGACCTAACACTTTCTTATATTGTTTTAGACTAGCTATTTCAGATAACGTTGGATAAGCTTTGTGCACAATAATAAGAGTAGCCACTAGATTTTTATCATTCATTTTTATGGCTTTTAAATCTGAACAAGTATCCATAGATTAATTTGAGTGGGTTTTTGTTGAATATGCAGATATATTTATAAAGAAATTTAAAGTTTACCAACTCATTATTTCTAGAAACAAAAATATCAATGCAGTTTACTATTGGTGTATTAACGGCGGTTGAAATAATTGAATCTTCCAATGCTTTTTTGTTTTTTAATATAGCAAACATCTCACAGGCCTCAATCCACATAAGCCCATTCTTGGTATTTATTGAGCGAACGTTCTCTTTGTGAAACCTAAAATTATTTAGTGGTTTATTTAAAAAAATAAGATTAAACTGAGATAAAATTAAATTGTAAACTAACCAATCTCCTGATAATTTAAAAGGGTTATTCGGGAGATCAACCTGTTGAAGAGCCTCTTTTTTAATTAAACATGCTGAGGCATTCGGTATCATATTTCCTCCCAACATATATTGTTTTATAAAGGCCATACCATTGTAAAAACACCATTTGTTTTTATTAGGAATTATTGGCTTTTTTGATATGGTATAGGTAATCTCTCCTTTTTCATTTATAGCGTTTGAATTTGCATACACAATCCCTATATTTTTGTCTTTATTAAATAATGATAGAAGATTTTCTAAAAAAGAAAGGTCTGCAACATCATCACTCTCAGCAATCCAAATAAACTCTCCTTTTGTTAATGCTAAGCCTTTTGCCCACTGCTTAAAGGGACTACCACTGTTTTTATCATTAAAAACAATATGGCTTGTTTTTGGGTGCTTGGCATAAGTGTTTAAAATTGTAACACTATCATCATTACTACAATCATCCAGTAAAATAACCTCAAAATCTTGATAGGTTTGGTTGTATACACTTTCTAGCCGCTGAGGCAAATACTTAGCATGGTTGTAATTAGGAATGATTATAGATACTTGAGGATGTTTAGCTGAAAACATTATAGATTTACTTATTTAAAAGTGTATAATTTAAAATAGGCGTATATTTTTTTGAGATAAATTTTTTTAACTCATTAATTAGTTTATTTGAATCTGAATTTTTTAAAATTTTTATTTTTGTTTTTATCTCGTTAACGTCATCAAAACAATCATTTTGGTCTGAAAAAATCATGGTTTCACAAGAAGCATACCTAAAGCAAATTTTTCCATGATACAAAGACTCAAAATAAACTGATGAATTAAAGGTGATACAGAAATCTACTTCGTTAGATTTTAAAAGTTGATTTAAAAGAACCCCCTCTTTTATCATTTTGAAATTATATTTTTCACATAACTTGAAATATTCAAATCTTTCGAGACTAGGGTGTAGTTTTACTGATATTTTGATGCCACTTTCTGATAATTTCGATATCTCTTCTAGTAACTTTAAATTAGATTTATGGTAAGAAATACCTGGCAAAAGAACCAGGCATTTTTGAAATCTCAAATTAAAGTTTACTGGAACTTTACTAAAACGCGGATTACCGGCAATAATGACTTTAACATCTTTATTAAATTCTCTAATTAAAGTTTTTGTATAATTATCCCAAGCAAAAAAATACTTTGCACTAATGTTTTCATAATTCAAAACGTCAACCTTTACCTCATTCTTAAATTTGGCATAATATCCATGCTGAAGAGAATATGTTGTGATATTTCTTTTATTAAAATATTCTGTTAAATAGACATCACAATGGGCCGAACTATTAAAAGCAATAAAAGAAGTTACTTTATTTAAATTACACAGTTCTAGGTGATCGATTGTGTTTTTAATTTTACTTAATATGGCTATGAGATATAATTTTTCTTTAACTTTTCCTTTTTTTGTTACCATAACTTCAAATGAAGTAAAAAAAAAGTTTTTTATTGAATTTAAATTAAACACATTGATTTTTTTTATTTCTCTTAATCGATAATCAATAACTTTATTAAAGTTTAATAACGGTTTTAAAATATTTAAGTAATCGCTGTAATCCTCACGGTCTGGAAATTGATTTGAAATAATAATACCAGAAGTGTTTTTTTCATAATTATAAAAAGTTTCAATTGTTCTTGAATAAGAATATAAATTATAGATAAAATTCATACTTTTTAACTTTATACCATTAAAAGATCTTTGCTGCAGAAACGGCATTAAATCAGAACCCAAAATTTGTTTTATGTTATATCCACGATAATAACATTGACCGTAAGTGCTCTTGATTTTGAGATATTTTAAATATATAGAGTCATTCATATCGTGTTATTAACTTAAAGATATCTTAGGTGGCCTTTTATTATTTATTATAATTTGAGAACAAATTGGATGATACCCTTTAATTAATAATTAAACTTTTTTTTCACAAATAGCGATAAAGCATTCTGCTAAAGCTTTATTTTTATCTGTTGTAATTATCATACCTCTTTCTTGATTATGATTATACTTCCAATTATGACCAGAATTTTGATTAAATAGTCTTTTTATTTCAAACTTAGTTTCCAAAACTCTTTTAAACTCCTCTAAATCATATTCTTTAGTATGATGAGACATCATAGATAATGGCCATTCATTTGGAGTAGAAATAATAAGTTTACCTCCGGGTTTTAATATCCTAAAAAACTCTTCAATTAATATATTTTCATCAGAAACATGTTCTAAAGTTTCAAATGACACTAACGTATCAATTGAGTTATTTTTTAAAGGCACGTTTTCTGCAGGTGAGCATACGAATTTACTGCCCTTTACATTATGTGTTTTTTGAGCATAAGAAACTGTAGCTTCATCAATATCAACACCAATACAATGTTTTGCCATTCCTTTTTCTAAGAGCAATCTTGTTCCATATCCGGTGCCACAAGCTACATCCGCTACATTTTTATCTTTGACGAAATCTAAAGCAAAATTATACCTATCTAGATGAAAGTTTCTTCTAATAGGATTAGTGTAATCATCATCTTCAATTAAAGCATCCATTCTTTCATCTTTATTAATCTCTAACCATAATCTATTAGGGTTATTAATCATTGTGTTTAGTTTATTTTCTAACCTCATCACTCTAATTGACAAAGAGTATAGATTCCTTGGGTCATATAATTTTATTGCTTTTTTTACTTTTTTTAAAATCATTATTTCTGTTATTTATTTTAGATATTACTTTTGGTAAAACATATTTTATAAACAAATCGCGATAGTATAAGAATTATTTAGATGATAATTTTTTTCCTTGCATGAACTTAATTTTTAATTTTGATTCTAATTATTAATATTTATTATCTCAATTCTATATTTACTAGTCTACTCCCCCCTCTTATTTTTCTCAAATAATAATAAGGCTTATGCCAAAATTTAGCTGCTTTTTTTGGTAAACCATCTAAACACTTGCCAATAAAGTGTTTTAGATTTTGCGCAATGACCTCATCTTTTAAATGCTCTGGCACTATATTATTTTTAAAAAAAGGGGCAGACAAGTATTTTTCTTGTAACTGTGTAGAGGCATCCACTTCTTTGATATATGTAATGGCGGCATCAAAAGAAGGGAAATCATGAATGTTGATAAAACAATCTGGGTTTATATCTCTAGTTATTTCTGGATCTCCCCAATAAATAGGAATACAACCCTCTAGCCATGGTTCTGCAATTTTTTCTGTGGTGTAACCAGGGTAGGAACTATTCTCAAAAGCAATATTAAATAAGTACTTATTTATAAAGTCTCGTTTATTAGCTACTGGTCCTCCTACATTATTGGCATATTTACCGCCAGAGGCAATCTCTTTGTATTTTGATAATTCATGGAAGAAACTTATGCGCTGTTCAGTCTCGGTGGCATTACTCACTACAAAAGAGCAGAAACCTCTTTTTTTATGTAGGAGCGTTTTTGCATCTCTTTTCTTTGTTAAATTTTGATTTGTAAAATATGCAGAATATAGAGGCATTCTGAAATGATTCGGGTAATTATTATAATCAAAAGATACGGCAAAATCACAGAATCTAAAATCTGGTCGTATGTTTTCTGCGGTATAAAAAACACGAGGACAACTGTATTTTAAAAACTCTGTACCATAACATGAATAAATGATAAGATCTGGAGTGTCAGACAATTCTAATTCAAAATGTTTGAATAAAAATTTATATAAACAATGGCTATCCCAAACGAAACCATCATAAAAATCAACAAATTTTATTTTTAATTTCGTTTTAATTTTTATTGGATATTAAATTTTCTGTCATTTTTCTAACTATATTTTGCCAATTATATTTTTCATTAATTAACAGTAAGGACTCACTTGCTAAGTTTTTCAAAATAGCTGGCTTGTTGACAGTATCAATAATCACTTGTTGAAATGCAATGGGATCATTGGCAATTATAATATGTTCATTTTCGATATAATCTATACCCTCAGCGCCAATACTGGTACTAATAACTGGCAAGCCAAAACTCATGGCTTCTAAAATTTTTAAACGAGTACCACTACCCTTCAATAAAGGTACAATAGCAATGTTGTTTTTTTGATAGTAGGGCGCTACGTCTTTAACTTCACCTATAAAATTTATTTGCGGGTCTATTTTTAAAGGTGCGTAAGCATTATCATGACCATTTCTACCTATAACGGTTAAGGTAATACCTTTAATAGTAGTCTTTAATTTTGGCCAAATTGTTTCATAAAACCATAATAAGCCGTTTTTATTAGGCGCATAATCTAAAGATCCACAAAATATAAGGCTGGGCTCAGAGAAATCTTTTTGAACAAACTTTTTTTGAGTTGTCCCGTTAGGTACCACTACCCCTTTTATTCTATTTTTATTTAAGCGTAGAAATTCTGTCACATCATTTGCGCTGCACGCAATAAAGTAATCGGCATAGGTATACATATGGCTTTCTTGATGTTTTAGTCTATTAAATGTCTTTTTGTGTTTTTTGATACTCAGGTCATGACTCTGCTTGTAAAGCAGATGGTCAACATTATGTTGGTCAACAATTCTTATAGCATTTGGCCACCAATTTTTTATAGCCTTACCAAGTGCCATGGAAGATAAATGTTCCATGAGTATATAATCGAAAGTTTCTGTTTTAGACAACTGTTTTAGTACTGGGTAAAAATCTAAAACAGTAGCTTCTGCAGGGCCCTTTAAGGTGCCCATATACCAACGATATTTTATAGCATTCATTAATTTAGCTTTAAAGCCATCAAGCTTTAAAGACTTTGCAGGATTAAGTATTTTAATGTTTTTAAAATTAGTGTCAACTATGTCACTTGCTGGCTGAAGAGTAATAAGGGTAACATCAAAATATGTAGCCAGCTCTGTACATAAATGGTAACAGCGTAAAGCACCTCCATTTATAGGGGGTATAAATTCATTATAAGGTATAATATGAAGAAGCTTTTTTTTAATCTTTAACACGTTTTAAAAAACTTATAAATGGTTTACTAATGGCGTTTGCAATACGCCAATTTTTGGACTCTTGTAAAATTTTAACTTTCTGCCTGTCCAGATACATATCAAGACTGTTATTTATAGTTGTATCTATAAAATTTTCCTGGTACTGCTTTGGTAGTTTTGGTTTTAAATACAATGCTGCTTTAATTGCGACAGTGGCTAAAATCTTGGTACCATTCGTGAAATTAGAATCCCCCATATGGTAATTACACAGTACCTTATCTAGCATGTAATAGTTTTCATCTTTTAATGCTACAAGCACGTTAAACACCCAATCTTCACAGCGGTATTTGTAATCTTCTGGAAAAGGTGCTTCTTGGTCTTCCCAAAGAGAACGTTTATATAATGCTGCATGTGGAGGAAAAGCTACCCCATTGTGCCATTTAAAAAGAATTTGCTCAAGGGGTTTTGTGGTTAATTTTTCAAACTCATAGTATTTGTAAACCTCTTTTTTTTCAAGATAAAATTGATGATCGCAAATACAAACTGCTATCTCAGGATTATCCTCAAATACTTGTACTTGTTCTTTTAACTTGTTGGGTAAAAAAGTATCATCACCATCCAGAAAGTTTACAAAAATTCCTGAGGCCAATTTAAACCCTGTATTTCTAGCTACAGAAACACCTTGATTATTCTGAAACAAATACGTGAATCTTGTATCATCTTTAATAAACTCTTTAATTAGGACTGCACTGGTATCTTTAGAACCGTCATCAACAATGATACACTCCCAGTTTGTATAGGTTTGTGCTACAATACTTTCTAGAGTATTAGTAATGCAATGTGCTTGATTATAGCAGGAAACGATAATAGATACTAATGGTTGTTTCATTAATCTACATTTTTTGATTTGGCAAAGTAATACCAGCACCGTAAACTTAGTTGATCTCCAGCAAGGCGTCTTAGAACTTTCATCTTATAAGTATTGAATTCTGGGAAATGAGGATATAAGTTAAAGGCTTTATTTAAATAATTAATCGCTACACTATTATGCTGCTTTTCTAATTCCATCGCGTGCCAAAATAAATACTGTGCTGCTGTTTTTTGTCTTTTATTAGTAAATAAATCTAACCGTTGGAATTCTGCAATCCATTTATCATGAAATGCTAAAGCGTTTAGAGCTCCACTTGAGGTCATAATACGATCACCATCGTGCTCTCGCCACAAGCCGGTAAGCTTGGGTAAATATTCGAAATTACCTCCGGCAATGGCGCCGCGTAAAAAATAATCAATCTCTTGATTTCTATTAAGGCTTTCATCCCAGAGTCCAATTGTATTTATGAAACTCCGTCTGAATAAAAAACTTAGAGTATGAATGACACGACCTCCGTAAAATTGATCAATAGGATTATCCCATTTCTCACCTTTAACAAGCACATGATTCTTTATTGTGCCGTGATGCCAATTTCCATAAACTCCATCAATCTTCTCTTGGTTTTGGAGTACTGAAACTTGATTTTTAATTTTATTTGGGTACAGTATATCATCTGAATCTAAAAATTGAATAAACTCACCCGAAGCATTTTTAATACCGTTATTCCTTGCACTAGGCGCACCAGAATTTTCTTGTTTAACAAGCTTTATTTCAAACACATCATCATTATTTTGATCAATAAGATGTTTAACAGTTTTTACGGTGTTATCTGTTGAACCATCATCAATAACAATGCATTCTATTGGTCGGTACGTTTGATGATAAACAGATTTTATTGCCTCCTCAACGAGCGATCCCCTGTTATATACAGGAATGATAACCGATGCTAAGGCTTTTTTATTTTCTAAAACTATTTCGGACATGGCTAATGGAATATTTTACTAACACCGACCATAAAATCCTCCTCAAGATGAGTCAAGTTAAAATACTTATCAAAAGCTAAGAATGAAGCTAATCTATATTCTTCTAAATCGGATAAGATGGTGTTCAATGCCTCTAAAGTAGTAGTATTTTCACTTATAGACACCCCACACCTAAACTCATTAAAGAGTTTTGTATAAGATTCATTATGATTTGAAACAATTGGAATGCCGTGTTTAAGAAATAAGGCGATTTTTTGGGATGAAAACGCAGTATAACGATCATTTGCATTGTCATTGCTGTAGATGGCAAAACCTATATCAGCAGAGCAGAGTATATATGTGATTTGTTCCTCTGGTAATTTATCTAAAGAAAAAATAATTTTGTTTTTAACATCAGCTTTTTTTAAAACCTGTATGTATCCATCTATCATTTCGAAACCATGAAAAACAACTAGTACATCATCTTGCAGCGTTTGTGCGGCTTGGATAATCTCTTCGCAGTACCTTTGAGGAGCCATTCCTCCAAAAAACAAGGCGATTTTTTTGTTATTTGGTATATTAAATTTTTCATGAAGAAAAGAAGACTTCTTTTTAATGATTGGCCCTGGCACTGATACAGGTAAATAAATGGCATCATTATTAACCTCATTTGCTTCAAATAAAGCTTTTTTCCTAAACTGGTCTTGAATAAGAGTTGCTTTAGATTGACGATGAAAATACTTTTCGGCATCTCTAAGATGACCTTGAGAGGCTAGCATAGGATGGTTTTCGATGTACAATTCTAAGCTGTAGTATAATATAGGAATATTTAATTTTTGAGCTATTAAGCCACACCATATTAAACCTTGCTTTTCTATTCCTACGCAAAAGTTATATTCTTCATGCTTTATATCGTTATAAGAATCTAACAGTACTTTTCGATCGATTTTTATATGGTTAGAATCAAATAATTGATTTGTTTTGGATTTGTATTTCCTGAAAGTTATCTTATTATACAATTTACCTAAAACACTATTTTCATTTTTATATGCACTTGATATATCTTGAAGCTCACTAACTTCAAAGTTATCGTGGTTCATGGATTCTTTAGAAACAAAGTCCCCTATTTCGAGGTTGTAGCCCAAAAAATCTACATGATAATCATGATTAACAAACATAAGCGCTAAATCTCTACTGTAACTTTGCAAAGGCCAATCATATTGAAAAATAGCGATACGTTTTTTCGGCATTAGGACAATACTTCTTTAATAGATTCAACGATATAAGGGATATGATTAAGATCTAAACCTAAGCCCGAAGGAATATAAAACCCATTACGAGCGATGTGTTCAGCTACTGGATATTTTTCATTTTTGAACAGTCCCATTTTTTGAAAAACAGGTTGCTCATGCATCCCATAAAAGAAAGGGCGCGATCCTATACCCTTATCTTTTAATGCCTTCATTAGGGTTTCTGCAGTTTGGCCATTCTTTAAAACAATAGTATACACCCAATAAATATTTTCGGCATAATTGGTATGAGCCAAAGGAAGTTGTATGCCATTAATGCCATCTAAGTTAGCATTGTAAATCTCACCAATGAGTCTCTTTTTATTTATAGCCTCGTCAAACCGTTCTAGTTGTGCCAAACCTATTGCAGCTTGTAGATTAGTAATTCTAAAATTCCAGCCTAACTCATCATGTACAAAACGTCTTTCGGGCTTAAAACAAAGATTCCTGAGAGATCTACATTTTTGAGCTAAAGCATCATCATTACAAACAATCATACCGCCCTCTCCTGTAGTAATGTGTTTATTTGGGTAAAAACTAAAAGTGCTTATATCTCCAAAGCTACCGCAAGGCTTGCCTTTATATGTTTGGCCATGTACCTCAGCGGCGTCTTCAATAATTTTTAAATTATATTTTTTCGCCAAATCTAAAACAATGTCCATTTCTACCGGCAGGCCGTAGATGTGAACCACCATAATAGCCTTTGTTTTTGGTGTTATTTTAGCCTCGATTTGACTCACATCCATATTAAATGTCAATGGATCTGCATCTACCAATACCGGTTTTGCTCCTGCCCTTATAATAGCAGTAGCACAACTAATAATAGTGAACGTTGGCATAATAACCTCATCACCATCAGTAATGCCCAAAGCAGCAATAGCTGCGTCTAAAGCAACAGATCCATTAGCAACAGCAATAGCGTGTTTTCTGTCTACGGTTAATGCAAATTTATCTTCAAAACGTTTTACATAAGGCCCCTCTGAGGAAATCCAACCCGTAGTTATACAATCTGTGACGTATTTTAATTCGTTACCATTTAATCTGGGTTCATTTACGGGTATAAACATTATTTTATAGTTAGTTGTTTTATACTAGATTCAAAACGCTCTTTATCACTATCACCCGCATATGGGCCTTGTTTCACTTCAATCATTTGAGTTTCTTCAAGCATTTCAAAACCATGACCGCCAGATGCTAAGAGTATAACGTCTCCTGTTACTAAAATAACGCTTTCTAAATAGAGCTTCTCATCTGTATATAAGTCTACACGTACCTTCCCTTTTCTAATTAGTAATACCTCTTGAGTGAAATGAACTTCTCGCATTACCAAATTATGAACATGTGGCTCAATTTGTTTTCCTTTTGGGTGTTTCATGTAGGCCAATTGCTGTGAGAAATCATTGGGTGTGAAAAATTCTAATCCCTCTTTCTCATAATTGGCAGTAATAATAAGCGCAATGATTTTTTGATTATGGGTTATAGTCTTCATTTTTTGTTTGTTTGTTTTTTATTATGACAAAATATATGCGCTTAAGTATAAATATTGGTGAGAGGTTGCTTTGAAATCTTTGATAAAATTTAGGGTTGAGATAAGCCACAACTTTTTGAAATGCTTTTTGAAATAATGTTATGTGTTCATTATTTAATATTTTGAGAGTTGTTTTTCTCCAATTTACCCAATCCTCTATATTAAAATATTTTAATTGTATGAGTTTTAAATGAACTATAAATACATCTAAACCAGCATGCTTTTTAATTTCTAGCTCATGCTTGTTAACAATATAACTGTAACCAAGTACATCATTTTTTTTATGTTTTGAAATAGTAGCACCCTCATGCAGATTATATACAAATAGTGCCTCTACATTAAACACAAAATCTTCGTGTTTAGCAAGTCTAATTGCCGTATCCCATTCTTGAAAAGCGACTATCTCTTCATCTAAAAAGTTTATGGCCTCTAGATTCCTTTTTTTCACAAATAACCCTTGAAACATTGGTCCTGTTTGACATAATAATTTTTTGTAGGTGTCCTCTGAAACATCTGGGATTGAAAATTTTTCTCTAGAAACACCATTATCTACAAAGGCATCACAATAAACAATATTGGATTTCGTATTTAACGTAACCATATATTGCTTTTCTAAATATTCTGGCATCCACTGGTCATCAGAATCTAAAAAAGCGATCCATTCCCCCGTTGCTGCTTTTATGCCCTTGTTCCTGGCTTTTTGTGCTCCTGAATTTTTTTGAAGTGGTATAATTTTAACTAACGGGTGATTGTAATGTTTTACTACCTGCAGGGTATCATCAATAGAACAGTCATCAACAACTATAATTTCTTGAGGCATTAACGTTTGATTTATTACGCTATCTAGACAATATGCTATTGTTTTTGCTCGATTATAAGTGGGTATTATTACTGTTATTGGGTTAAAGTTCACTATTATTTATTCTTTAAAGATTTAAAGAGATATAAGTGACTATTACCGGTAACTAAAGGATTGCTAGTGTCAAACATATTTACAAAATTCTCTTGCTCATAACCAATTGTTATTACCTGTTTTATAGCTTCTGCCAATTCAGAGCTGCTATTTAAACTAAAACAAGGCATCCCGTTTTCTTTTAAAACTTGAGTTATATTACCCGTTTTACAACCTACAATAGGCGTGTTAAAAAAAGCCGCCAAAAATGGTACTCCAGAATTTAATGTATCTATGCGCGGT
>Ga0209532_1002689_pt1 | contig 12346 bp, 24 predicted proteins | sample COG_02_FD_184746 | JGI IMG/M metagenome (GOLD analysis project Ga0209532, IMG submission 184746) | Pelagic Microbial community sample from North Sea - COGITO 998_met_02 (SPAdes) (version 2) | ecosystem: Environmental > Aquatic > Marine > Neritic zone/Coastal water | place: Helgoland, sampling... | reverse complement strand
CCCAATGCAAAGGCTTATCGGGGTGGTGTTGGTCGTTTCCTGCCTTAGAGCATCTAGATACTTCTTTTAGTGCGTTAGGAAAGTATTTAAGTACTCCTGAAAATACAGGGGTTGCCTTACGCTCTGCAGCTACGTCTTGGTTTCCAAATGGCGGATTCTCTAACATACCTTGTACGTCTTGAGATGTGCTTTGGTAAAACCTAGAGCAAGACCCTAGGTTATCGCCATCACACGTGCAATTTAAACACTGCATTATAAAACCATTAATTCGTTTACTGCAGTTTTACCACCCAATACTACAGCACAACCGATAGCAGGCTTCTTACCCACTTTCATATAAGCCATAGCGTAGCTTTTAGCGTCAATACCACAACCTACTTGGCAACCAAATACTCTAGAGTTAGCCCCTACGAAATACTCAGTATATGCCTGTGTATGTAAGTGACCTTGTACAGTGCTACGCATATCTGCTCTAGCTTTAGTCTTAGCCGTTCCCGCTTCTCCGTGGATATACAAAACGTCATCAATTTCTACAGATGTAACAAACTTCCAATTAGGGGTGTTTAGTACTTCTGAGTATTCCTTTACCCATTGTTTAGGCACTCCACCTGATTGAGCCTTACGGATAATGATTCTATCGTGGTTACCTACAGTAACGTGAGCGTCAGGGAATCTGTGATACCATCTAGCTAGTCTATCAATAGCTAATTGAAGCTCTTGACCTCCACCCATTCCATCGGCGTCTGTCTCGTGGTAGCTACTATAGTGGTTATCTATAACGTCTCCAATAAATACTACCTGATTGCAGTTGTATCTCTCGTATACTTCTACACAATGGTCGAAGTAGCTCTCTAGGTCAAATGGTGCGTGTAAGTCTCCTACCACTAACACTCTAGATTCTTTGTTATTAAAGAAGTTAAAGTTAGCTAATTTAGCTCCCTGTAGTCTAGGTCTTACGTCTGCTTTTTTACTTTTCTTTTTACTCATAATTGGGTTTATTTAGAATAATTAATTTTAGGTTTTTTAGATTTTTCTATTTCTTTTGCTTCGATTATATTCGCTACGTGTAAGAGTTCTGAAGCTATTCTCTTATACTGCTCTGCGTCTGTTTTATCCTTACCTGTGGAGTGAAACCACTGTAGCCTAGTCGCTAGTTGGTCAGCTATAGTGGTCAGCTCCTTAATAGGTTTTTTTCTAAGTTGGTTACTATTTAGCTCCTTCATATATCTTAAATAAGTCGTCTATAAGATTAACTAGACAAGGGCTACAATTAGTTACTTTACGCTTAGCTTTAAATACGTGGTTAAAAATAGATACTAATTGCTTTTGATTATCTATGTTAACGCTAGTAGGTCTCTTGGGTGTAAAGAAGTCATCTAAAAAGTCAAATTGCTCTGTCTCTAGATTGTTTAGTTTTCTGTTAGGAAACAACTCATTAAGCTTTTCAGCTCTAGCTTTGCAACCGCAGTCATCTACTAAGGTTTCTACTACTTTTTTGATTCCTGTTACTTCTGTGAACTCTGTTACTATATCTCCTAGTCCTGAGTTCTTAGCTTCTCCTAGAATATCTAGCACTACAGCTTTTTTGATTCGTAACTTCTGAGCTATTTTGCCTGCAGTGAATCCTTCAGCGTTTAACTCAAATACTCTGTCATTTTGATTTTCCATTATATTAGGGTTTTGATTAATAATGCAAGTATATGTAATTTAATTAACATACACAAGCTTTTTAAGGTTTATTTATATTAATTCGTGTTCGTCATTTAAAAAGTCTTGGTAATCTTCGTGAAGCTTTTCAGCTATCAAAAGCTTAGACCTCTTTATGGATAGGTATATGGTTCTTATTCCTATACCGCTCTCTTCTGCTATTGTTCTAAAACTCTTACCTGTCTCCAAGTAAGTTTTAAATAGTGAATAGTCAAACCACTTAGAGCCTTCTTTTACGATGCTATACATCTTTTGCTCTATAGCTTCTAGTCCTTCTTTGTCTCTGTCTACACCTTCGTCTATGAAGTTATAGGTTTCCTCAAAGTCGTATTGACTACCTAAGTAGTTAAACTTTAGATTTGACTTCTTTTTTATAGCATTAACAATTATAGAGCGTAGCACAAAAAACATATAGCCCTTAGATACTTTACCTTTAGTATTTACTACCTTGTCGAATAAGTCCTCGTATCTCGCAAGCCTTAAATAGCCTTCTTGTACAAAATCTTCAGCGTAGTTAAACACTTCATTGTTATTACCTGCTATAGCTCGAGCCATTTTAATATACTCAGAGTGATACTCGGCTAACATCTCTAAGGCTTTATTTTTATCATTCATTTTAAAAAGCAATTTCGGGGTTAATATTAGGTACTTCCATACTCGCAACTTTTGAATGGTCTATTACATCTCTACCTGCAACTGTGAACGCTACATTACCTGCCTGCATTCTCAAGCTTATAGGTGTATCCATTCCTGTAGGTCTACCTCCTGTCTCAGTCTCTTTCACCTTTACTACGTGGATATCTGAAACCATCCACCTTGTAGGGTGCTGTGTGTATCTGTGAATACTAATAACATCGTCTGCTCTGTTTCCCCACTTACCACCACCTTCTACGTCTGCCATTCCACAAGGCTGAGGTAAGCCTGCAAACTCGTGGTCTTGTGTGTGTTTACGTCTGAGGGCTTCTGTGACTGCGTGAGCATTAAGCCAAATAGTTACATTGTTATTTTTACAAAATAGTCTCATTTCTGAGGCTACTTGGTAGTCGTATTCGTGTCCACCTACTGAGCGTAATAATTGAGGGTCTTTAATAAGAGAGTTGTAAGGGTCTATAAGTAAGCCGTCGTAGTGCCAAACATCTAGTATTTGTTTAGCTTCAGTCATTAGACTTCGGGCACTATAGAGCTTGTCTACTTTCATTATTTTGAAATGGTCATTTATCCACTCCATCTCCTTCTCAATCTGTGCGTCAGGTATTTTCTGTATTGGTGTACCTGTTTTAAATTCTAGTAATTTTCTAGCTATACTATAGTCTGAATTCTCAGAACTAAATATAAGCCATTTAAGGTCGTGCTTTAAAGAGTAAGCCATCTGTAAGTACAATATCACTGTAGTCTTTCCTGTGTTGGCGTGTCCTACGCAAATGTTGAAAGCTCCTTTTTTGTATCTTAAGTATTGGTCTACCTCTTCTATATCCAAACCTAACCCTTGCTCTATCCTGTCGTACTTTACATCGTACAACTTATCTTTAATTAATTTAATATCTGTTAACATCTTAGGGTTTTTAAGTTAGTGAATAAAAAAGGGGGCTGTGACACCCCCGTAATAAATTACTAACTAGAATGGTAGGTCAGGTGTCTCTCTACCTGCTAATGATTGCTCAGAAGCTTCTGTCTGACGCTCTACTCGCTCTGCAGCCTGTATGTTCCCGTCTGTCCAAACTACTTTACCGTTTCCGATATAAGCCTTAGCTTCTTTAGCTTCTCTCTGCTCCTTAGTCTGCTCCATAGCAGCTGATGCATTCTGTCCGTAAGCGTTAGTGTCATCGTTTACAAAGATAGTTACGTTAGCCCATCCTTTATCGTTGAACTTGATTTTGTCTTTGCTGATTCCTACTGAAATTATTGAACTCATAAATTTGTGCCTCTCTTAAAGGCTTTTATTAGGGTTTAATTGTGGCAATATTGCCGAGTGCGAATATACGTTTTTTTTATGATATACGCAAGCTTTTTTTAATTTATTTTTACTCAGCCTTACTAGCTTTTAATAAGGTGTTTTTTACTACGTTACTCAAGGTGTATTTAGCTTCTACTTGTGCTACAGATACTGTCTTATTAGTTACAGCTTGTATAGCTTTTAAATAAGCCTCAGAGTTTAACTTAAGCTCAGCTTTAGCTACAGCCTTTGCAGGTGCTTTACCGTGCATGTTAGTTGCGTCTGCGTCTTTGGTGTCATCTAATAAGAATAAACCTCCTAGAGCGTATTTACGTGCGTATGAGCTAGAAGCTCCTGACGCTTGGGCTTTATCCATACCTTTACGATTAAGGTCTAGTCCTGCCTGCGCTCTTACTGAAAAGCTTTGGTCTCCGTCTGTTATAGAAGCTGTAGACTCTACAAATAATGAGCCTCCTACCTCTATTACTTCGTCAGATATGCTAAGGAATAGTCCGTATTTAAAACAGATAGGTTTTGCAGCTTCGAAAATATCTTCTGCGTTTCTGTAGCTATACTTTCCAAAAGAGTTGTATTGGCTCTTAGGTGCTTTTAGCTCGTTTTGTACTTTTACTAATTTTGCAATCATATTTATTATATTAAGGGTTTATTAATTTATGCGAATATACGTAAAATATATTTATTGTGCAAGCTTTTATCGTGTTAATTTGTACTCTACTACGTAGCTACCTGTTAATAGTGTTAAGGTTAAGTTTCCGCTAACGTCTTCTACGTAAGTGTATTCCTCTTGAAATATACCTGTATCTGTGTACACGGCTAAATATAGTGTAGTGTCGTCAAAAGTAAATGCTGTAGTGAAGCTACTTTCTGAGCCACTCTCACAGCTCAAGTCTTCTGCTATGTTGACAGAAGTTTCTGTGAAGCTCCAAGTCTTGTTACAGGTGTCAGATAATTCTCCATTAATGAAGGTTTGATTGTTAAAATACTCTCCTGTAAAGATAGCTAGTTGGTTTTCTGACTGAGCCATTTCTTCTGTTGTGCAACTAAATAATGTTGCGATTGTTACGATTGTTAAAATTACTTTTTTCATAGTTGTTAAATTTAAGGTTTATTATTAAGGTTTATTATTAAATGGTTTGTAGTGTTAATTCTAATCTAGATATTTCGTTTTTAATTAATGAGCTAACCTGTTTTGATATAGCTGTAGTTTGTAATTGGTCTTTTAAGATTGTAATCATTCTAACTGTGTTCATAATATTTTTTTTAAGGGTTTAATTTAAGGTTTATTTATTTTTAGTTTATTGCAAATTGGTTAGTTATAGTACACTCGGTCATAACATACTTAGTGTTATTTAACTCGTAAAGTCTTACTACTTGGTCTCCGTTGTTTTTTACTGAGATACATTTTCCGTTGTTGATTAAGTTTGTTGCAGTCATAATATTTTTGTTTTTGTTATAAGCGTTATTGCTTGGTACAAAGATACAACCCTTTGTTTGTATTCTCCAAACTTTTTTACAACTTTTTTTAAAATATTTTGCAATTAATTTATAACTAGCTAGAACGCAGTTACTTAGAGGGCAAAGTTTTTTTCTTTTTTTTTGCCTTAATTAGAATATCTTTACATTTAGAGCAAATTAGCTCATCTGTTTGCCTATACCATATAGTAAAAGCTCTCTTATGCTTAGGACACTTATCTGTAGGTTTAGTCATCGAAGTTAAGTTTGTGGTTTATATAGTGTAATACTTGTAGTTCCTTCTCTTGGCTATCTATCATATTACAGATAGTCTCTTGAGATACTCCGTAGTCTAGTACACCATCTTGAGCCATTTTATATTCTTGTAGTTTCTTTGTTGCAAAGAAGATTAAAGCTTCTAGCTTATTATCTGCTCTGTCTATTAGTTGGTTTTTTGTTAGTTTCATTATAGTTTGTATATTTTATTTATGTAGTTATAAAATTGAGACTTAGATAAGCCTATAGCTTTGTATATTTCTTTATTAGATACCGTAGAACTTACGTCTAGAATCATCTCTATTCTTTTTTCTTTTTTTAAAGGCTTTTTGAATATTGTAACTATTTTCTTTAGTTCCCTTCTCTTTTTGTTCTCTATTATTCTCTCCTCTCTAATTTGTTTTAGTAGCATAGATGAATCTCTATTTCTTAACTCAGTAGACCACCTAGATATATTAAATAATAAGTAGGACTCATATTTTCTTAAGCTCTCAAAGTTTATTATATAGTGCCTAGACCATACTCCATCTACTTTAGATTGCCATACATATTCAAAGCCATCAAATATAGCTCTATGGTTTTTAGGTAGTGTGAGTTGTTTTAGTTTGTCGTAGCTCCACGACGTTATAGGATTGCTTCTCATATTTGTTGTGTAATTTTTTTAGAATGTATACTCCTTAATAAGTTTCTTTGTTTATACGATATCTCACTTCTACCCCATATCCCTAGCATAAACCTTCTTTCAAAAGCATTTAATTTTATAGGTTTCACTTTAGATAGTAAAGCGTGTATCATTCTCTCATCTTTTATAGTAACTGTTTTACTATAAGTTTTTCCTTTAGCGTTTATTGATATATTTCTCATATTAATGTTTTTATATGAGGCAAACATAGGTAAAATTATTCAATAAAAAAAGCTTTATGAAGAAAAGTTTTAAAAAAGAAGTTATACTATAGTAAAAGTATCTTAATAAGAAGTTATATTGTAGTAGAAGTTTTATGTAAAAAAAGTATGTATATAGTAGAAGTTTTTTGTTTTTGTAAGAAGTTGAAATATAAGAAGTTAGGTCTGAAAAGTAGGACTATGATTTTTTGGAAGAAGTCCTATTTATGCTAAAAGTTTTGTATCTTTTTAAGCTCATCTAGTTTAGCCTTAAACTCTTCGAATATCTCCATATACTCAAAGTCTGCTAACTTCATTATGCCTCTAGACTTTTGTAGTAATTCATCTGAGAGGTCTTCTCCTAAGTTAAGAGAGTATTCGTATTGACGCCCATACTCAAATCGGTTACATTTTCTACACTGAGAATTTACATTGCGTTCGTCCCACCTAGTAGCTAAGTGTTGACGTCCTATGAAGTGTCCTGCGTCTGATTCTGAAAAATGAATTGGTTTATTACAGGAGATACATTTACAATAACCTGAAGCGTTATCTGCGTCTCTTCTGCGTATGTATTCGTGGAAGGGCTTATCTATCTTAGTCTTCCAATACTTGAGAGTCTTTTTTTTAGGTTTCTTTGCCATAGTAAAAGTGGAGCGCAGGAAAAACCCTAATAAACCTGCGCCTTAATCCACTAAAAAAGTTATAGTAAGGTGCTTTATTTAAAAACACTTTTGTTCTTAATTGGTACTCTTAAAAGTCTTCATTACCTTCTCAATACCTCTAGAGCCAAAGTAAAATATAGTCATAGTTCCGAAAAGAGATTGTATCACAGGAACGTAAGCCTTATCTATTGTAAAAGCTCCTAGGTTACCATCTAATAATACTACTGACATAAACAACACAAACATAGCTGCGTAAGAAACAGGTCTAATCATTCTAGTAATAGCGTGCTCGCTATCTATTTGTAAACGCTTAGTAACCTCAACCATCTCAATCATATCATTTTCCATCTCTTGGAGTAAAATAGTCTTATCCTCTTCAGGTAGATTCTTATCGCCTCGTATAGCGTCTCCTAAGGTACTTAATTGTTTTATACCTGTAATATTACCCGCTAAGTCTAAAAGCTCAGGAGAAACGTTCTTACCTTGCTTTACAAGCCATCTGAGGGCGTTACCTACGTTAGTGCCTTTACCTCCGTTTTTTATTAGTTTAGGATTGTTCATTTCTTATGTACATCATTAAGTTAATAATCTCCTGTTCTATATTCATTTTGAAAGACTGAGCAGGACTAGCCATTGACGGCTTCATTAGTTCCATATCTTCTGTGTGTAGTATATTGAACATATCGTGTGATAGTTCGTGGAATATTAAGTGTCTCTTTTGTTTTCTAGTTAACTGATTCCATAACCTAGGGTTAATCTTAACGTAAACTAAGTCATTGTTAAACATACCCTTAGCTTGACCTACTAAAGGTGTGCTCATTATATCCGCATCAAATACTACTATAAAAGACTGTCTCTTAATCTCAATACCAAACTTGTCTAGGGTGCTTAGATACTCAAATACATAAGGCTCTAGCTCCTTGCTTAACTCGTAAGTATAAACAGGCTCAGGTTGTGGAGTCGGCTTTTCACAGCCAACAAATAATAGTCCTATAAGTAATATTTTTAGATACATTCTTTAAAGTAGTTTATTAGGTCTTTATATTCTATTTGTACATCGAAGCTAGGACAAGCTTTTGAGCTAAACTCATTATGCCCGTGTAAGGTGCTATTAATGTGCCTATTCATTAGTTCAGTTAGTAAGTCCCATATAGCTATCTTCTGAGCTGTCGTTCTAGTGTCCTTAGGGCTCATATTAGAGTCACAACCTCCTACGTAAGCTATACCTATAGATTTCTTATTATAACCTCTTACGTGAGCTCCCTGACGTTCTACAGGTCTACCTTCTTTTATAGTTCCATCTAGGTATACAATATAATGATATCCTATATCTGACCAACCACGGTCTAAATGCCATTGTCTTATAGTATCTGCAGATATATCTCTACCTTCGGGAGTAGCTGTGCAATGTAGTATTATTTTATTGATATCTCTCATTAATGTCGTCTTCACTATTGTAGTCTTCTAGTTCCCAAATCTCTCTGAGTAGTCTTTCGTTCTCTAGCCTAGTCTGCTCTCTGTCTATTCTGCCATCTAGTATAGCGTTGGCTATTTTGACTATAGTCCAAACGACCCCTAAGGCTGAGACTAAAAAACTCATAGAGGCTAAGTTAACATCTCCACTCTGTATAAAGTGATTAACCGCTTCTCTAGTGCTCAGTATCCAAAGCCCGTACGTTCCCCAATCTGCTACGTACTTAATCATATTAGCCAATTTGCCACCCTCCGAAATTACTCTCTCTGTTTGGGCTCATTTGTTCCTTAGTGTTCACAAGGTACTCAGGGAAACTATTAGGGTAGTTTCTTAGGTACTCAATTAATCTACTTGCGTAGTGATTAGCTGTATCTCTAGTAGCTTCTGTCATCATATTAATATCTGACCTAGATAGTGTCTCAGATGCTTCGCTAGTGTGTTTAAATACACCTTTATTGTTTATACTAAACTGACTGAAGGGTAAGAACTCTAGTAAGGCATATTGTGCCAAGGTTGGCTTTATATAGCTTTTAACTAAAGTATCATAGTCTCCCGTAAGTGTATTATTTAATACGTCAGCCTGTAGCTTCTCATATAAGTTAGTTCCTAGAAGTTCGTGTACGTGAATATCTTGAGCTATCTCAATGTATTGTACTACTCTGTCAAAATCTAGGTTTCCCGATATTGGTGTATATCTTACTAGGTCGTCTCTACTAATAAATAATGCTTTCATTTTTACTTCTTTTTACCTTTTGGTTTATAACTTGGATGATGTCCTCTGTCTGCTCTATCTATCTGAGCCTCAGCTACTCTTCTGTCGTTTCTATATTTTCCACTCTTTGGGTTGAAATGTTTCTTGCGGGCTTCTTTGATTGTAGCTTTTTTAACTCCGTTCATTGCACCACCCCCCCAAGGAGTTCCGTCTAGTTTTTCTCTCTTAATATATATGCGTCTCTCCCACTTATGATGGCAGTTAACCCCTCCTTTATGCAACCACAAACTATACGGATTTTTGTTGTGACCTAGAGTACTATTTACTCCGTCAGCCTTCATTTTTATTATATCTTCTTTGCGGTATAATTTGTTAGCTGATTCCATAGCGGCACAAAATGGTCTTTGTTTTTTACCACTATTGCTCTTACCTTTTTTTCTAGAGCCTTGTACATAAGCATAACGAACTTTCACAAACTTGTTATCCTGTCTACTATCCTTTGCTCTGTTATCCGCAGGAGCTACACTAAGAGCTACATTTAACGTAGCGTTAAGCATCTGCTCAAAGTCTTCGTTTTCTGTCTCTCCGTCATCTATTCTAGCGTCAACACATACCCAATCGCTAGGCATATCTTCTCCTACGTTTTTAAGGTATATTAGTATCTCAGCTTGTTGTTCTCCTACTTTACACATTAGTCACGGGTTTTTAAGTATGCACTCATTGCTAAGTCAATAGCACTCTTTAAGTTTTGGTCTTCTTTGTTGTAGTCAGCGTCTTTGTCTTCTACTTTGTCTACTTCTTTTTTGTCTTCTTTTACTACGTCTTCTTCTTCTTGATTCTCTTCTGTAAACTCTATAGGCTGTGAAGTAATAAAGTATAACTCAGGTACTTCTCCATTAAGCTCTAGTATCTCTTCTAAGGCATCTAATATTTCGTCTTGAAAGTTAGCTATAACCGTAGAGTTAAATAGCTGAGAAGCTACCATAATTTCATCTGAGTTAGAAGCTAATCCGTTCCCTCCGTCTTTAATTCCTAAAAGCATAGGAGAAGTAACTCTGTGACCTACTAAAATCTTGTGCATTGCTTCGTTAGCTAAATACTCGTAGTGAGAAGGTGCATCTGTTAAAGAGATATCTTCTACAGTAGCTTTACTATCTGAGTTCTCGTTAAATGCTACAATTACCTTTTGACCTTTAGAGCCCGTTAACTTTTGCTTAACATCGTTAGAAATAGCTTCTCTCTCTTTATTAGATGGTACTCCGTTGTTAAAGTTAATAACCTTTGTACCGCTAAAAGAGTTCTTAGCTTCATTAAGTAAGTAGTCTGAGATTTCATTCTCTAGCTCACAATAAGGTAAAGCTCCACTATATCCTACAGGGCTAAAATATGAATAACCTGAGATGTAAGGCTTAAGTATGAACAACTCAATAGCTTCTGTAGAGTTGCCAAATGTAGGTATTTTCTTAAGGGTATCTGAAGGGCTCTTATCTACCCAATTAGGGTGATAGTAATAGTTCTCTATAACACCTTCTGCGTTCATTCTCTCAGGTCTTAAAGTGTGTATAGGAAAGTGTTTTATACCTACTACCTTACGCTTATTACCTGCTTTATTATATATAACTTGCATAGCTGCCATACCTAGCATCTTACGCTCTAATATAACCTTTTTAAGCTCTCTGTGGTTTATTAGCTTTTTAAGTTCCTTAACCTCTTTAGAGTCCTTCTCTAGTCCGTCAATACATAAACCCTGACCATATATTAAGTCGCTTATAGACTTTATAGCTGCGTTGTTAGTGGCGCTCTGTAGGTATTGCTGAATAAGAAAACTGAAGTAGTTATTATCTTCTCCATAGGCTACATAGTCCTTGAATTTATCTTCGATAGCTTGAGGCATCTCGTAAGCCGATAAGTTAGTAATTGTATAGTTCATTAGTCTAGTATTGTATAGTTTGTACTATTGGTTTTTTGTGTGTATTTGTTATCGTTAACAGAGTAGTCTAGGATATCTTTTGACGTGGTCTGAAATTTACCCCTGTATATGACTTTATTACTAGAATCCACTCCTACTATATTGTATTGAGTTTCGTCTTTTAACTGAGTCAACTCTGTAGAATCAATCTCAATAGTTTGGTAATAATTGTAAGATGTAATACTAGAATCAAAGCTTAATATTAAGTTATCTGAGCCGTCTGCATAAACAGATAGGTTAACGCTTAACTCATTTGTATTTAAGTTAATGCTAAGTGTCTGTGTAGCTTGTGTTATATCTATATAATTCATTGATACTCTTTATTTAAAAACAATATATTTACCTTATTGATACAAAAAAAAAGAGCCACCCTAAGGTAGCTCCGTTTTCAGTATTCGATTTGTTAGACTTATGAGCCTAAAGTGATATTAAAAGTTGTTGCTAAGTCTGCTGTGAACTCTTTAGCTAGTCCCTTCTCCATTGCTGCGAAAGTTAATTCGTAACCTGATTTGTCTCCTAAGCTAGCTCCCGTAGAAGTAGTAGCGTTCATTTCAGCTCCGAACTCTTCACCCATTAGCCATACAGTCCCGTTGTTGTCCTCTATAAGGATTTGTGGACGTCCGTAAGCTAATAGTTTTACTTCTTTGTGAGTAGTAGCGTCTTGCTTCTTTAAAGAAACCGTTAGCGTTTGCTCAGCGAAAGTAGTTCCGTTGTCTCTACTAGATGTTAATGATTGGTCAAAGGTAGATGTACCTCTTAGGTCGTATTTGAAAGCGTCAGGTGTAGTAGCAGCGATTCCTGTAACTGTCTCGTCAGAAACAGTCAAATCACTCATAGCACCGAAGTTTACGAAATAGATAGCGTTCAAACCACCTACTGCGTCTTTACATCCTTCTAAACGTCCTGCTGTTATATTACAAGCCATTGTGTTATATGTATTAAATTATTGATATTGAGTTAATTAAGAGCCCCTAATTAAAGGAGCCCTTTAGATAATTGGTAAGCTAATTACGATACTTGAGCTAAAACGATTTCAGACCCGATAGCGTATTGAACAGCTGCAGAATAACGCATTACAACTCTCACATTTTGAGAACCGTCGATGTCTGCTAAGTCAATCAATTTTACAAGGTTTTGGTCGTTTTGAAGTCCGCAACCGAAGAAAAGATTATCTTTCATTCCTGCTACCATCTGTCCTCCATTAAGTCCGTTAGCTACGAATAACTTAACTCCTTCGAAGTCCATTGCAGTCTGTCCT
>Ga0209532_1002683_pt1 | contig 12375 bp, 10 predicted proteins | sample COG_02_FD_184746 | JGI IMG/M metagenome (GOLD analysis project Ga0209532, IMG submission 184746) | Pelagic Microbial community sample from North Sea - COGITO 998_met_02 (SPAdes) (version 2) | ecosystem: Environmental > Aquatic > Marine > Neritic zone/Coastal water | place: Helgoland, sampling... | reverse complement strand
CTGTTCTTGCACGCGCTGCTAAAGCAGGAGGGTTTGGTAATCAATAAGAAGCGAACCTACCATGACAAAAGTCGTTGGACCAGCCAGGGCTCCGATCGTCACGATCAAAATAGCCCAATGATAAAAATCGATGCTGGTTCCCACTTTCTTCATCTAATAGGCACCTCTGGCAGTGATGACAGCGAGAGGCGTCCGTAGCAGAATCATTAAGTCCTGCCAAAACGATCTGGTTCGGATATAGGCGATATCCAAATCTACCTGTTGTTCGAATTCAATATCCGATCGACCACCAACTTGCCAGGTACAGGTGATGCCGGGCGTGACAGCCAGACGGCGATGATGGTACAAGGTGTACTGTGCGACTTCTGACGGAATTGGCGGTCTTGGTCCCACCAGAGACATGTCTCCTCTCAATACATTCAACAGCTGTGGGAGTTCATCGAGAGAATACTTTCTGATGAAAGCGCCGACGCGCGTGATACGTGGGTCTTGAGCCATTTTAAAGCGCAAACTTTTTTGATCGCTTTGCGCAGACAAATTCGCTTTCTTTGCTTCAGCATCCACAACCATCGAACGAAACTTAAAAAAGTCAAAATGCTTGCCGTGGAGGCCGCAACGAGTTTGACAAAAAAACACCGGACCTTTTGATTCCAGTCGAATTGCGATTGCCACAATCAGCATCAGTGGTGACAGGGCAATCAGTAATAAAGCGGAGGCGATGACATCGAAGCCGCGCTTAAGACTGGGATACCAGGCTGAGTCTGTCTCCACTGGTGCCGTGGCATAACGGATCAAATTGAAGTCTTGTGTAAGTCCGATGTAGTTTGCGCCACTGTTGCTTGTGGCGGCTGAATTAAGTTCTCGAAGCGCTTGTAGGGCGGTCATTGTATTGCTCCTGTTGGATTTGAATGTTGCTAACAGGTAATACATGGCAACCGCTGTGCCAAAAACTTAAGTTATTGATAAATATAGATATGTAGCTTGTTCTCTGCGCGTTTGGTGCCTGGTTTTTGCAGAACGAAATTGCGAAATGGAACTGTGTTTGCAGAATGCAAAAGGGCGACCATTAGCCGCCCTTGTTGGATTGTTAGATAGAACTAATTGACGACGATTTGATCACCTTCTACTGCTCTATCCCATACTTGATGGATGGGATCATTCCCCGTAAACAACCAGACACTAACAATGAGTTCGTTAATATCATTGGTCAGAGTGATCTCACCGGCAAACTTTCCATCCTCGAGCGTTGTTTGTAGAACACAAGAATCATAGTTCACAGAATATCCGGTTGGGCTGCTCTTAAACTCTCTGCAAATGTTGAGATAAGCACTTTCCTGGCTATTTCGATTTACTGAGACACTCACTTGATAGGATGAGGTAAAAGTGAAATCGTCGTCAGCTTTCAGATCACTGGTTTTACTCACCTGCGTAGTGGCTGCTGGTGTTGTCACCTGCGGGGTCGAGGTTGGTGCTGGAGTTACCGCGGTGACTGTTGGTGCGACAGCCTGCGTCGGCGCTGGTGATGTTTCAGCGTCTCCACCGCCGCCACCACCGCATGCGGTGAGGAAGGCGACAGCAGAAATAATCGTTAAGTTTTTAATGTTCATAGTATTTGTCCTTTTAAAGAATGCTTGAAGGTCTAGTCTTTGCCTTCACGATAGAGTTTTGGTTTGACTGCCTTTTCGAGGAGGTACCAGTTCTGATGACTTTTGCCTTTGCTGGTTACCCAGTTACTAAAATCAGGGTAGGCTTCAATTAGGTCGATGTACTCTCCAGGGTGCTTCCACTCGGTTCCTATCTCGACTGCCCAGGGAAGTCCGTTAGCATTTTGATAGTAGTTTTCGCTGTCTGGATTGGAGAAGTCGTCTGCTCGGCCAAGCAATGCAGGATCGGCAAGGTCAGTAGGCTTCTTATTTTTAAGATGGATTTCCAGCTTGCGACCAGGTGGTTCACTAAAGATGCTATTTCGTTCAAAGCCCTCGGTTGCAAAGATAAAAGGGTTGAACAAACGATCCTCAAATAGCGCGAGCGGTTGCGGGGTGTTGAATCTGAAAGTAATCGAGTAGCTTGCTTGCACGTTCGAATCGCCACAGTTGCTTTCGGTGCGATAAAAAGAACAGGCCTCGGCAGGAGAAACGTGATTCCAGATATCTTGTGTCACGACGAATACGGCGTTGGTCTGGCCTTCTTCCAATGGATTGACCTTTTGCGTAACGCCATTGATCACAAACTCAATACTGGATTGATCAACGGCTTCTCTTGGTACCCCGGGTAAATCGATCGCGAATCCATTGTGAAAGGTCGCGCCGATGGCAAGCATTTGTCCGCTTAAATTGACGCCGGTGACAGTGTCACCACTGATCTGCGTTGCGGTTCTATAATGTACGACCAGGTCATTCATGTCATAGTCGCCAACAGAAGGCCATAGGTCTTCAAAGGCGAGAGTGACAAAGCCTTTTGCTGAAGGATAGTAAACAGTAGTGTCCGTAGAAGAACTTAACAGTACTTCATGGTCCTCGACCTCACCGTCCGGTACACCACCGTTTGCGCCCACACCGGTATTACTGCTTAGGCGAAAACGGCTCCAGGTGTTACCCGCAACCAGAGTGCTGGGGACGTCGATAATGAGGTTGTGCGTGCCGGTGGTGACAGATTGGTCACGTGTGATTTGCTCTGAATCATCAAAACGTCCGTTTTGATTAAAGTCGATCCAACCATTCAAATAGCCTTCACCCTGAACCTGAACCTGGATGATGGCGGGCTTACCTGCTTCTAGGGTTGTGACAAAACTTATCCCATCTTCGTCTGCTTCACCCACGGCGTCATCGGACTCTGGAGATAGATACGCCTGATTCTCGCGGTCGACGATCGCTCCGAGAAAAAGACTGTTATTGGTGTCTCCGTGACGAGGACCATTTTCGCCAAGCGAAGTACCGTAAGTATCTGGCGCATCGCCAAAGTCTGCTTTCGATGCTTCATTAATAACAACTGGCGCATACGCACAGCGAGCGCCGTCGTTGTTAGATGAAGACGGGCCTTGAGCAAACTCGACCGCTGTCACATCGCTGGCCAGTGGGTTCAGGCGAAAGATCAGACCATCTTTGTTACGACTGGCATACAGATTTCCTTCAACGTCGAAATAGATTGCGCCAAAGGTGCCATTGAGGCCGGTTTTACCAAGTTCTCTTGTTGCACCCGTTTCTGGGCTCATTTCGATCAATAAGCCGTTGCTCGCAACGGAGTACAACAAGTTGTTGTCTGGGTGAAATGCAAAGTCATAAATGTTGTAGCGAAGATTCTGACCGTTGCTGATGCGTATTGCTTCAAGGTAATCAGCGCTGTTGGGGTCCAGGCTGATGCGAAACAAACCATGGTGGTTTGCTGAACCGCGACGATAAACGTAGTAAGTATTCTCCTCTAACGCGATATCGCCTACATAAAAGTCACTGTTAGGACGGTTCTTGATCGGCAACAGCTCAACCTGATAGTCGGTACCGATACGAGCGATCGAATCATCCTCATAATCCCACGCGTAGAGGAAGCGGTCATGGAAGTTGAAAGAGATGGCATTCAATTTGCCTACTGTACCCATATCCTCAGCAAGCTGAGTGTAGGAGCCGGTCGATAAATCAACCCCGTAGAGTTTTGCCGGTTGGTCTTGAACGAGAAAGGCTTCGTTCGGACAGGCAGTAAAGCTGCTTCCGAAAGCAGGGCTACACAAGGCGGCTACTGCGAGAAGTGAAAAGAAACGAAACATATGTGATCTCCGAGTTTGTTGTTTGTATTCAGGGATCATTAGTTCAATTGCTGTGCCAACAACACCTATATGTGGCATGGCGGAAATAGGGGCTTTGTGAGAACAACCCCAAACTTTAAATGCAGATTGCACGTTTTCAATTTCAATCTGCATTGCAAATTGCGAGAAACGTTATGAAATCAACAGCTCTAGTTACACCCAGTTGGCTACCGGATATCGAAAGGTGCCGTCATTTAATCGAATCAGCGGACCAGTTCGCCAGCGGCTTTGACCACCACTACGTCTTGGTGGATGCGCAGGATGAAAAAACATTCAGAAAGGTTTTGAGCCGTGAGGTTGAAATTGTTGTGAAGGAAACTTTGTTGCCTTCATGGCTTCATCAGTCGTCCTTGAGTCGCAAATGGTGGTGGTCGTTGCGAGCGCTTCCCGTGCGAGGCTGGATACTTCAGCAGGTAACGAAGCTGGCCATTACACAGGCGGTGGCTGAAGAGGCCTGCTGTTTCGCTGACTCAGATACTCGATTCGTTCGACCATTTGCTGCTCAGGACCTTTGGCAAGGCGACAGCTTGAAGTTTTTCCGTGATGAGCGAAAACAGCATTTCTATGAATCGAAACGTTATCAAAATTGGTATGGATTCGCGGCAAAACAGTTTGGGTTAGGTGATGAACAACAGCTAGATGGCTCTTACATCGCGCAACTGACCGCCATGCGCAAAGACTGCGTAGCGGAAATGTTTGCTCAGATTGAAGAACGGAATCAGCGCGGTTGGATGGATGTGTTACTTCGTACCATCGATTTTTCAGAGTTCATTTTGTACGGGGTCTTTATTGATGAATGCACGAATGATGATCGTCATATCGGCATAGAAAACGGACTGTGCCATAGCTCATGGTTTTACGACATCGAAACGCCAGCAGACATCGAGAAGTTTGTTCAGGCGGTGCTGCCCAATCAGGTGGCCGTTCACTTGCAGTCGAATCTAAAAATGGATCCCGATGCGTTGGCGGTTGCATTGTCGGCGTGATGCAACAGTTTCGCAATCTGCAATCGCAATTTGCGAAACCACGACTGCAATCTGCGAATTAGGGGGCTCGGAACAGGTGCGTTATATTGGTATTAGTTTAATAAATACAATAGGTTAAGGGCCTTTTGGCAAAGTTGGCAGATGGGTTGCACTTAAGTCTCCTATACAAGGACACACAAGGATTCATCATGAAAACATTGCTCTTCTTAACGCCAGAACTGCCTTATCCCGCGCAGAGCGGCGGCAAGCTTAAAAGCCTTAAGTTGCTTGAGCATTTAGCGTCCCGGTTTGATGTCACTTTGTGCTGCCCTCTGAAGCTTGATGATGCAAAGCACTTAAAGGCGTTTCAACGAGAAATGCCCCATGTCGAATGCATTACGGATCCCGTTAAGGTAAGGCGCAGCGCGATAAACCTCCTGCGCAGCTATGCGACGTCAGTGCCTCTTAACGTTTTGCGTACTCATTCTCCTTTGCTTGAAGATGCCGTCGCGCAAATGGCCGACGAATTTGATGTGATCATGTTGGACCACTACGAGGTCGCGCAATACGTTCCGGAGTCTTACGTTGGCAAAGTCATTTATCACGGTCACAACGCGTACTTCCAGTTGTGGGAGCGCTATAGCAAAACGTCAAACAACCCGTTTTATAAGATTGCGACAAAGTTGGAAGCGCTGCGCGTTAAGTCATACGAGACTGAGGTCGCACGCCGGGCAGACCTGGTTTTTGCTGCGCCTGGTGATATCGATGCCCTTCGTCGAGCAGGTGTCCGTCGGCAAAACTACGCTGAAACCTACCACCTTGGTGATGACAGCCAGTTAAGTCTGCCGGATCCTAATTGGTATCAAACAGATTTGAAGCTCGTTTATGTTGGCTTTTTAGGTTGGGAAGCCAACACCAGGGGTCTTTTATGGTTCATCAAAAATGTATGGCCACAACTTGCGAAGAAACACCCAGAACTCAAGTTCGATGTCGTCGGTAAAAACCCCGATGAAAGACTGCAAAAAGCAGTCGAGAACGAACCAAACATTAAGCTGCTTGGCTATGTCGACGATCTGGAAACGATTTATCAAACGGCACACGTTTGCGTCGCACCGCTAACTTTTGGCAGCGGCATGAAAGTCAAAGTGCTGAATGCGATGGCGCGCGGTATCCCTGTCGTGACAACGCCTGTTGGCGCGGAGAGTATCGCGGCATTTCACCGATGCCATCTGATGGTGTCACAAACAGCGTCAGCAATGGTACGAGATATCGATGAACTGATTCGCAATAATGAACTCTGGGTAACGCTGGCCGTTAACTCAAGAGAACTTATTCGCGAAAAGTACACCTGGCGCGCTTTGTTCAAGGCCATGGATGTTGCTATCGATGATGTGTTGGTAAGCGATGAACGTGCTGAAAGTGCCGCGTCAGAGGCAGCTTTCGCGTGAATACTGGTTGGCAACGAGTACTGGGCTTGTCTTGCATTCGACTCACCGGAGTTGTTTTGCAAACGGTGATTCTGCTGGTAGTTGGAAGAATTGCCGGACCTGCTGGGGTGGGTACTTTACAGCTATTTCTGGCATGGACCTGTTCGCTTGGTGAACTAGCGGCGGCAGGTCTGCCTACTCACGCCATGCGCCGTATGGTGCAAGCAGATGAATGTAGAGCCAGTGCTCTGCAATATTTTGCTAAAGCAACGAGCCGGCTGGCTGGTGTCTGGTTGGTGCTGATGCTAGTTGCTTTTGTGCTGTATGCATTTGGTTGGATTCAATCAGGTCTGCATTTAGGTTTTGTTGCAGTTTCAGTGTTTTGCTTTGCGCTCTACCGGATTGCTTCCGAGAGTCTCAAGGCTGTGGGTCAGGTAGACGCCAGTGTACTGGTTGAGAGCGCTCTACCTCCCGTTGTAGCCGGCACGGTGATTGGCACCCGTTATTTTTTGTATGGTGAGATAACGTCACTGGATGTGATTGGTGCCTTCTCCGCCGGCTTTTTTATAACGGCGTTTGTACTGGTATTAAGGCTGCTCAAGTACCTGGGCGGCATGTCGAATCGACGTGCTGCAGCGCCGAACATTGCCTGGCAAGAGCACGCCCCTTATTGGGTGACGGCACTTGTGAGCATTGGCTTTCTTAACTATCCATTTTTAGTCTTACCTTACTTTGCAACGCTAGCCGAGATTGGCTCGTTCGCATTTGCTTTCAAACTATTGAACTTAAGTACAACGATTTTGCTGATGCTCGGCGCGATCTATGGGCCTAGATTTGCGAAAAGCGCTTTGAGTGGTGACAAGTTTGGCGCGCGTCGTTTGCTTGGCCAAACCCAAAAACTCTCGCTTATGCTCTATGTGCCGATGGTGGTTGTATTGTTGGTGGGTTATCCCTTTATACATCCGCTCTTCGGTGACGGCTTCGGTGATGCCCTGCCAATCTTGCTGGTACTGGCCATCGGTCAGCTGTGTGGTGCGATGACTGGTTTATCGGGGCAACTACTGAACATGAGCGGGGAAGGCGCCAAGGAAATGAACATTCAGTTAGCGACTCTTGCTATTGCCATTGGCTTAACGCCTCTTGCGGGTAACGCGTTTGGTGCCATGGGTATTGCCATGGTCTATTCCTTAACCATCTCTCTTAAAAGCATCGCGTCCCTCTGGACCGCCTATCAGTTGGTGGGGCGAGACTCACCACACTTTACGAAGGAGTTAGTATGAAACTCGATTTTTTGATCATTGGCGCGCAAAAATCTGCGACCACAGCACTGTTTAAGTACCTTGAACCACATGCGGATATTGCTATGCCTAAGGGTAAAGAAGCGCCGCTGTTTCACCATGATGTGAACGAAGCAGAAGTGTCAGCCTTTATGGCGGAGCAGTTTGGCCGAGGGATTGGTAAGTTGAGAGGAAAGGCGACACCGCAATATATGTGCGATGAGGCAATACCTCTGCGCCTCAAGCAACATAATCCTGACCTCAAATTGATCGCGGTGCTTCGGGACCCCATCGAGCGCGCCTGGTCACAATATCGCATGAACCGCCGTCGTGAGACCGAGCAACGCACCTTCGATGAAGCCGTCAGCGAACTTCTCCAACCAGACGCGCTTACCAAAGCAAGGGCCGGTTCTGCGCCGATGCATACTGAGACTTTTGAGTCAGAAGGCGACTATTACCTGGCCTGGAGTGAATACGGTCGGATTTTGGAAAACTATTTGCGCCACTTCAACCGCGATCAACTCCTCGTGCTATATACCGAGGATATTCAAAACGAGCCCCAGGCGACCTTGGATAAAGTCATGACATTCCTCGGGCTCGATGAAGGATTTACCCCAGATTGTTTGGGTGAGGTGATTCATAAGGGCGGCAGTGAAGCCATAGTGTCAAAACAGTTGAAGCAACGTATTCGTAACTTTGGACCGGTGAAGGTGTTTTGGGATCGTATTCCTGAGCCTCGTCGCCGCGTGATTCGCTACTGGTTTGAGCAGCTAAACGTTAAGAAAAGTGATGATGGCATTGAACTGTCTGCGTCGCAGCGCGCAAAGTTGCAAATGCATTTTGCGAAAGATGCGCAATTACTGGCTTCTGTCACGGGCGAGTACCCTATATGGGCGGAGCAGAATGAATTGCAATGTGCGTAAATGGCTTTGCAATTTGCGAATATCTTTTTGCAAATGAGTGTTCAGTGTGAGTTAAGTTATTGATATAAAAAACCTATTTTTGCTGGCATGGGGGTTGCTCTTAGTAAGGTAAATCTCAACAAACGATTTACCCATGATGATTCATAAACGCGTTCTCCAATTCGCCATCAGCGTCACGTTAAGCTTGTTGGCTGGATCTGTTCAGTCAGCGTCAGACAGCTTTGAGCCAATTCTGGATACCCTTCAGTACGCTCAGAAGCAGCAGTACATGAAAGCTGCGCCATCCGGCAATGATGAACCTCTACCTCGCGTCGCGACCTCCGTCGTCATTTCCGACGCGGCGGTGCAGGAAGTGGCTTCATCCATTGAGAAACTGGCAGAAACGAAGACTCAGGAACTCTCTCTGGATGAGCAGCGCCAATCACAGGCATTAGATCAGGAGCTAGCTCAATTTGGCTACGAGATCTTTAATCGCGGCGAGCTGCTGCAGATCATCGACCATGTGGTCGTACCAACTGGCTACAAAGTTGGTCCTGGCGACACGTTGATTGTCCAACTCTATGGCAAGCGCAACGTTGAGTATCGTCTGGTGGTCACTCGTGAAGGCGAAATACTCATTCCCGAGTTTGGTCCCATGTCTGTCGCCGGATTGCCTTTTCATGAAGTGCGCGACCTGATCGTCGACAGTTTTGACTCTCGTGTGATCGGAGCCAAAACAGCGGTCACCATGGGTGAGATACGGGCAATGCAGGTTCGCTTAACCGGCGACGTTGTGGCGCCTGGCATCTACTCCGTTAATGGTCTTGCAACACTCGTCGATGCGTTGCTCGCATCAGGCGGTATTAAAACCAGTGGTTCCTTGCGAGATATTCAACTTCGCCGCAATGGGCAGCTTGTTCAGCGCCTCGACTTGTATCAGCTGCTGTTAGCGGGTGGCACACAGGATGATGTGGCGCTTGAACACAATGACGTCATTTTTGTGCCGCCGATTGGTGATGTGGTTTATGTCGGTGGCGAAGTTCAGCGCCCTGCGATCTACGAACTAAAAGGAGATACATCTCTGCAGTCTGTGTTGGCGATGGCGGGTGGGCTTTTACCCACAGCATCTATGGACAAATCCTATATTGAACGAATTGTCACGAACAGCCATCGGACCCTTGTGAACCTTTCTGAAGTACCTGTCCCCGAAACCATCAAGATTCAGCCCGGTGACTATCTGCGCGTGATGCCATTGGACGATCGATTGGATCAGGTGGTGATGTTGTCTGGGCACGTCAAAAGGCCCGGTGGTTATCAGTACCAGCCTGCGATGAGGGTATCTGATCTTGTCTCATCTCCCGATGTCTTGTTACGTAACGCTGATTTGGACTTTGCTCTGCTAAGCAGGGAAACAAAGGGCACCAGACGTACAGAAGTCATCTATTTGGACCTAAGTGCGATATTGCGTTTCCCAGGAACTGAAAAAGATGTGCTGCTGCAGCCCAGAGATGAGGTCATCCTATTCAATCTTGAACAGCAGCGTGCAAGCTTACTAGCGTCAGTTAATCGAGTGCTGGATATTCAAGCCACGGCATACCAGCCAGCGCCAACCATCACGGTTTTAGGCAATGTCCGTTACACGGGGCGGTTTCCTCTTGAGCCAGGCGTTCGCCTAATCGAAGCATTACAGGTTACTGGTGGCGTATTGCCCGGCACAGATATGGCGTACGCGGTTATCTTCCGTCGTGTGATGCCGTCAAATCGTATTGAACCGATTCATATCCAACTGGCTGATGCTTTTGCTCAACCGACATCAGCGGCGAATCCAGTTTTGGCGCCCCAGGATCGAATCTATTTGTTTGCAGAAGGTACAGATCGCGCTGGTTTGATGCGTGGTGACATTCAGCGTTTAACGGAATTTGGCCAGTATCGAGATGATCCACTCGTGGTTCATGCCGATGGTTTGATTCGCAGTAAGGGCGCATATCCTTTGACAGATGGTATGCGTGCCAGTGATCTATTGTGCGCGGGCGATGGCCTCACAATGAATGCGGATGGTGTTCAAGCCGAGCTTTCACGACATCACAAAGTGATTGGTGGTGAAGTGCATATTGAACATATTTCTCTGGATGCTGAGTATCTGGTGGATATCTGCAGCGAAACAAGGACAGTGGCTCAGGAAGTCGCCGCGATGGCCATGCAGGCATATCATGCGAAAGCTGCTTTGCCTCTTGCGAATGATGGCCGAATCAAAAACATCATTGACCCGGTTCGGTTTGATCTGGGAAAAGCGGATATCGATCTGACGGATATTCAGAAAATCGAGAATGTCCTGGCTCAATATGCAGGCACCGATCAGACGGTGAGTGTTGTGTTAATAGGTCATACTGACGATACGCCTCTGTCGGCAGCAACCCGTGAAAAATATGGTGACAACCTTGGTCTTTCGATTGCCAGAGCCTGGGAAGTAGCGGATATCATTCACAAGCTTTTGCCTTCTAATGTGGTGATTGAAGTGGAAGGCATGGGCGCAACTCAGGGCATCGCTAGCAATGCAACAGCGGCTGGGCGAGCGCTCAATCGACGCGTGGATATCCATTTGGAAGTCAAAACTGCAAAGCAGGAGACTTCGCTGCAACCACTCCAAAACAAGCTGGTTGCCGATCCTGCGGGTGTAGTTCGATTGTTCGATGACACTAAAAACCCGTTGTTAAAATCCGGCGATCAGCTGATCTTTGTTGAAAGAAATGGCTGGAGAAATGTCGCGAAAGTTGTCTTGAAGGGAGAAGTCGCAAGACCCGGAACCTACGTGATTGATCGCGGTGAGACAATGTGCGAAGTGATGCAGCGAGCGGGTGGTTTGACAAGTTCTGCATGGAGCTTCGGTGCAGAGTTTACTCGTGAATCTACGCGAGCGTTACAGAAAGAAACCCTTGATAGAATTCAAGAACAGTTAGATGACTTAATGGTGGAGTTATCTTTGTCCCACTCTGTTAATAACCATGAAAAAACGCCAGCAGGTGGTGATAAGGATGAATATCTCAAGGTCTTAGAGCGCTTGAAGAGTGCCGAACCAAAAGGCCGCGAGATCATCAATCTGGAACGGGCGATGACCTGTGACAAACGTCACGATCTGGTAATGGAAGATGGCGACCAACTCTATGTCCCCGTCAGGCATCGTCAAGTTACGGTAGCAGGTCAAGTTTATGTGCCCACCAGTCATGCCTATATTGAATCGCGTTCAATCCGCGATTACATCGAGTTAAGTGGCGGTGCAACGGTCATTGGACGTCTTAGCGATGCTTATGCAGTTCAGGCCAACGGTGAAGTGATGCGTCTGAAGGGCAAACGCTTTCTTCGTAGCAAAAAGGATCCCCTGCCTGGTGCGACGATCTATGTGCCTCTTAATGTCGATCGCATGAACGTCACTGAACGTGTACAGGCCTGGACAAGATCCCTGGTTGAAGTTGCCTTGTTTGCAGGCGTGATTCTTTAAGTCTCCTCTCGATTCGATAAAACCAAATTGCAAATTGCGAGCTAAGTGCTCGCAATTTGCATGTCTCTTCAACCTCCCTGTTCTAAGTTGTTGTTTTTATTCGCTGAAATAGTGGCATAGGGGTTGCTCTACTACTAGCAACTCTTAACGGAATTTACACTATGGAAAGTGCAACGCCAGAACTTGAAGTCGATATTCTGCGCTACTTTATTGCGCTGCTGGACAACTGGAAGTGGATTCTCGGTGGCGCTTTGATATGCGGTAGCATATTTTTTGGCTACTCCCAGACGCTGCCCAACACCTACGAAGGATTTATTCGGGTCGCGATCGTGAATGCGGAAGACCCCGGTGGCGTTCAGCCTGATGAACGTCGTGCGTCAGAAGTACTCACCCTGGTGGAACATGGATTCATCATGGGTGTCAGTCGCGACAACTATCAGGATGTTATGCGCGCCAAGCTCAGATCAAGACTGTTCACTGTCTTGATCTGAGCTTGGCGCGCATAACATCCT
>Ga0209532_1002681_pt1 | contig 12381 bp, 10 predicted proteins | sample COG_02_FD_184746 | JGI IMG/M metagenome (GOLD analysis project Ga0209532, IMG submission 184746) | Pelagic Microbial community sample from North Sea - COGITO 998_met_02 (SPAdes) (version 2) | ecosystem: Environmental > Aquatic > Marine > Neritic zone/Coastal water | place: Helgoland, sampling... | reverse complement strand
CTATTTAAACAGGTGAATAAGTGTGTTTTTTCATAATTAACTATCTTTACAAAAAAATAATAGACATGAGGTTAATTTATATTTTAATATTATTTAGTTTTTTAGGCTTCTCACAGACTAATGAGGTTTTGATTAATCAAGCTCTACAGACAGCCGAATCTAAAAATATCACAACTCAAGCTCAAGCAGTTCAGGCGCTTGCGGCAAGTGGAATAACAGAAGCGCAGGCAAGACAATTAGCAGCTCAAAGAGGAATTAGTTACGATGAGTTATTAAATGACTATTTCAGTGATGAAATTAGTATAGAAACTTCTACTGACCCTGACACATCTATACTTGAAGAAGCATCCAGTTCGAATTTTAAGGAGGAAATTGAAGAAATTGACAATATTAATGAAGCTTTAGACAAAACTGAAGAGCAAGTTTATTTTGGATATAATATTTTTGAAAATAACCCTTATCTAAATAAAGAATATTTACTTGGTAACATTGACGAGGGGTATCTTATCGCACCAGGTGATGAGCTAAGAATAATTACGTATGGTGATAACTCTTTTGAACAAAATGTTACTGTTGATAGAAATGGAAACATAAATATTAGCGGATATGGACTATTTTTTGCCTCTGGAAATTCTTTTAAAACATTAAAATCGAGATTAAAGGTCTTTTTAGGTAAATATCTCTCTGGATTATCCAGTACACCTCAAAAAACATTTATGGATGTTTCTTTAACACAACTTAGACCTGTAAAAGTTGTTGTACTAGGTCAAGTAAACGCTCCAGGGCCACATATACTAAACACATCAGGTTCAGCCTTGTCTGCACTTTATGCAGCTGGAGGAGTTAAAACAAGTGGAACTCTAAGAGAAATTAAAATTTACAGAAACAATAAGCTTTATAAAACGATTGATCTTTACGATTATATAACAAAAGGTCAACTAAAAGAAGATGTTAGACTGACCAACAATGATATTATCTTTGTAGATACAAGAAAAAATAGCATTTCAATAGATGGCGAAATTTACAACCCATCTATTTATGAACTTACAGCAAATGAAAGTTTGGGTAACTTAATTGGGTATTCTGGTGGATTACCAGCAACTGCACAAACCACAAAAGTAAATATCAGCAGAATTACACCTGCAGACATGAGAACCAGTAAAATTGTAGCAGACAGAGAGTTGATAACTATTAACTATCAAAAGACATTAAAATCAAACAAAAAAATAAATTTGTTAGATGGAGATAAAATTACGTTTTTTCCAATTTTAGATTTAGAACTTAACAAAGTAACTATTTCAGGTCATGTATATGAACCTGGGGATTACTCTCTAAGTACATTTAAAAACCTAAGATCTCTAATTTTAAATGCAGCAAAAGGTGTAAAACCAGAAGTTTATCTTAATAAAGTTGATGTCACAAGCCTTATTAATGGAGTAGAAGGAACTCAATTATTAAATAGTTATAATTTATCAGATATAATTTCAGCAAAGAATAATGTAGTATTACAAGATTTAGATGAGGTTAGAGTATATAGTAATTTAGAGATTGAAGGGGATAAAACAGTCTCAATAAGTGGGTATGGAATTATTGAAGGAAAAACTTTAAGGTGGAAACAAAATATGAGTATTTATGATCTTATTTTTAGTGCTACTGAGATAGATAATCCAGAATTTCTAGCTGATTTATTAAAGTCTAGAATTGATATTAAAAGATATAATAATGATACAGGAGATTTTAATACTTTAAAATTCGAATTTAACAATTTAAAGGAATTAAAGTCTACAATACTTTACCCAAGAGATAATGTTATATTATTTAGTACAAGTACAACAAAAAATATTGATAAAAAAGTTGGAATCTATGGCTATATCAAAAACCCAGACATGTATGATCTTGAAGAAAATATGTATGTTGAAGATCTACTGTTACTTTCTGGTGGATTTTTAACAAGTTCTGATCAAGAAAAATTAACTGTTAACAGGGCTGAGTTAGACCCTTTAAATGAAAGAATTATTAGAAAAATTAATGTGCAAATCGATAAAGATTATTTATTTGGTCTCAAAGACAAGCCTGATAATGATTTTATTCTAGAGGATAAAGATATTGTCGTTATAAAAGAAATACTTGGTTATCAAGAACCTGTCAGAATTGAATTGAAAGGAGAAGTTAATTTTCCTCAAACCGTAGTTACAGAATTTAAAAGCACATCATTAGGTGATTTATTAGACTATGCAGGTGGTCTTACAAGATATTCTAATCTAGAAGCCTCCTTTTTAGTAAGAGATGGAAAAACAATCACTCTTGACTTTAACAATCTAAGGGCAGAAGAAGTGTTTGAAGATGGAGATATAATATATATTGCATCTAATAAAGGAATTGTATCTACCACTGGAGCTGTAAAAAATGAATCTAACTTCATTTGGAAAAATGGGATAAGTGCTAAAAAATACCTTAAAAATTCTGGAGGAAAGTTAGATGATATTGGAGGAAAATCATATGTAGTTTTACCTAATGGAAAAACAAAACAAATTGGATTATTTAAAAATCCTAAAGTTCTTCCTAATTCAATTATAATAACTGATTTTAAATCTGCTGAAAACAAACAACAAGCTATTCAAAGATTTTTTGAAGAAATTTCAAATACCTTAACATTTGTTACTGCAACTCTTACGTCTGTATTACTAGCAACAAAATTATAATAGATATGACGGAAAATAATAATTTAAATTTAGAGGGTCAAATTGAAATAATAGCACTCTTAAAAAAAGTTTGGTTAGGAAAGAAACTAATTGTAAAAACAACTGTATTGTTTTTTATAATTGGATGTATTGTAGCTTTATTAAGCCCTGTAGTTTATACTGCACAAACTACATTTGTACCACAAGTTAGTGAAGATCAAATGTCATCTACTAAAGGAAGTTTAGGGTCATTAGCTTCATTGGCTGGAATTAATTTAAGTCAAGGGTCTATTAGTAGCGATTCATATTTGTCACCACTACTCTATTCAAAGTTAGCAGAATCAGAGGAGTTTGCTCTAAATATAATTAATGAAGAGATAATTAATTCAAATGGAAATAAACTAACCATTAAAGAATATCTACTTTCAAACAAAAGTTCATTTAATTTTAATCGAATTGGATTTATAAAAAAATATACCATCGGATTATTTTTAAATAATGAGACTGAAAAAAGTAATAGTGATGTTTTTAAAGGTTTTAATTTTTTAAGTGAAGAAGATTTTTATCTTGTCGAAGATTTTAAAGAGAATTTTACAATTGAACTAAATGAAAAAGAAGGGTTTATTAAAGTTTTAGCAAGAGACAAGAGTGCTTTTATTAGCACCCAACTAGTTCAAATAATTACAAAAAATTTGCAGTCAAAAATAATTAAACTCAGAACTAATAAAATAAAAGAAAGATTAGAATATTCTGAAGAACAATATGAATTAAAACAAAGAGAATTCGATTTTTTACAAAAAAAATTAGCAGAGTTTAAAGATTCAAATAAAAATATATCTACAGCAAGATTCATGTCAGAACTTCAAAAACTAGAATCTGAATATCAATTACAAAAAAACATATTAATGACCTTAGCAAGTGAATTCAATAACAATAAAATAAAACTCAATAAGGATACCCCTATTTTTTCGGTAATTGATGAAGTTTCTGTGCCAAATGAAAGGTCTGAACCAAAGAGAAGTTTTATAGCTTTAATTTATATGTTACTAGGCATATTACTTTCATCAGGATATCTCTTAGCTAAAGAGCCACTAACTGGAATTATTAAAAACATACGAGAAGCTTAAAAAAAAAGGTTAATTCTAATGTTTTCTAGAGATAATCTTTTCTAGCCATTCTTTATTATTTAGATACCATGCAACTGTTTTTTCAATCCCTTCTTCAAATTGTAAAGAAGGCTCCCAACCCAATTCTTCCTTAAGTTTTGTGGAGTCAACCGCGTATCTAAGATCATGACCTGCCCTATCTGTTACATGTGTAATGAGTTTGTCTGAGGTTCCTTCTTTCCTTCCTAGTAGACGATCTACGGTTTTAATCATCACTTTAATTAAGTCAATATTTTTCCATTCATTAAAACCACCAATGTTATAAGTATCTCCTAATTTTCCTTTATGAAAAATAACATCAATAGCTCTTGCGTGATCATTTACAAACAACCAATCTCGAACATTTTCCCCTTTTCCATAAACAGCTAGCGGTTTATTATTGACAATATTATTGATAAATAAAGGAATTAATTTCTCTGGAAACTGATACGAGCCGTAATTATTAGAACAATTCGAAATTACTGTAGGCATTCCATAGGTATCTGCAAAAGCTCTTACAAAATGATCTGAAGAAGCTTTGGATGCAGAATATGGGGAGTGAGGGTCGTAGGCTGTTTCTTCTGTAAAAAATCCTTCTTCACCTAATGAGCCGTATACTTCATCAGTAGACACATGATAAAATAATTTATTTGTAAAATTGCCGTTCCAATATCCTTTTGCAGCTTGCAATAAACTTAGGGTTCCCATCACATTAGTCTGAGCAAATGAGAAAGGATCTTCAATTGATCGGTCTACATGAGATTCTGCCGCTAAGTGAATGACCGAATCAATATTATAATCTATAAAAACCTTTTTTACATTTTCAATATCACAAATATCACACTTTATAAATGTGTAGTTTTCTTTGGTTTCTATGTCTTTTAAATTATCTAAATTACCCGCATAGGTCAATATATCCATATTAACAATGTTATAATTTGGATATTTGTTCACCAATAATCTTACCAAGTGAGACCCAATAAAACCAGCACCACCAGTAATTAATATATTCTTTTTCATATTCTTTTTTATTATTTTTTATTCAATTTTGAAACACAAACAGCTAAAGAATCTCTCCAATACGGAATTTCAACTTCAAAATCTGTTTTAATTTTTGTCTTATTCAAAACCGAAAAATGAGGTCTTTTTGCAGGAGTAGGATAGTCTTTTGTTTCAATTGGTTTTAAATGGCAATCTACTTTACCTAAATCCATTATTGCAATTGCAAAATCATACCATGAGGCAACCCCCTCATTAGAAAAATGATAGATTTTCCCTTTAGCACTAATTTTTTCTGTAGTTTTATTAGACAGGATATCAAGACAAGTTTTTGCCAAATCACTTGCATTAGTTGGTGTACCTACTTGGTCAAAAATAACCCCTAATTCGTCTCTTTCATTTCCAAGTCTTAACATTGTTTTTACAAAATTATTCCCATATGCAGAATATAACCAAGAAGTTCGAATCACAATCCCATCAATATCAGCTTTGATTACTGCCAACTCCCCTGCTCTTTTGGTTTCTCCATACACTCCAACTGGGCTTACTGGATCTGATTCTTTGTAAGGTTGTGAATGGTTTCCATCAAACACATAATCTGTAGATATATGGATTAATTTTCCGTCTACTTTTTCTAAAGTATTCACCAAATTTAAAACGCCTTTTACATTTACTTGTACTGCTATTTCGGGATTCTCTTCTGCTTTATCAACCGCAGTATATGCTGCGCAATTAATCACTGCATTGATATGTTGATCTATAATAAATGTTGTTAACATCTCTGTATCACAAATATCCAACTCAGGAAGGTCTTTAAAGACACATTCCAAGTTTTCATACTCAGATGCTAACACTCTAATTTCAGACCCCAATTGACCGTTCGACCCTGTTATTAACACCTTCATGATTTATGTTGTAAAAGGGGTTTTAAATTCTGAAAAAAATGGAAGTTTTGCATCCTTCTCTGAAACCAACACTTCACTTTCACTCACTCCCCATTGGATGTTTAGTGTTGAATCGTCCCAGCGAATTCCTTCATCATATGCTGATGCATAGCTATTATCTACTTTATAGGCAAAAATTGCGGATTCACTTAAAACCAGAAAACCATGAGCAAATCCTCGAGGAATGAATACTTGTTTTTTGTTTTCTCCTGAGAGTTCAACGGTAACATGTTGTCCAAAAGTTTTAGATCCATCTCTAATATCAACCGCTACATCCAACACTTTACCTTTAATACAACGAACTAATTTAGCTTGAGAATAGGGAGGTTTTTGAAAATGCAATCCTCTCAACACACCTTTAGCCGATTTAGACTCATTGTCTTGCACAAATGAAATATTCCCAATAGCTTCCTCAAACTTTTTTTTATTGTAACTTTCTAAAAAGTACCCTCTATCATCTCCAAATAAAGTAGGTTCTACAATCACAATTCCTTCAATGGGGGTATTTACAAACTTCATTTAATTAATCAAATTTAAGAGATACTGACCATATCTATTTTTTTTCAAAGGCTCAGCTAATTTTCTAACTTGTTCAGCATTTATATACTTCATTCTATAAGCGATTTCTTCTAAGCAAGCCACTTTTAAACCTTGGCGTTTTTCAATAGTTTCAATAAACTGACCAGCTTCCATTAAAGAATCATGCGTACCCGCATCTAACCAGGCGAATCCTCTTCCTAACAATTCTAACTTTAAGGTTTTTTGTTGTAAGTAGGTTTGATTGATTGACGTAATTTCCAATTCTCCTCTTTTTGAGGGTTGTGTATTTTTAGCAATTTCAACCACGTCATTGGTATAAAAATACAAACCAACTACTGCAAAGTTTGATTTTGGCTCATTCGGTTTCTCTTCTATGGAAATTATGTTTCCTTTTGTATCAAATTCTGCCACTCCATAACCCTCAGGATCATTTACATAGTATCCGAATACTGTGGATTTCCCTTTTGCTATATTTTTTCTAGCATTTTGCAACATACCCGAAAAACCGACCCCATAGAAAATATTATCACCCAAGACCAAACACACATCATCTGTTCCAATAAATTCTTCCCCGATAATAAAAGCCTGGGCTAAACCGTCTGGACTTGGTTGTTCTGTATACCGTAATTGTAACCCTATTTCTTGTCCATCACCTAATAACTTTTTAAAATTCGGTAAATCTTCTGGAGTAGAAATGATTAATATCTCTTGAATACCCGCCAACATTAACACGGATAAGGGATAGTAAATCATAGGTTTATCATATACAGGTAATAACTGTTTAGATACCCCTTTTGTAATTGGATATAAACGTGTGCCACTACCTCCTGCTAATACAATTCCTTTCATAATTCAAAGTTAATCATTCTTTTTAAGAACATATAGTTTTAAAAAATGAAGTTGAGTTATCTAAAAAAGAAAAAAGACAAAAGACAAAAGACAAATTAACGATTACAGTTTAGTATGTAAAGAAATTCTTTGGATTTATGTGATGATATGATGTAGCGAAAAATCAGGGTGCCAGAGGAATAAATGCTAAAATTTTGCTTCAATAATTGTTTTGAGACACTTTTCTATGCCAATTAAAATTGAGATTTTCGGTTAGGCTTTAAAAATCTAATTGATTAAATTTAAAGTTAGTTGTGGTGTCCCCTGCAGGACCGCCCCTAGGTACCCCTTATAAACCTCATTTTTGGATGTCTTTCGAAGGAGGTCAATTCTCCTGTTCAATTTTTTTGGGGAATTTTCCAAGAAATCAACTTTTTTAAAAATAAATTTTCTAGAATTTTATAAAAATCAGTTGTTATTCTACTAAAAAAAACTGTAAATCAAATTGTTGATTAAAATAAATCGACTACAGTCAATAGTCTTTATTTTAAAGTTTTTTATAGTTTAAAAGATTCACTATAATTTTATAGTTTGTACTTGATTCCAATTAATTGATTGATTTGCTTGATTTAAATCAATAAAATCAAATGCATTTAACCATCGTTCTAATTTAGATTTACAATTTTTAATACCAACATAAGATTTAAAACGTCTTGAAAGAGAAAGACCAGGAATGATAGGCTGGAAAGCATCAAAGTCTCTTGGGTGAAAATAAGTCATGACATAGTTAGATTGAAGTGTCCAATTTTCAATAATTTTATATGGAAACAAACGAAAGTATCCACCACCCGAAAAAACAAGAGGTTTTCCTAAAACTTGACGAGTGTTTATTGGGAATTCTTTTAGTTTGATTCCATTGTACTCTACAATTGAAGGAAATGAAGAACTATATGAGGGTATACCTCCGTGTGCCCTTAATGCTGGAAAAACAGAGCTGTCTTTTCTTATACCTAATTCATGTAAGACCTCAAAAGCCCATAAATTTTCTTGTGTAATTGAAAATCCAGGTGCTCTAAAACTGGTTATATTTTTTCCTGTACAATCTTCTAAAGTTTTAATAGATTTTTCAACATCATTAAAAAATGTTTTTCTGTTCTGTTCATAAGCTAATTGATGTAAATGAGTATGGCTAGCTACTTCATAACCACGATCACTGATTTCTCTTATGATTTTGGGATACTTTTCCGCCATCCAACCCACCACAAAAAAAGTAGCAGAACAATTTGAGTTATCAAGAATATCATAAATAATATCCATTCCAAATTGAATTCTTGAATCAAATTTATTCCATTCAGAAATAGATTTAGTTTCATTATTATCTAAAATATGAAACCACTCTTCAATGTCAAAAGTTAAAATTTTCATTTATTAAAATATAACTTAAATTCGTTAATATTTTTACATTTTACAAGTTTGTCATTATTTACAATAATGGTTTGTTTTGAAATTTTGGCTAAACTTATGTCAGAATAACTATCTGTATAAAAAGTTCCAATAGATTTTATGCCATTTTTTTGTAAAATATAATTTTTGTTAGTTGAATAACAGTTAAAGTTGAATTTTGAGGCGATACCTTTAGTTGAAATAAATTTAGAACCATAAACTTTTACATTCTTTGAAAAAATATGTTTTAAGTATATTTCGTAAGAAGCACTAACTATAATTATTTTTTTATTCTTTGTTTTAAAATTGAAAGTTTTATATAAATCATTATAATCAATTTTAGAAACAAAATTTTTCGCCTTATATTCAATATAATTATCTTTAAGCCCTCTTAAAAACAAATTAAAGCCTTTGATCTTTAAAAAATCATTTGATATTATTTTAAGTTTAGATAAAATCATCAGTCCAATGTAACAAGATAATTTTATTGGAAATTTAAAGTTTTTTTTAGATGTATGTATATAAAAACTCAACAATGTATCCCTATATGTCAATGTCTTATCAAAATCAAAAACAACTAGATTATTTTCCATTTAATAATTTTTGTTTTATTTTTTTTAAATCAAAATATGTAAATAAAATAAATTTAAATGATGTATAATAACTTGAGTAAGTGAAATTTATATAACAAGTGTTTTTATCCTTAACAAAAAATCTAATTGGATTTTGAATATTTTTAAAAAAAAAGATTAAATCATAAGGAAACACCCATCTAACATACTTGTTAATTAAAACATTATCCTTTTCAATTTTCTCACCCTCACATAATTTAATATATGAATAGATAAAATTAGAATTATTAAACTCTGATAATATGATTGACCCCCAGAGTCTGGGGTTTATTTCTATTAATTTATATTCTTTGGTAACAGTATCCTGTAAAAACTCAATCATTATGAAACCGGACCAATTTAATTTTTTAATTATGTTACTTCCTGCAATTTTAATTTCTTTATTTAAATTAGATTTAGAAAAAACAGTAACACCTCCATTATCAGGGAATGTTCTGATTCTCTTATGACTATAAAAAGATACTATTTCACCCTGATCACAAAGAAAAAACCCAGCTTGAATGTCTTTTGGATTATCCAATAATTCTTGAACAAAATTTGATTTGAAATTTATAGAATCGATATCTAAATCATTATTCGATGTAATATATTCAATGCCTTTAGAGCCAGAACCATTTATAGGTTTTATTATTATCGGTAATTGATAGTTCTTTTGTTTAATATCAATTTCGGAGTAATACTTAGGGCAAGAGATTTTTTTAGATTCACAAAAAATATTTAGCTCGTTCTTATTTCTAGACAAATTATATGTTGAAAATGTTGGTAATTTATATTTAAAATTTTTGTTCCCAAATTTTTTTATATAGTTGTAAAATTTAATAGTAATATCTTCTTCAATGGGGAAATAAATTATTGATTCATTTTTATATTTTTTAGAAATAGAATTCAAATCGTTATCAAAATTATATTCACTTAACCTATGAAAATTAACTTTCCCATAAATTAGTCTTATTTTAATAAAAGATTCATCTCCGGCATAGATTATATCATCATCATTAAATCGAATTTTTAAAATATTTAAAACATCAAACGTCTTTCTTAATAAGCAATTTGTTATTAATATTTTCATTAGATTTTTTGTTTAATGAATTCATACATTTTATGGGCAAGAATTTTTCTATCAAAATCCTGACTCAATTTAAATAAACCCTGTTCGTATTGTTTTAAATCATCTTTGAATAATTTTTTGCAACTTTTGATAAATTCTATTTTATTTTCCGGCTCAAAACATCGACCAGCGTGATATCTATTTAAGATTAATTCAGATTCACCCTGAACACCCAATAAAATAGGTTTATTCATTGCTGCAAGTTCAAATATTTTGGAAGGTATGACTTTTAAGTATCCGTCATATTTTTTTAAATTGACTAATCCACAATCAAAGATTGATAGATATTTTGGCACTTCTTCTTTTCTGACACTTGGTAAAAGAGTAACATTTGTTAAACCCTTTATTTTGATTAGTGATTTCAAATTTTGATATTCTGCACCTGACCCAATGAATAAAAAATGAATTCTTTCATTAAAATTATAAATCTCTTTTGAGCAATTCAGAATAAAATCAAGTGCATGACTGATACCAATAGTTCCTGCATAACCAAAAATGAATTTATCTTGAAGTCCAATCTTCTTTGTTAAAGAAATTGATTTTTTAGTAAATTTAAATAATTTATTATTTGACCCATTATATACTACAGCAATTTTATCTTCAGGAATATTAAACCTATTTATAATATTTGTTTTATAGCTAGAAGTTACAGTTATTATCCCAGTTGAATAATGGTAATATAAAAATTCTATTTTTTCTAAAAATTTATATAATAAACCATCTCTATTTATAAGTATTATTCCTTCGGGCCATAAATCTCTTATCTCAATAAACCAAGGTATAGTTTTAAACTTAGAAATAAACATAGCTGTAAGTCCTACAAAAAATTGAGGAGATGTTGCTATAATGGCGTCATATAGTTTTCTTTTTACAAATAAAAGATAAATAAAGGCAGTAATTGCAAAACTAATTTGATCTAAAATTCTAAGTACAAAACCCTTGTTAGGTCTAATAAAACTCCATAACCTAACAACTTTAATACCATCAATTATTTCTGTTTTTTTTAAAGTATTTTTATATCCTTCATGAACCTTCCCCTCTGGAAAATTTGGAAAAGAGGTGACAACAGTTACGTCAGCGCCTTTTTTGATCCATTCTTTACAATGTTCATGAGTTCTGGAAGCTGGGGCATTAGTCTCAGGAATAAAATTATCAGTAATAAATAATAACTTCAAATTATTTAATTTTAATTGTTGTTGTAATTTTAGTTTCAAAAGTGACTTCTAAAGTCTTTTTTGTAATGGTGTGGTTAAATTCAGGACTATAAGTTGAATTTAAAATCCTTATTTTTTTGTAATCACTGAAACTAATTTCTATATTTTTATTAATTAAAAAGCAATTATTATTTTCTTTTAAATTTACATCTGGGTGAAGGTGTAAAAATAATTTTCCTGTTACTTTTTGACCAATCAAAATATCTTTAATTTCTATTTCATCTTTTTTGTTTTGCCACGATCTATTATGCAAAACTTTATAATTCCTATATCCATTGTGAGTTGCTGACAAATAATTACACTTATCTGTATTCATTGTAACATTTGCTCTTTTAGCAACTCTAAATCCAGACCATACTTGACTGCTGTTTTCATCATTTACAGTAACCGTATTATGTGCTTTTGTTGAACGCTGATATTCTCTTTCTTGGCAAATATTGTATGTAGAAGTACCTGAATCTACAATAATTGGTTTATTATTTACATATAATTCAAAATTAAAAGTATCTGCGTGACTGTGACCAGGTGTGTAAGAAGGAGATATATTAGCAACATCAATTACTATTTCATGATTTTTTCCTTTAAATTTTCTAAATCCAGATTCACATAATTCAATTTTATTTATGTTGATATTTAATTCCTTAGCATAATACATTAAATTATATGTACATGGATTAATATTATTTGCAGCATCGTTAAACAAAGGTATAGCACCTGATTCGAAGGTTATTTGATTTAACCAAGAGATCATTTTAGCAGCGATTAATCTCAAATAAGAAATTGTTTTAGTATTTGCAAAAGAATTTAACTCAGCGAGTTTAATAGAATCTAATATTCTATATAACAT
>Ga0209532_1002678_pt1 | contig 12386 bp, 12 predicted proteins | sample COG_02_FD_184746 | JGI IMG/M metagenome (GOLD analysis project Ga0209532, IMG submission 184746) | Pelagic Microbial community sample from North Sea - COGITO 998_met_02 (SPAdes) (version 2) | ecosystem: Environmental > Aquatic > Marine > Neritic zone/Coastal water | place: Helgoland, sampling... | reverse complement strand
AACCTTTTGCTTTTGAAAAATAAGAAGGCCATTGATTGGGAAGAAACATTTCTGGTCTCTTTGAAAGTAACATAGTACCTCCAGGAATAATTTTTTTTGCTTTTTTATATAATTCTTGTCCTTTTCCCATTATTAATCATTTTTTAAGGACTTTAGAAGTCCTTCGTTCCTAATAATTTTATTATTTATTTTAACTAGATCTTCTTGTATAATATAGTTAGTATATTCTAACCAAGATTTTTCAGTTCCTAAATCATTAATTAATAAAGTAATCAATTCAAAATCTCTAATCTCATCTACAGTCATTCTTATTTTAGAAAAATCAGATTGACAATCATAATTTAAAGATGTAAATAAATTACCTCCATTAAAATCTGAGTTTTTTCTGATATAAGGAGTTACATGTTCCCGTTCTGAATTTAAGATAGCATTTTTCCAAGCTTTTTTTAATGCAGTATATTTAAACACCTCTATATCTTGACCATCAGGAAAATTTTCTATAAGAGTATTTGTTACGTAATCCTTATTGTTTTTTATTGTAAAAGCAATCACATCATCAACTAATTTAGGGTCAATTAATGGACAATCTGATGTAACTCTCACTATCCAATCTGGATTTTTATATTCTACAGATTTATAAAATCGATCTAAAACATCAGATTCTGATCCTCTTGAAGAATTAACACCTAATTCTATAGATTTATTATATATGATTTCATCCTTAATATTTGTGGTAGTGGCTACAATTATTTCGGAAATATTGTTACATTTTTTTAATCTATCTAAATGAATTTCAAGCAAAGATTTTCCTTGAATTTTTTTTAAAATTTTACCTGGAAGTCTAGTGCTTCCCAATCTAGCTTGAGTAACTAATACTGTTTTTAAGGCCATAGAGAAGGATTAAGCAAATTAATATTATTTACTTTTAATAAGTTGACATCATTTAAAATCTCTTCATTTAAATCATAATTTAATGAATTTAAATTATCTTTCAATTGATTAATTGAATCAACTCCAATTAAAGTACTATCAATAAATTCTTGACACAAACAATAATTGATTGCAAGTTTAGAAATAGAAATATTATTTTTAGAAGCTATTTGTGAAATAGTTAATAATTCATTTTTCAAATTTTTAACCACATGATTGCTGTCGTTGTAATTTTTGAAAAAAAGACCTTGTAAGAGGAAAGACCTTGTATGTATAATTTTTCCTTTATTTTTTGCTTTTTTTAAAACTTTTGCTCTAAAATTAAAATTATCTAAAAGATTAAAGGGTACCTGAATAACATCAATATCATCATTTTCAATTACTTCTTCAATTTCGTTATTAGTATAAACTGAAACTCCTATTTTTTTTAATTTATTATTATACTTTAAATCATTTAATAAATATATGTTTTCAATATTTTCAATGTAACTTTTAAAGCTATGAAACATTAAAATTTCAATTTGATTAACATTTAGATTATTAAAATAACTTTCAACTTTATTTGAAAAATTAGTTTTAATATTTTTAGGTAGTTTAGTTATTATTTTAAAAGTATTTTCAGGATTATTTTTGTGAAATAGTCCTATAATTTCATGTGCATTTCCATATGATTCAGCAGTATCTAAAGTTCTAATGTTATTTTCATAAGCATATTTTAAAATCTCCTGACTTTCTTTTTTTGAAACCTTTCCTTTAGAATTATTTATTCCGTAATCAAGGCCAAATTGTACAGTTCCTAGAATAATTTTACTAAAATCAGACTTTGACATTTAAGAGTTAACTTTATTTATAAAGGTTAAAATGCTTTTAATAACATAATCCTGTTCTTCAAAGCTGAGACCTGGATACATAGGTAAACTAACGCATCTTGAATAATACTTTTCAGAATTAGACAAATTAGCATCTTCATATCCTATTTTTTTATAATATGGCAAAGTATGTACAGGAATATAATGTATTTGAGAAAATATATTGTGTTTCTTTAAAAAATCATACAAACCTTTGCGTTGGTCAAATTCAATTATAAATAGATGGTGAGCATTGTAAGTGTTTTTAGTTAAGCTTTGGTATTTTAATTTTCCTTTGAAAGCTCTTTTATATCTTTCAGCTAATTGATTTCTTTTAATCAGTCCTTTAACGTTTTTATGTAACTGACTTATTCCTAAAGCACTTTGAATATCAGTTAATCTATAATTAAAACCCAACTCTTTCATCTCATAAAACCAACCTCCATCATTATTTTCCATGTTTTCCTTAGAAATTCCATGTGTTCTCAATAGCTTTAATTTTTTATATATTTTTTTAGAGTTAGTTGTGATCATCCCGCCCTCTCCACAAGCTATATGTTTTACTGGATGAAATGAAAAAACACTACATTGAGCATGTTTTCCATTACCACACATATGTTTTTTCAATTTTGAATCTATAAAATATCCACCTGGAGCATGACATGCATCTTCAATTATCCAAAGATTATGACGATTTGCTAAAATTTTAAATTCTTCTAAATTTACAGGGAGACCACCAAAATCAACTGGAATTATGCCTTTAAAAAAATTTTTAGGTTTACTATCTATTAAATCTTTCACTGAATTTATATCAATTAAATAAGTTTCTGGATTTATATCAGCAAACCAAACTTCTGCTCCAACATATCTTATACAATTGGCAGAGGCAGCAAAAGTTATTGGAGTAGTTATAACTCTTTCACCCTTTTTTAGTCCAAGAGCTAGAACTGATAAATGTAATCCTGAAGTTGCATTATTAACAGCAACAGCATATTTAGAACCAACAAAATTTGAGAATTCATTTTCAAATTTTTCAACAACTGGCCCTTGAGTCAAAAAATCAGATTTCAAAACCTTATTAACCTCAGATATATCATCTTCACAAATACTCTGTCGACCATAAGGTATAATATGATTAGAGTTTTTATTGAACATGCTTTTCGATTAACTTTTTCAATGAGTCAACCGTTTCCCATTCAGTATTATTATATGAATTATAGCTGAAATTTGTTTCGACTTTCTTGGCATTAAATTTTTTAATAAACTTTTCTAACTTCCAAACTGGTTTAGAGGGTAAAATAGTGTAATAATCATTTATATCATATGTAAAAAAAGAATCAGATGGTGTAATCATTTCTTCATGAAGTTTTTCACCTGGTCTTATCCCTACAATTTCTTTTTTACATTCCTCAGAGATTGCATTTGCAACATCCAATATTCTGTATGATGGAATTTTGGGAACAAATAATTCTCCTCCCCATGCATTTTCTAGAGCAAAAACTACCATTTTTACGCCTTGTTCTAAAGAAATATTAAATCTGGTCATTTCAGGATGAGTTATGGGTAGAACACCTGAATTTTTTCTTTTAATAAAAAAAGGCATTACGGAACCATTAGAACCCATTACATTTCCATATCTTACAACTGAAAATTTAAGATCTTTAGAACCCTTAATGTTGTTTGCAGCAATAAACAATTTGTCTGACGTAAGTTTGGTAGCTCCATAAAGATTTATCGGAGCACATGCTTTATCAGTAGATAAAGCAACAACTTTTGAAACATTACTATTTAAAGATACTTCAATTATATTTTCAGCACCACCAACATTTGTTTTAACACATTCACTAGGGTTATACTCCGCAATATGAACATGTTTCATTGCAGCAGCATGAATTATATAATCAACATCTTTCATAGCTCTTGCTAGTCTTGATTTATCACGAACATCTCCGATTAAAAATCTTATTTGTGGATATTTATCAATAGGAAAATCCTGAGCCATGACAAATTGTTTCTGTTCGTCTCTTGAGTAAATAATAATTTTTTTTATTGTATTAATTTTTACGAAATACTTTGTTAATTCTTTACCGAGTGACCCAGTTCCTCCTGTAATTAATATAGTCTTGTTATTGTACATATTATATATATAGTTTTATAAATACTTTAGAAAAAAGTTTAAAAATTATTCTTTCTTTAAGAATAATTTTTTCAAAAAAAGAAAATTCATAATTTCCGGCACTAACTTTCGAAAAATCAATTTTTTTATTTACTTTATCGTGCTGTTTTTTTGTATAGTCAGGTAAACCTATTTCTTTTCTTCCTGTATATTCTAAATTATGTTTTTTTAGAATTAGTTTTAAAATATCGTCTTGTTTTGTCAACAAATTCTCAAAAGTGATTAATTCGACATTATTTTCAGACGAATAATTCAAAGCCAACTGTTTAATGATATGATACCATATTACAAATTTTAAAGGGGATTTAATACCCCATTTAACTCTTTTATGAGCTAAATATAAAGCTTTAAGTTGCCGTATAATAAAAATAAATAAAGTGTTTTTATTGCCAATTTCGTTTTTGAATAAAATATTTTTTGGAGTATGGTCAATAACTAAACCTTTTTCTAAAAAAAGATCATAGACGAATTTGTCATTAGGAAATTTTTTTAATCCAAAAGCTTTAAAATATTTAGGATTATCATATTCAGAACAAAGTTTTTTTAGCTTTAAAAAAGATTTTTGATTCTTAGAAATATAGAAAAACTTAAAAGGTGTTTCGAATAATACTTTTGAATTTGGAATTCCTGCTACAAACGAAGCTAAAAGAGTTGTTCCTCCTCTGTCATGTCCCCCAATGTAAATTTTTTTTATCAATGTAAAAAATTAAAGAAATAAGAATTACAAACGTAGCCCAAGATATTGAAATACTATTTATAAATATAATAAAAAATGAAATTTTAATAAAGAGTGAAATTTTATTTGATTTAAACACTTTAAAGTATATATAACCAAAAATCCCTAATCCAAAAATTCCAAGATTTGTGATCAATTGACCTAATCCGCTCATAACATTACCTCCAATTTCACCTGAAAATAATGGATATGCACTACTCAAAATTTGAAAAACATCTTTAGTGTATGTCATGCTAAAACTCGGTAAAATAAAATAACCCTTAAAAAAACCTAAAATTGGAAAAATCATATGTGAGATTCTTCTGTTGACGCTACTATCTAATAATAATAATTCTGGGTTACTAAAAAGCAGGTTAATATTTCTAAAAACTCTGGAACTTTGGAAAAACTCAATTTTACTTATTAAAACAAAACTGATCAAAATTATAAACATAATTTTGATAAAATTTTTAATTTTTATTTTTAAAATAGTAGAAATAAAAATAGCTGAAATTAGAATAAATAATATTACAGAATTTAAACTTAATATTATAACTAAAAACAAATTTAAATAAAAAGCTCTGGACTTTAGCCCCATTATTTTTAATGAAATAAGTATTAAAAAACAATTTAAAGCTAACGAACTGGGCTCAGATGCAAAAGAAGTTAGACCTCTATTACTACTTGTTCTGATAAATGAAAATAAGCTTGAAAATATTTCTGGAAAAATTAATTGAAAAAATGCTCCGAATATATATATACTGTAAACAATTAATAAACTTTTTTTAAGAAGAAAATGATCTGTTTTTAGCAAATAATGAGTTAGAAAAAAAACACTAAAATGCACAATGAATACATTAATAAACCTTGCATATTGAATAAGTTCAATATTTACATTAATTATAGTTGAAAAAATGATTAATGAAAATATAATAAAAATGTATGAAGGGATTTTTTTTGTTATAAAAAACATTGAAGAAAAAGATAAAACTAGAACATGAATACCAGTATCACTATTAGGAAAAAAACCTAAAATAGGTAAAAAGGGAAAACATAATAAAATTAAAAATAGCGCAGATATATTCTTCTTTTTTAAAAGCATTATTTATAAACGTTTATTAATTCTATTTTTGATTTACTTTTTAAATTTTCATAAAAACTTAAATTTTGATCTAGCTTAAAACTCTCTATTTTTTTTATAGCCTTATTCATGTTATTTAAAAGAATATCTCCCTCACCATCACAAATTATAATTCCAATCAAATTTTTTAAATCGCACAAACAACCAATTGAAGATGCAATAACAGGAATTCCGGATAAATGAAATTCATATACAACATTTGGTTCAACTTCGATTGGATATTCAGATGGAAAAATCAAACATTTTGCTAGTGGTATGATTTCATTTAGGCTTGTTGTATGTGGTGAATAATTTAAATTACTTTGATTTTTTGATATTTGTAATAATTTATTATTAAGTTCTTTTGAACTATTTTTTCCCGCAAGAATAAAATTCTTTTGTGGATTTAATTTTGCCAATTCAATAAAATTCCAAACTCCTTTAGATTCGATCATATTTGAAAAAAAAACATAATTTTTTCCAGATTTATTAGCTGATTCCGGAAAATCAGGATATATAGATAAGTTAGATACAACATGAATATTTTTCGGCTTGTACATTTTGTATAAATTATTCTTATAAAATTCACATAATACTATACAGTGTAAACTAGCGTTATCCCATTTTAAAAAATTAAAATAAGTCTTTTTATAGTTAATAAACTCTCTAGTACGAAAATGAAAAACTAATTTTTTTTTAAACAAGAAAGAAATCCAAGATGAAATTATAGCAAATACAATTCCCTTTCTACTTTCACAGCACATGTAGAGTGTTTTTGATTTAAAAATCCAAAATAAAACCGCTTTAATAAAACAATATATTTTTAAAAAATAATGATTAATACTTCTTTTATTTATTTGTGCTGTTGATGAATAACTAACAACTTTTACTTTGAAATTGTTCTGCTGAAGAAATTCTACTATTCTTTTACTATTTCTACTCTGACCATTAAATGGCGGAGGGTACTCCACAAAAGCAATAACATCTTTCATCTTATATTTATTATTTTATCAGTAACAAAAATTAATTTTGATTTATTTAAATCAAATTTTTTTTCAATTATATAATTCTTTAAATGATTTTTGGAACTGATTATGAATTTGTGACTCTCTTTAGAAGATTTATTTTTTAATATATTTTTAAAAAAATAAAAAAATGATGATCTAATTTTTCTAATTAAACTAAAGTTTTTTTCAACTATTATACTAGATAAAGCATCCAGAGTTCGTTCAGATGAGTCTAAAAAAGAAAATTCTTGAATTTTAAAATAAGAATCTTTTTTTGAATTTATAATATTTGATAAATTAGTTTTATTATCTATTGTAGAACTAATTTTTTTTGAAATATTATAAGAATTAGATGCCTCGTAGTAAAATGTATTTAAACCAAATGCACTTGCCTCAAAAGCTGTAGTACAACCCGAATGAATTAAAGCTACTACGTGTTTAAAAGTATCAATTATTGGTTTATCAGGTGTTTGAACAATTAGGTTATCAAATTTGTTAGAAAGTGATATCCATTTTTTTGGATTTTCAGCAGGATGGGGTCTAATAATAAAATTATAATCAGAGTTTGTTTTAATTAAATCTAAAATAAAATGAAAAAATTTTTCATAGGAAATCCTTGTTTCTTTTCTTTTTTTATCATATTCAACTTCATCTTCTTTTTTTTTGAATCTTCCTAAGTCATTGAATAATTTTTTTAGACCTTTTTCACCCAGTCTATGATTTCCAACTAAACTAGAACTAATTAAAATTGTTTTACTATTGTTTTTTTTATTTTTTTGCGAAATATATCTACAATATTCAAATCTAAGATTACCTGTAGCAACGAATTTTGAATCAAACTTTGGATATTTATTAATTAAAGATTTTTTTTCAAAATTAGACCAAGTAAAAAACTTATCTACCAACTGAAGGTTTGAATTATTTATTCTGTGATTTAAATACTTGTGAGTATTGGTATGAATAGCCAGCCCTTCTTCGTCTATAGAAACAATTTTCCAACCTAGACTAGTGAGTCTTTTAAATAGTTGATTTTTATTGATACTAATGCTTTTATCAAAATATATTCCAGGTTTTAACTTATATATGTAAGTTAGAATATCTTGTTGTTCTCCTACATAAACATTAAAAAATTTGGAAGCTTTTAAAGCAAAATAAAATCGAGGATCAAAATCTCTGACAAAAACTTCAACAGGTATTACTAAGTTTTTCAATTTAGAAAATTAAAGGATTAAAATATATAACAAATGACAACAGTGTTAAAAGTAATAGCTCAATGAAAACAATTTTTTTTGGTAACTTATATTTTTCATTATTGTAAAAACGGAAAATTATAATTGGAATTACAGAAATTAACAAGTAAGAATATCCAATTATAATTAGACCATACTTTTCTAAATTTAGAATTAGAAAAATCAATGATATAATCATTGATGCAATAGAAACATAACTAATATATTTGGATTTTAAAGCTAAAAGATATGGGGCTTTATAAAAGACTGACATGGTTGCTAAAAAATGATATACTAAAAATAAAAAAACTAGGTATTTACTAATGTTATAATTTCCAGATTTATCTAAAAAATCTAGAATAACATCATGTAAAAAAAATAATACAGAAATTGCAATAATCGAAATTATTGTGATTAATCCATAAATTTTATTTGTGATCTCTTGAAACTTAATTTCATTATTTTCTAGTGAAAGTAAATCAGGTACGAGAACTTGTTTGATTGGTGTTGAAATTGAAATACTAAAAATTGCAGCAATTTGTGCTGCAAGAGTTAATTCGGCCAATTTTTCAAAACCAAAAAGTTGTTTAACTAAATATCTGTCAATTAGAAAAAAACTAGTAACAGAAAGGCCAACTATTATTAAAGGAACAGAATAATACAGCATTCCTTTAATTTTAGTTAAATCAAAAATTAAATAACTAAATAAACCTTTAAAACTATTAAAACTTATAAACGAGAAAATTAAATTTCCGAAAATTATTGGAATAATAAAAGAACTAATATCTAAATTATATTTTAAAAAAAGTATTTGAAAAAATGGAATACTTACATTTCTTATTCCCATATAAATAGCTACTTTTTTGTGAAATCCTTGAAATCTAAGACTTGATTCCATGTAACTGTAAAAAACAGTTGTTGTTATAACCAGAAAAATAACTAAAAAGTTTAATATAGGATCTGAATAATAAAAAATCACACTTCCAATCGAAGCTAAAATAATTGAGATCAATATACTTGAGTAAATAATCTGAGAAAAATCTGATTTAAGAACATTTTTTTTATGAAACCATCTAGCCAATCCATTTGTAAAAGGGCCAACAGTAACTTTTTCGAACCATAAAACAACTATTAATATTAAGCCATATTGACCATAAACTTCAGGATTAGATATTTCTAAAATAATTGGAAGTAGAGCAAATACAATAATTTTAGAAATAACCCCAATAATTGAATTTATTGAAATATTTTTAACTATACTCACGCAATAAATTATTTACATTTTTAAGCTTGTACAAAAGCATTTTTTCATTTTTATTTAAATTATTCTTTCCATTAATTTTTAATAAAATATCACTTAATGTTTCCCTTAAGTCATTATTGTTATTTTTAATAAGGTTTAGAGCAAACTCAATTTCATTGATGTCATTTTTATCTTTAACAAACAAATAATTAGAAGTTTTTATTTTAAAAATTTTTCCAAGGTTAACCTGCATATCAACAGGAAACATGAAAAAAATTTCTCTTAACATATAGTATAAAGATGATTTTGAAAATTTTGAGGCAATTCTGTTATAATTAATATTATTATCAATCAAATAATCTGAACATTCAGATTTTATAAAAAAACTATCTTTAAGCTTTAATTCATAGTTCAAAAAAAATCTTACAAAAAGACCTTCACTGAAAGGATTAAGCCTGTTAATTTTATGTTTAATTTTAAGGTTGTAGTAATTTCGATGAGTATTTTGAACAAATTTCAAATATTTTAGAGATCTCAATTTTACGTTTAAATCAATTTTATTTTCATTAATGAGTTCTAAATAACTATTTTCCCTTGAACTAAATAAAGATTGAAATCTACTTGTATATTTTAAGTCTTTTTCAAAAAAAGGAGCTCGATGTTCGTTAAATCCATTCAAAAAGGTACCAATATATTTGTTAATAAAAATTTTTGAAAAAGTCCTTGAAACAAATTTTACAAATCGAATGAAATGAATTGAAAAAACAAATCTTTTGAAGCTTGTATATAAAATTTTTATTTTCCTTATAAATCCTCTTTCATTACTACTGGGTGCAAAAGAATCAATAAAATATAAACTGTCTAAGTTTTGGCCAGTTATTATATTTACAGAATCATATTTATCTATCAAATAATTAAAACCAACCTTTTCATATTCTGGACCAACACTAATCCCTAAACCTGAATTTAAATTTGAATTTGATTTATATGACTCTGCCAATTCAAGCTTTAGTCCTAAAATTTTTGCTATTTCATTTGATGTTTTGAATCCTGTAGTTGATTTTCCAAAATATGGAATATGGATTAATTTTCCATTAGGATTGTATTTACTGTAGGCTAAGGCCAAACAGCAGCTATCAATTCCCCCAGATTTTGCAACAAACAGATTTTCCATGTTATCACTATATGCCTTAATTATAGATTCTAAAATTATTCCAAACGATAATTTAATTGGCGGTAATTCAGAAAAATAAAACGACCTCTTTTCATTGCCATTTTTTAAGAACAAATCGCAACCTGAACAAAGATAATTCCATGTTTTATTTAAAGTGTTTTTCGAATCTCTAATTAATCCTTGATGAAATAAAAATGACGAAGCGTAAGAGTTTATGACTAATGATTTTAAACTTTTAAAAGTTTCATATTCCTTATCAGTTATGTATATTTTATCATTGTTAAAATGATAAAATAATCCCGGACTTGTACTAGAATTTATACAATAAAAATACTCTGAATTAGAAATTATTAATGAGCAATTTCCAATAATATTACCAAAAAATAATTTTAGATCAGTAATAGAATTTTGATTTATTATTTTCTTAACTCTAGAAATAACATCTGATTTTGGTATAAATTTACCAGTGTGATCATCGATAGCACCAATTAAATCATTAGAGAGTAAAAAGGTATTACTAAAGTTTTTATTTGGAATATCAATAAAATCAGTAACTAGATCAAGATTAATTTTCATAATCCTTTTTTAAAATACCAAATCTTAAAACATCATGATATTTTCCATTTTCAAAAACATGATTACTAAACTTTCCCTCTATTTTCATGCCGTTTTTTTCATTTGATTTTTTACTTGCAAAGTTATTTGACAAACACCCTGATTTAACTTTATTTAAATTAAGACTATTAAAACAATGTTTTAAAACTAATTTTGTTACTTCAGTTCCTATACCTTTTCCTCTGTAATCTGAATTTCCAATAAACCTTCCAAACTCAGCAATTCTATCTTTCCAATTAATTGGTCCAATTTTAACATTTCCAATGTAAGACGAATCGTTTATATCATATATTCCGAAAAGAATAGAGTTACTATTATTATTTGATATAACAAAATCCTTTAAACTTTCAATAGACTTTGGGAAATGTCCTGATGCCAAGCCAGCTCTGTTTTCTTCACTATTTATCCAATTGTAATAATCATCTTTGATTTTATCAAATTCGATAGGACCTAAATATATTTTTTCACCTTTTATAAATTTCATAATTATTTTGATTTGTTAGACAAAACGACAAAAAATGGATTGATAAGATTCTTTTTATTGAAAATAAAATTATGTTTAGTGTCATAATCAAATATAGAACATTTTGAATTTAGGCATATTGCCATTCCTGCTGCAACATCCCATTCCATAGTGGGTGCAAAACGTGGGTAACAATTGGCAGTACCTTCTGCCACCATACATAGTTTTAAAGAACTTCCTTTAGAGATTAAATTCACTTCTCCATGGATGTCTCGCATTTCATGCACATAGGTTTCTGTTTCTGGAGACATATGAGATCTACTGGCTACAATAGTGAAGGTTTTATCTTCTCTTTCTAATGGTAATTTATCGCCCTTTAAAAGTAAAGTTTCAACATCATAATTATCTAGATCGACAGTTACCTTATAAGCCCCCATTTCTTTGCTAGAAAAATACAATTCTCCCGTTACAGGGACAAAAATAACTCCAATTAGAGGTTTTTGATTTTCTATTAAAGCAATGTTTACGGTAAACTCTCCATTTCGCTTTATAAATTCTTTGGTGCCATCTATAGGGTCTATAATCCAGAGTTGGTTCCAATCCTTTCGCTCTTCATAGGGAATCGCTTTTCCCTCCTCAGAAAGCACTGGAATATCTGTCTTTGTTAAAAAAGACATTATCAATTTATGAGAAATGGTATCTGCCCGGGTCAAAGGAGAGTTATCCCCTTTAATTTCTATATCAAATTCTCCAGAGTGGTAAATTTCTAAGATGGCTTTACCGGCTTCTAAAGCACCAGTAATCGCTACGTTTAGTTTGTTTTGCATAATTATATAATCATTCCTGCTCCAATGGTTTCATTGGTT
>Ga0209532_1002676_pt1 | contig 12389 bp, 19 predicted proteins | sample COG_02_FD_184746 | JGI IMG/M metagenome (GOLD analysis project Ga0209532, IMG submission 184746) | Pelagic Microbial community sample from North Sea - COGITO 998_met_02 (SPAdes) (version 2) | ecosystem: Environmental > Aquatic > Marine > Neritic zone/Coastal water | place: Helgoland, sampling... | reverse complement strand
GAAAATCTCAGTCTTTGAACTTTATTCTGAATACCTTACTGAAGATACTAAAACCGTCATAGTAGATAGTGAAGAAGAACCTGAAGTAAAAGAAATTATTGACCACTATTGTAAAAAAGAAGAAATATGTAGAGGTAACATCACATTCCAATTTCATGGTGGTGGTGACTCAGGATATATTGAAGATGGTGGTAATTCAGATTTTGATGGGGAAACCAAACTTTATGAACAAGCCGAAGATATGTTCTTCAGAATGTTGGGAGACTTCCCTGGTTGGGAAATCAATGAAGGTTCTCAAGGTCAATGTATCATTGATATGGACTTAGAACAAATGCAGTTGGACTTCAACGAAAACTACGAAGAACAAAAAGTAGACGAGATTTGGTCCACGTCTTTAATGGAAGGAATCAATGAAGATTTGGAGAAAGTGCCAACGACACCAGGTAACGTAGACGATGAAAATGAAGACTTAATACTTTCCTCAGTAAAGAAACTACTTCAAACTTTATACTTTGATGGTTTAGATGTCTCATATGATTTATATAGAATACCAAATCGTGATAAAGATTATATCAGTTTAGATATTGATGTCGATGTAAGTAGAATTGTATACAGTCATGAAAATTACGACGAAAGGTACGCAGATGTAGTTTATGATTTAGAAAATGTTTTTGATACCGTTGAAAAGTATTTAGGACTAAGTAACCAAATTTATGTCGGCATTAATTATTCCAATAACGATTTCCTTGATGAAGAATCTTATCAAGCAACCAAGGAACTACATGAAGCATTAATAAAAAGTGGTGTATTTACCACAGAACAAGCAAATGATACTTGGATTAGTGCCTATTATCGTGAAGATGACTATCCATTCATTTCCGTAGAATCAGGTGGACCAGATATTCCTGATGAAGGAGTCAATCTATTTCAAAATACCGTTTGGAATATTATTGAAAAATACAAACACCTTTCAATGCTTGTTAATGATAATGATATAGAGTGGTGGACTAATTATTGATTCTTTTCTTCCTCTTTTCTTTTAATATGTTCACCATTATTTCTGATGAACTCATAAAAATAGTCAACATACTTCTCTCTTTTTGGGAATTTCATTCTCAAACTCAAATATGTTCTCAATAAGTTATTGTCTTTGAATCCATTCCACATCTTTTCAAAGATGTCAGAATGTAAGGCGAATGGCTCAACTTCATAACCATCATATTGTTCGTTCAACCCATAACTCTCAACCAATTGGTCTACTTTCTCATTAGCTGGATGAACGTCTTCAATATTAACACCTGTAAGTGGATATACTTCTTGATACAACCAATCTCTAATCAAATCCTGAACTTCATAACCAATATCATAGATATCTTCATCAGTAATCGGGTTGTCCTCTGTATTGTATTTTGCATTTAACTCATCAATATCTGAATAGTTATACAAATCACCTAATTCATATTCGTGACCATTACCACCAATAACTTCAACGGTAGATTTTGGGTCGACAGCAACATCAATATTATCAACATACCAAAGATTATTATCATAAACATCAGCAACATCATCCCCTTTATTGATGTCCCAATTCTTTATCAAGACATTCATATCATAACCACCTGAAGAAATGTTGATTACATTCTTAGTTTTTTCTTTGATAATCTCATCGATACCCTCAATACCCAACTTATCTGAAAGTCTTAATTGAGCTTTAGTCTCCATTTCTCGGTTAAAGCCAAAATACTTCATTACCTGAGTATCTAACTTATCACCAGCAACCTGAAAATATTTATCGATTATATCCATACTAATAAATACTTCATAATATTATTATATACACTCAGTCTTACTAATATCTTTACTCAGACTGACATGAATATGATTTACACCAAGATAGTGACATTTATCGTTCATCTCCTTCCATAGATGTTCGTTGAGAACCCTATTAGCCACTGTTACCTTCGTCTTCGGTGTTTGTCTGTCGAACTTCACCACCGTATTCAATCTCGGTGAACCCTCGAAGTCCCAACCCATCACACTTTCAAAAGTTATATCATAGATAATCTTCTCCTCTCCAAACTCATAAGTGAGGGTGGAAAAGACCTCAGGAATAATCTTATTTATTGAGTTCATAGTATTTATAGTTAATACTTCAATTATATGACTTCAGAAGAATTAAATAAAGGGAAAGAACTTATTGTAGGTTTATTAAATTCCATTTTTTCATCAGGTGATGGTTATCAGATATCTTACGATTATGATGATACCTCATTCATAATTGATTTTATTAGTGAAGGTGATAAATTCCCAATTGTAACCAAAAGACTAATAATGGAAGCAATACACTCAAACTTTAGAAAAGCCAGTCGATACTTCCCTGACGCCATGTATTTTTGGAAAAACTATGATTTTGTAGTCAACTATAACGGAAAAGAATTGAATTATAATTCAATCAACGATGCACATATAAGTAAATCAATCACCGATTGTTTTGACAATAGTTTGGAACAAATACAATCTAATTCTGTAACATTTCCAACCGTATTCATTGGTGTGAATTCTAAAATGGGTGAATTTTTTATCACCGCAGTTAATAATAAGGTAACAAAATCAACTATAGAACCTTCAGATAACTACCTTTATTTCTTCACATATTTAGTACCTGACTACCTACTTTTATCTAATGGTAAAGGAGAATCAGTAAAGATAACTGCCGAGTCTTTAAGAGATTTCCACATGAATGGTGGTGAAGATGGTGAACCATACTATGAAACACCTGAAAAAATATTAGAGGCATTATTACGTTCAATAGCCTTTGCACAAACAGAACAATATGAATCTAGAGTTTCCTCTGAATTCTACAACTGTGTACGTAGTGCAGGATTTGAAGGTGGTGAAGACATATATGAAGATTACTATCCTTTATATGAAGTTATATTTTACGGAATTAGTGATATGATTATTACCACCTATGGTATGTATGGTGAAGCCAACTCAGGTGACTTTGAAACTATTGAAGACTTATTCAAGTTCCTCAATAGGAAATAATAAAGGGAATTCCTCAGTAATCATATTCAACGGAATCGTAACAGGTTCATCACTCTCAGTTAAGAAATCATAGAAATCCAAACTTCTTTTGTGACGAAACAACTTCATCACATTTCCTGGCATATCATTAAAATCTTTACGGTATAAATCTATGGCAGTGACCTTCTTTGACTTACCCCAAATAAAATCCACGTTCACGTTTCTTCCTACAGTAATTGGTACTATGGTGATGCCTTTGTCTTTGAAGTTCTCGTGAACGTGTTTGATGACCAAACGCTGATTGGGACTGGAGGAATACTGTATTACATACATCTCTCGAATATAATCCACCAACCCTCCTTTAATATCCCTCATAAAAATACATAACTCACCCAATCACGGTTTTCCTCAACTCTTTATATTTTTCTTTCCAATTATAAACCTCATCTCTGAGCTCCAACACTTCATTCATTAACTTATTTTGCTCTTCCTCAAGTTCGATAATTTTTTGATTACAGGTCTTTAATTGTGCTTTGTATAGTTCTATATGTTCCATGATATTAATCTCTTCTTATTGGTAGTTCAGCAATCATAGATTCCTCTTCATCACCAACTATTCTCCACCTATACGTCATATTAGGACTCACCATTCTTCTCTTAATTTCGTGGTGAGGGTCTTGGTTATCTTTAATCTCAATAATATATTCAGGACATTGCTCTAAAGGATAATTTTGAAACGCTATTCTCATGTCTAATTACTTAATGGTGCTTTAATTGATGAATGACTTTCATATCCATTTATTTCATAATCAAACTCACCATCCAACAGATTAACATTGGATAACTCAATCGTTGGTAAATTATAAGACTGTCTCCCACATTGTTCGTTAGCTTGGTCAATGTGATTCTTATATAAGTGAGTATCACCTAAGTTTCCAATAAGCTCACCAGGAATCATGTTACATTCCTCAGCCAATAACATAAGTAAAGTTCCATACGATGCAATATTAAATGGTAATCCTAAGAATGTATCCACACTTCTTTGATTCCACATTAACGACAACACATGATATTTTCCTGGATTAACAATCTTTTCGTCTCTCGTTGAAGGTCTTGTGTAAACCTGAAATCCATAATGACATGGGGGAAGAGTCATTTGGTCCAACTCACCAACATTCCAAGCAGATACCATCAACCTTCTACTATCGGGATTGTTTTTGAGGTCGTTGATTAGATTTTTGATTTGGTCTATTTGTCCTAAATGTTTGTTTTCTAAAACCCCGTGACCCCAATCTCTCCATTGTTTACCATAGATAGGACCTAATTCACCCCAATGCTCAGCAAACTTAGGTGATGTTTTTATACGTTGTATAAATGAATCAGGTCCCATCGCTAACCCTAATTTATCTTCCTTGTATCGTTTATAAGCGTCACCATTCCAAATGTTACATCCGTTGTCTACCAAATACTTAATGTTGGTATCTCCCTTTAAGAACCACTTCAATTCAGTCATCATAGTTTTGACCGCCATCTTCTTCGTGGTTAAAAGTGGAAACCCTTTACTCATATCGTGACGAATCTGACGACCAAACACTGAAATAGTACCCGTACCTGTACGGTCATCTTTTTCAACACCATTGGTCATGATGTCCTTCAATAACTCCAAGTAATCTTTATCCAACAGATTCATTAGTGAAAATATCTTACAACAGTGTTATTGATTGGGAATCTGTAAATTGGTGCGTTTTTACCATCCTCTTGTCTTTGAAGGACTTCGTAAAAACCCTCGGCTACTCTAATAGTAGTAACGTCTTCAAGGTCATTTACCCCAACAGTACCATCAACAAAGATGACCGTTAATGTGTGTTTTTTTGTGTTAAACTTAAGATAGTTTTGCATAATATATTTGTTATTGTTAATCGGGCATTAAAAAACCCCTTCGTCTATTATAACAAAGGGGTTTAAATAATCAATTATTTTTGACTTATTTTCCGATGACTAAATCGGAGTAGTCTAATTTACTCATACCTTTTAAATCTTCCTCAACCTCATCATACATGTAAGCTTTAACAACGGCAACTACGCCCTGTTCTGCTTGTGCTAACTTGCTCTCCATCCAATCATCTAATTGTTCACCGTCTTCCATCATCTCCCACATCTTATATGTTAATGTGGCTACGGTAAAGAGCTGTTGTTTCGCCATATATGACCCATCATGTTTTCCTTCAGTCAAAGAAGTTTTCAACCTTTCCAATTGAGCTTCTGTTAGAATAATTTTTGCCATAGTTTTTATCTTTAGTTATAAATATGTTAAGCTTTCAATAAATTAGTTATACGTGTATGGATTTATTGGTCGACCACCAACTTTAAATGTCCAGTGTAGGTGAGGACCTGTAGTTCTACCTGAACCTGGGTCACCTTTACTCCCTCCAGTAACACCAATGTAATCACCTTTGGTGACTTTACCATCAGAAGGTACTTCACGACTCCCAAGGTGACAGAACCCTGAATGTAATTCCTTACCATTTTTGTCATTACCTTTGATAATGATACCATTACCACATACACCGTTATCTACTTTTGTAAAAGTACCATCATGAGGAGCAAATAAAGAAGTACCCACTTTAGTCGATATATCACAAGCATTATGATATCCACGTCCCGACCCTCTGTTTTGACCGTAGTTGTTACACTTACCAGGATTTTTTAGTGGTGATTCTATTTTACTTCCACTCTTCCAACTATGTGAAGAAACTATCGACCAACCACTCGTTGTACTATTAGATTGAGCATCATTAGAACCAGCAGTTACACCAGCAGCACCACTCGAAGGAGCCCCACCAATTGGAGTTGCACCAGATTTAACTGTGAGTTGTTCAGTAATGACATCACCAAGTATTTTTATGAAATCCATACCTATAAATATAAAGAAAATAAAAAAGGTGGAGAATAAACTCCACCTTTGGGGCCGACACGGCTTTGTCCACGAGGTCGGCAACTCCACCACCCTTTCGGGAAATAAATGATAAACCTATTCAATTAAGAAATCAAGATTCACCATTAACTTTTTGTACCCATTTCATAACTTCTTCATCCAATAGACTTTCATCACTATAAGATATACCCCACATCTCTCCATCCTCATCAATAAGATATTTGTAGAAGTTCCACTTAGCCTCAAAGTCATGACCATATTGAGTTGAACCCTCATTGGTATATTGTAACCAATGCCATAACTCAGAGTCCTTTAGAACAACTTTATCCATTAAATATACATTAGGGTAATCTAACACACCATAACCCTCACAGAACATCTTAATCTCCTCTTCTGTTCCTGGCTCTTGACCACCGAAATCATTGGAAGGGTACAACCAAATCGTAACCTCTTCTTTATAAACCACATCTAAGAAGTCTTTTAAGTCATTATAGTTAGTGTCGGTATACCCACACTCAGAGGCCACATTAATAACAATATGTTTCGTATTCAACTCCTTAGGATAAACCATACTCCCATCCGAAGTAATATAAACCCTATCATTAAAATTTGTTATATCTTCCATTTAGATAATAACTTTTCTATTTCTTTATTGAACTCATCATCAACCGTTCTACAATCTTTAATACCATAAGCATTACCATCTGTAGTGTAAATAACCACATCTTCATCAAACCTTTCAATCTCTTGAATAATTTTAATCACCTTCTCTGAAGGGATTACCACTGAACCTCCAACTTTGTACATTAGTCCTCCATCTTAGATTTATGGACTGCGTATTGACCCAATGTTAATTCCTCCTGTGATACCGCATTACCTAATATGATTGATTGACGAAGTAAGTCATAAGGAATGTTAACTAAGAAATCACGACCATTGAAGAATGATAAATCTTGCTTCAACTCCACACAAGAGTGAACCATCTGAAGGAATAACTTAAACTGAACCTCATCAGCGTAGTTGTCATTTAATAATTGACCAAATTGTGGGTGAATGATTTTTATGTTTCTCTCTAATACCATAGTTGATTTCTTTTCTTTTACAAAGATACACAAAATATCTGAATCCAACAAGTAAACGCATAAAAAAACCTCGGTGGGTCACACCGAGGTCAAGGAAGGTATATATAGTATATAACGCTGAGATTACACGTTTATGTGACCTGTCTTTAATGAGATTACCCTATATCGGTTGCCCATTTATCCACTGTAGTTGCCCACAGTATCAAGTCAGTGTCGGTTACTTACGTTAACCACTCGTATTCGTTAATAACTACTCAACCACTACTCTATTCTGTCAAACCTTGCGAGTTCATTAAGGGATGGCCGTCCCAACAGGTATTTCGTAATTGACATCGAATGACTTGCCGTCGGTTCAATGACTCCGTTAGTATTACTCGGAGTATTAGACACCTTTCGTTATCAACGCCTGAAGACTTTCGCTTGTCTATCTATTGTTATAGTAGTAGCAAAATGTGGATTTAGGAAAGATGTGCTTCAGGAGAAGGTTCGTTCCTTTGGAGAACGAAATGCTTCACACCTCTCTGTAAGTCTGTCAACTTACGGTATGTCAGGACAACGTTGACTCTCTTGTCTCGGTCACCCATCATACTGGTACCCAGCCCTACAATACCTGACAGGGTATGTCGAACCGTCACCTGTAGCTTTTCCTGTTGATGTCACCATCTCAACTCTGATATTCCACGGACTCAGAATAGTCTCATCCCTTTAGCAGTTGCCCTTAGGGTCTCGACCGTAGCCACTTTGTTTAGTTGTCAAAATACATTCGTACTTTGCGAACATCCAATAGATACTACTCTACTTTCCGTCCCTTTAGTCCTGTCACCAGGTTTATCTAACGACGCTAAACCGCCGAGTGTTGATTACTCTTCCTTTTTGGAAAGGATGTGTCAAAAGACACATTCAAAAGTTAGTCGTAACCAACATCTAATATTTCAAAGAACTTATATTCTGTAATTCTTGAACAAATCTAAAACAATTATTTTAGATTATCAAACACTTTTAAAAAAATATTATTTTTCAGTAGGGTAAGATATAAATATTACCGTTTTTCTCAAAAGTTATACGAAGTTAATAAAAAATTAGTCTTCGTCAAGCGTTTTTTAACTTTTTTTAAGTGTTTAACTATAAGGCAACACCATTCCCGTCAAAATTGTCTTTGAGGGACTCTAATTTATCACTAGCAGACGCCATCTTATCAACCAATCCGTCCATCTCTTCCAAATGTTGTGGGTGTTCACCAATTCCAACTGAATTATTGAAGTATACTTCTAAGGTTGCCTTTGACTCTAAAAGGTCTGCTTCGTATTTTGCTACGAGGGCTTTGTACATTAAACTCATTTTAAGATTATATTTAGTAGTTTATTAAATTGTTCCGTCATTGGAGAAGGTAGTTCATCTTTTCCGAAATATCCACACTCAGTGTGTTCATCCCCATCTTTAGCATTATCTAAATCAGGATATATTTCTTTATCAGATTTATAAAGGTAACAAAACATCTCACCCTTAATTTTACTACCATCCCTGTTGGTTCTTTTAATTATACCACAAAATTCTGGCATATTCAACAACTTAAGGTTAGTTTCTTCAAAAAATTCTCTAATAGAACCATCTAAAGGATTTTCACCCTCTTCAATACTACCAGCTGGACACGACCAATGACCTGGTAATGAACCTTCAGCGTTTCTTTTACATAATAATACTTTATTATCACATCTTACTATTACTCCTCCATATTTATTCATATTGTAATTATTAGTATATTTATAAGTATATGAAAGTATCCATAGGAAATACAGATATAAAGGTCAAACTTTGTGTTACTACAGAATCCATCACAAAAGGAATGCAAGGACAGCGTTTCAGTGATGAGTTTCAGGGTATGTATTTTTTAATGCCAACCAAAGGTGAGCAGTCATTTTGGATGTTCGACTGTGTCATACCATTGGATATCATATTCATTAATGGCAATACGATAGATACTATCCATGAAAATTGTCCTATCTGTAAAAATGAACTAGAATGTGAATCCTATACAGGTAATGGGGATAGAGTCTTAGAACTCCCCGCTGGTATGTCTGAACAATTGGGTATAAAAAAAGGAGACAATGTCTCCTTCTCGTTATTCTGATTTACTTTCGTCAATCTTCTCTCTTAATTTCTTATAGAACTCCTGTCCTATCATCTTAGAAAATTTGACATAGGGTGCATCACCTGAATCTTTATTGTATTTGTACTTACCTTGTGGTGGTCTCTTACTCCTACCGAAATAATTAAGTGCAGCAATGTTAGTAATACATTTGTGACCACCTGAGTTAGCCTGTATCATTTCCCAAGCCGGAACACCCAAACCATCTAATAAGCTCATCTCATCGTCAGTTAACTTACTGAATGGTTTGTCCATTATAGCCTTTAAGTTTTCCATATACTTTTCTCCACCTTCCATAGACTTAATCTTATCACCATAGAATGCTTCTAAATCCGCATTTGTAAAACCTACAGACTCCTCACCAAAACTCTTTGATGACTCAGAAATCCATTTGATTGTTGATAATGGTATAATCTTTTCTCTTAGTTTAGATTCCCACTTACCCAATACTTCCTGTGCAATATCACCTAAGTTAACACCTTTAAGTTCTCTTTCACCCTTGAAAGGATTACAAGAAGCTTGAACTAATCCCATAGGCCAAACCGTAATAAGGAAGTCAGCATCAGGATGTAGTTTAAACGGTGTATATCTATCGTATGAGCCTGGTTTAAACATTCTACCACCACCATATTGGTAGATGATACCATCCTTATAGTTAAGGTTAGCGTCTTTACTTCTTTGGTCCACGTAATCTTCTTGATTACCTGCCATCATCTTTGGGTTCGCATAATTTTCACGGTCAGCAATCCTTCTAATGTTTTGGAAAATATTCAATAGTGACGGTTTTGATGTCATCACCAACTCCTCCATAAAACCTGGTTTGTTCTTATAAGCTAACATCAATTTGTTAGCCGCAAGTCCCAAAGCCATCTTATTCTTTTGTAACGACTTATCTTTATCTAATCTAAAAATAAAGTTCATAATGTCCTGAGGTTTTAGACCGTACTTAGCAAAGTCAGCAGAATCCACAGTTGAAATTAATGTGATATCATCAGCAGGGAATATATCCTTTGGTGACATTATCTGTGATAGTGTTTCAACATTTGAGCGTGAAGACCTAAATGAAGTTGATGTATCACCCTCAACTCCACTCTGTGAATCGTGGTGGTCAGTGTGAACAACAAACATTGGCTTTCCATGTGCAAAATCAACTAACACAGGCATTGTATCTCCTTGAGCATCTTGTTTCTTAACTGCAAATTCCTTATCACCATATTGGATAATCTCACTATCAACAACTTTAATACCGTTATTTTCTAAATAGTTCTTCATTGCTAATGCAGTTGTAACCCCATCTAAATCCTGATGAAAGTATATTTTAGCCTTTTTATATCTCTTGGCTAGGTCATTTATATTACGTAGTCCAGACTCGTTAATTAACTTCTTCATATCATATCTCTTTATAAAAATCATGGTTACCTATTGTTTTAACCAATTTAAATTTTTCTTTATTGTTCCACCAATCATTATTATCAGTAGCACGCTTTTTATTAACATAATGGGTTGCACTACCAATATCTATAGTTGAATCATTATTGACTATAGATAAAAAATCACCCAACTCACTTTTCTTCACACCTAATTTACCTTGATTACATCTTGGATTACTACCAAACCCTTTATCATTCCAATAAGAAAATTGTTTAGGTCTAAGTGCTTCACCAGCCATTCTCGCCTTTAATGAAAGACTTGAGTCACCATTCCTAAGACCCCTATTTTTTAATATAGTATAAACAGCTTTCATACCTTCGTTACTCTCACCTCTAGCTTCACCCCATAGTGTAGCAGCTAAAATATCCTCGTTAGAATAATATACGTTATATCTATCAGGGTCCTCAATTAATGAAATTGTCTTTTTACCCAACGCAGAACCATCAACATCACGTGAACATGATTGTGATTTATAAAAGTCACTAATAGCCTCGGCAGTTTTACCACCATAGTAACCTAATAACCCATCCCACTTAAGGTACCCTAAGTCCTTTAATTTTTTTTGAATTTTAATAATACCTGAGTTAGGGTTTGAATTACAATACCCTTTCCTTATTACCTGACCATTTTTTAAATCTTCATAAGTAACTAACTCATCTTCCTCTTTACCCTCAGGGCAAGGACTTTTTTTAGTTTGTTCAGACAAACCATAAAGTTTAAAAATGTCGTTCTTTTCTGACTCAGTAATAATAAAACGTGGCATAAAATACTTTTAATATAAATATCTATAACAACAAAAAACCCCTTATTTTTTAAAGGGGTCTTTCGTTAATGATACTGAACAGGCAATTATATTGTCAATCCATACTTTTTCAGGTTCCGAGACATTTTTTCTATTGAACTTCCTAACTCGATTATTTGAGGAGGTAATAACAATGTTATTCTTGTCTATAACCTTAATCAACATTTAATTCTAATTTAACTTGTTTTTGTTTATCCTTATAATCATTAATTCTTTGTATTGCGACTTCACAATAGTTTGGTGAAATGTCACACCCTAACCATGGTCTACCTAACATCTCTGCAGCTAAACACGTAGTTCCTGAACCGTTGAACGGGTCAAAGACCAAATCCTCCTTATACGACATAATCTTAATCGCTCTATAAGGAATATCCAAAGAGAATGTTGCTTTAGTTTTCTGTTGTGTGTCGGCAAAGTAATTCCACTGACCAAAGACCAAAGACATAAAGTCCTTCTTATCTTTATCTTCATACACCAACTTATTTCTAAACTCACCCTCAATCTTTTCATTAGGTACCATTTGGTACTCCCCTTTCCATTGAGGCGTTCCCTTAACCTGTTTCTTAGGTAAGTTCTTATACCCTAATATAACACATTCTTTGGGATTATAGATATATGGTGCCGATGGACTCATCCAACTTCCCCAAGCCGTGGTCTTACTTCTATGCGGTGAACTCTCCTCTAAATCTACGAGACCAAAGAATCCGAAACCCAATTGTTTCATCACCATCCAAATCTCCGCAGAGAAATAGATACGTCCACCCTTCTTCTGACGGTTAATCTCATAAGGAATATTCACAGCAATACGACCATCGTCCCTTAAGACTCTGTAAGCTGCACTGAGCCACTCACGAGTAAATCTCATATACTCATCAAAGTATTTATCGTCATCCCAACTATCGTAATCGATACCAACACCATAAGGTGGTGAGGTAACAATTAAGTCGACTGACTTCTCTGGCATAT
>Ga0209532_1002671_pt1 | contig 12412 bp, 5 predicted proteins | sample COG_02_FD_184746 | JGI IMG/M metagenome (GOLD analysis project Ga0209532, IMG submission 184746) | Pelagic Microbial community sample from North Sea - COGITO 998_met_02 (SPAdes) (version 2) | ecosystem: Environmental > Aquatic > Marine > Neritic zone/Coastal water | place: Helgoland, sampling... | reverse complement strand
CCATGGTTGACAAATGAGCCCCCCCGTACTTTTGGTAATCATTGGGCTTCAAAAAGAGGGCTAAAGGGGCTGTTGTTGTGGTTGTTGTAGTTGGGCTTTTGGTAGACAATTAGAATATGCAGTTCAGGATAAAGAAGAACTAATTTAAATTTTAAATTTAACTATTTATTGATCCTTTTACAAAATTAAAGAGATTAACTGCTTGTATATTGGGCTTTGATTTTTGAAATGCACCAAGTATTTCTTTATTATTTGTTAAAGTTTTGCATGAAGTACATATCCAATTTTTTTTGTTAACTGAAGAGACCACAAACAAACATCTACCACCTTTATGTAATGGGCAGTCAGACTGTGAATGAGTAAATACATATTTTGTAAATCTATTATAACTATTTGCTCTTTCACTAATTATTTGTTTGGTTCTGTTCTTTGTTTCCAATACATATTGATCATATTTTAGTAATAGCATTATTATTTTATCAGAAGTTAAGTTTGATATTTTAATTCTAATTTCTTTCCATGGCTTTTTATTGAGTTCAATATTTTTAAGTGAAAAAATCTGCCAGTTAGCTTCTAGGGATTTTATTATTTTATGAAGGTGTGGTGTTTTTATTTGAGACAATAAGTTAGCTATCTTTATAAAATCTGCTGGCTCTTTAAAAATCACAAAAATCAATCCCATATGGGTAGGATTTTTTTTAGTTATTTGGGAACACCTAAATAAGACCGTGTTACCTTTAGAATACTGGACATTGATTTGAATAGGATGTTGGGTATTTGTATTTATAGATTGTGTTTTTTTAAGTTTAACACTAGGTTTTTTTATTACTTCACCTTGATATACATGACTATTTGGATAAATATCTTTCTGCTTCTTTACAAAAGTAGTGTTACAAAATCTACATTCATTTGATGATAATGAGACTAATGCTTTACAAAGTGGACAAATCTTTACTTTAGCAATATCTTCACTGTTAGAGATTGGTTGAGGTGCACTAATATCATTTACCAATCCAAGACGTTGCATGTTGCCACCATAATCTAGGACCAAACAATTCTTTTTATTTGCATGAGGGCGCATACCTCGCCCCAACATTTGGACATGAAGTGATGGACTGCGAGTTGGCCTTGCCATTACTATATAATCAATATCAGGAGCATCAAAGCCAGTGGTTAATACACCCACATTAGTAAGTAATGCTATTTTTCCTTCTTTAAAATCTTTCAGCCTTTTGGCTCGCTCCTCTCCACTTAAATCTGAATGTATAAATGTTGAACTTATTCCAACTTGTTCAAACCTAAAGGACATATCTTCAGCATGAGATTTGCTTACACAAAATGCTAATCCTTTATTACGGTCTTTAATAAACTGTGATGTTTCTGCTACGATTTTTTTTGTAATTTCTGAACGATTGATATGCTCATCTAATGAAGCCTCTACAAAATCGTTTTGGGTTTTTTTTACTAGTGATAAATCTAATTTATCTTTAGGTAAAATACCTTTTAAATCACTTAGGTAATTTTCATCTATTAATCTAATAAAATCTTTGCCACTTGAAATGTCATAGAATACACTATCAAATGTTTTACCCTCGCATAGGTGCCCCATATCCATTCTGTATGGAGTTGCAGTAAAACCGATGATATGAAGATGCGGATTTTTTTCCTTTAAACCATTTATAAATTTTCGATACATTCCTTCACTTTTATCCGATAGCAAATGGCATTCATCAATTAAAAGGTATGAGATGTTTCCAAATTTTTTATAATGTCTAAATACTGATTGAATCCCAGCATAAATAATAGGTTGGGTAAATTGGCGTGAATTCAATCCCGCTGAATTAATGCCTGCAGGAGGACGCCTTGGTGGGTCCTCCCAATGTTCTTTAAGTTTTTCAAAATTTTGCTCTATTAATTCTTTTACATGAGTTAACATCAATATTCTGTTTTTTTTATTATGAAGAAAAAGTTGTTGAATCAAATCAGCTATAATGTGACTTTTACCTGTTCCTGTAGGTAAAATTGCAAGGCCTGCTGTGCCGCCATCGCGCATATAAGTAACTGCAGCATTAAGAGCATCTTTTTGATAATACCTTGCCACATAGCTCTGCATAATTTCTTCCATAAAAATACTGTTGATACATTTTAATATATAGTACCATTTTGAAACCACAATCTAGATTAATAGATGTTCATATAATCTTCACATTTAAACATAATTATTTCACAAAGTCTTAAAACTGACTGCAAGATTTAGTGTCAAATATACACTTAGTAAGTTCACAATGAATTTATGGCCTCACTGAGTAAGATGTCTTTCCCATAATGCTCGGTACTTTCCCCCAGTGGTTTTCTCTCTGCCACTGGGGCTTTTTTAAGGAAACTATTATGACCAAAAACTTCATTCTTTTTATTCTAAGTTTTATCGCTTTTAAAAGAATTAGACATTTAGAGTTATTGAATCAGATACAGCACTTAACTAATCAAGAGAAACACTTCTCACAATTATTTTCCTCAATTCTTGTATTAAAGAACGCGTTGGTTGGAGCAACTTTATTTATACTTTTTATTCTTTCAATGACTGGTCCGTTGCGAGCTGATTATTCACCCAAACAACCATCAATTAATTTGGATGATGTAGAAAGTGGGCAACTTTTGATGCGTTCAGGAAATGAATTAAGTTCTGCAATACTTCTCTCAACTGATGTCAAAATTTCTGTAGCTGGATCTTCAAGCAGAACTATTATCAGTCAACGATTTATAAATACAGGAGAGACATGGGCAGAGGGAGTATATGTTTTTCCAATAGGAGAAAACTCTGCAGTTGATACCATGAAACTAAGAATTGGTGAGAGGTTTATAGAGGGTAAAATCAAAGAGAAATTAGAGGCAAAAGTTATTTACGAAGAGGCTAAAGCTGAAGGAAAAAAAGCATCATTGATCGAACAGCAAAAACCAAACCTTTTCACAAACAAGATTGCAAACATCGGCCCTGGGGAGGTTGTGGTGGTGCAGATTGAGTTTCAATCTAAGCTGTTACCAAAGGATGGCTCTTGGGCGCTGCGAGTGCCACTCATTAGTGCACCTAGGTTTGATCTTGATGCAATTGAAGAGAAAATTGAATTTGGAAACTCAGGCTATCTCAATAGATCAATTAACTCAGATTATAATGAAAATATTGATATAAAAGTATTGGATAAAAATGAAATATTTAATCCTGTAGACATAACAATTGATTTAAATACTGGATTTGAATTGAGTGGCCTTAAAAGTGTCTTTCATGATGTAAAGATAAACAAATTGTCAAACGGTCATCATAATATAAGTTTACCTGGTCCGGTAACAAGCGACAGAGATTTTGTATTAAGGTGGACAGCAAAAGATACAGATACTCAAACATCATTATTTAAAGAAACGCATGGAGGTTATGACCACCTGTTATTAACTTTAAATCCTCCATTAACCAATAAAAATAAATACAATCCCAAAAGGGAAATAATTTTCATTCAGGATATATCAGGCTCAATGTCAGGCGAACCCCTACGCCAATCTAAACTTGGCTTAGAAATGGCAATCAGACGGTTAAAACCAACTGACATGTTTAACATTGTGTTGTTTAACGATCGTTATTCAAGTTTTGCAAGAAGTCCAGTTCTGGCCACAAAAACTGAACGCGCAAGAGCAATCAGATATGTACAAAAATTACAGAGTGACGGTGGCACTGACATGTATCCAGCACTTAAATTTTCACTTAAAAACTTTCGGTCTAAAAAGTCTGTCTTAAAGCAATTGATTTTCTTAACTGACGGGGCGGTAACGGATGAAAGTAGACTATTCTCACTTATCAATAATCATTTAAAATCAGCAAGATTATTCACTATCGGTATAGGCTCTGCTCCCAATAGTTTTTTTATGAGTAGAGCAGCAGAACTTGGACGAGGATCTCATATATACATCGGCAATATGGATGAAATATCTCATCGCATGTCTGATTTGTTTAGCAAAATTGAAAACCCAGCTATCACTGATTTGAAACTTACGCTTCCTATAGGCTTTGAAGCTGATGTCTATCCAAATCCATTGCCTGATCTATATCTAGGTGATCCATTGTCGATTGCAATTAGAGGACAAAGTGCATTTGGTATGGCTAAAGTTGAAGGCATAATTGGCAATCAAAAATGGATTGCTAAAGTTCCTTTAAGTCAAGGTGCAGAACAAAGTGGAATTGCTAAACTTTGGGCCCGAGAAAAGATTTCAAATCTTGAGCGTAGCAGAATTTCATCTAAACCTAATGAAAACCAAAAAGCACATATTGATAGAGAACTATTACAGACTGCATTAAATTATGGCCTTGTCTCACGTTTGTCATCCATGGTTGCTGTAGATATAACACCATCGCGCCCCATAAATGCCAAGTTAAATACTTCTAAGTTAAAAGCAGTAATACCAAGTGGCTGGGATAAGGGTCAATTTGAATTTGAATACAAAGATATTGTCCCACCTAGATTACAAAAAATATCATCTAGAAATAATTGGTTTGAAAATTCTAACCTTATTCAAAAATCTGAAATGCTTACTCTTCCACAAACGGCTCTGAACTGGAAAGCATATATTCTTTTTGCAATATTAATAACTTTGTTTGGATTTGCCATGCTTGTCTATATGGCGCGCAAATCTAATGTTTAGAAAAGCCTTTTTAGCATTAGGATGTTTTGTGTTTCTTGGAGGTATTATTGGAATAGCTAAAGCCAGCTTGATGCCTATTAAAGCAATAATAGGCCAGCATTATTTAGAGGTGGCTTGGCAGGAATCCTTAAAGACAAACAAACTTTCTAAGCCATGGAAGAGTGCTGATTTCTACATGATTGGAGAACTAACCGTTCCAAGATTGAACATCTCAAGAGTAATACTAAACAGTGTTTCTGGAGAAGCTATGTCATGGGGCATAGGTCGAGTTAATTATACAAATAGATTATCAATAAATGCACCCACAGTTCTAGCAGGACATCGTGATAGTCATATGAAGTTTATGTCTAAATTGAATGTTGGTGATAGAATAGATGTTGTTATGTCTGATGGATTATTGAAGCAATATATTATTACACATACTGAAATTACCAATACACCTGAATTACAGATCCCTATAATTACAAAAAATCAAGATAGACTAATCCTAACAACTTGTTGGCCGTTTGATTCACTGAAACAAGGAGATCAAAGATACGTTATCTTCTCCAATCGTTTAATCTAGTATCTAAGAATATAAGACATTACAGACAAAGCCTCATAGATCTATAGTACTAAAGGTGGCTTTAGCCATAACTATGGTCTTCAACTACTTCATCTTTACTAACAAACAATAGTGACTTTGGTAACTATAGTATTTGATTAGTCGTTATTGTTGAGGATGGGCTATAGCCAACTATTGAATAATAGATACTAGGGACTCTTTAGAACCTATTGATAAAAAGCAGTAGAAATCTTTTGTCTAATGTGCCTAGTGAGAAATTTGTCTGGCTATAGGGTGTCAATATTTTATCAAAGTTCAGTTATTGGTAAAACTTAGTAATTAAGTGACCTATACGTTGTCTTTTTGATGCTTTTTCCTTGAGCCCCATTGTACTCTTATAGTATTCTTTTGTTTACAGAGTAGGCCGAAATAAGGTTAAATAACAATGGATTACCAACCACTTGAGCCGCGGGGTGCGGACCAAGAATTATACCACAGCCTATGGGAGGTAACCAAAGAAATTAATCCCTTAGAAGACAACAGTATTCCTCTGGTAACTATAGTTGATTATCCATGTGGTTTAGGTAAAACCAACGCTCTTTTGTCCCTTCTTAAGGAGAAGTCAGAACTTAAGGTTCTGGTTGTCGTACAAACGCTCAGTGAGTCTGATCGCATTGTGTCATCTTTGCCTGAAGGTCGTATCTATGCTCCTAAAGAGCAGGGTCCAAACTATAGCTCTAAGGGAGTGCAGTTAGAGCAATTAATTCACCAAGGTGTCTCTATAGTTATTACACATAGTCTATATGATAAGGCTGGACAAATAGCTATCGATGGAGGTTTTGGTAGCTATCAAGTTATTATTGATGAGGTTCCTAATACAGTGTCAGTAATTCAGTCTAGCTTGGATGCTGTGTCATTTAAAGAATTTTATGTAGATACTGGTTACTTCAGCATTGAAAAAGATGGCCTAGTCTTAGCAACCTCTGAAGGTGCCAAAGAGGAAATGCGTTTAAAGAACGCCTTGGATGAAACACTTATAAAGAAAATAAAAAGTCGTATGATATATTATGACGGCAAAAAGAACTTTATTGAAGTAATACCCGCCGCCTTATTCACTCATACCAAAAAACTAATAGTATTAACCTTTTTATCAGAAGGATCGTTATTTCTAAGATTTCTTTTAAAGTGTGGAATTGAATATGAAGTTTTAAGAAGTATAAACGCCAATAAAAAGTTCAAACAAATTGCTACAAAGAATTTGAGTATCAAAACAATTCAAGCAGTAAACGATATTGGCTTTGGGCATGCAAAACAAACAAATTATCCAATCAAGTCTAAGGAAGTTAAGACAATAAGAACTGCACTTAAAAATCTTAAGCAAAGAACCCTGATAAATGTGGCACTTGAAAAGGTTATAATCACTTGTGCAAAGAAGAACTGGTATAAAAATATAAAGGGAAGTTATGACTTGAATAGGCCAGGTATATTCTCGACTGACAGCAGAATGTTCAAAGGTGCAAACTGGATCCCAAATACCACTAGAGGTACCAATAATTACTCACACTGCTCACATGCAATTTACCTATATGATCAAAATGTTAACCCTATTCTTTTGAACTGGCTAAATGCCAATAATGATCAATTTAAGACTGACTTTGCCCTCACAGAAATGATCCAATGGATCTGGCGTACTAGAATACGAAATGGGAAACCAGTTAATGTCTACATGCCTTCAAGTAAAATGAGGAAGATTATTGATGATTGGGCTAAAGAACCACTTTAAAGAAAAGTAACTAAAAGCGGGCACTCCATTAAGTGATAATTGTTCTATATTAAGTTTTCAGTAAAAAAATATATGAGTTAGTATCAAATTAATATTGCTATTTAGATCCTATAATACAATGATGTTCTATATAGTTATACTGATACAAGGGAATGATTTTGTCAGCACTTCAAAATGCACTTTCAACTATGCGTGATAAAGCAAACAACGATACTGAGTTAGGGAATGCATTTGAGCGACTATCAAAAGTTTTCTTGGAAAACGATGCAACTCAAACTCAGCAATATAGTCAAGTTTGGCAGTATACGGATTGGGCTAAAGAGCGAGAAGGATACACTGCTAAAGATATTGGTATAGATTTAGTTGCAAAGTTGCGTGATGAAGACGGATATTGTGCAATTCAATGCAAATTCTATCAATCGGGTCACACAATCTCGAAAGCAGATCTAGACTCCTTTATATCTGCGTCGGCATCTGCCGACTTTACTCGGTTAATGCTGATTGATACGTCCACTCAACCAATTGGGAAGAATGCACAGTCAGTATTCAAAAACTTAACTCAAGAATATATCCGCATTCAGTTGTCTGAACTTGAAGAAAGTCGGATTGATTGGTCATCGTATATCAACGACGGTACTGTGCGCTTGCACTCCAAAAAGGAACTCAGAGATCATCAAATCAAGGCACTGACTGCCGTCCGAGAAGGACTGACGGAAGATGACAGAGGCAAGATGATTATGGCGTGTGGAACTGGGAAGACATTCACCAGTTTGCGTATTGCCGAAGAACTAGCAGGCGTGGGTAAAACTGTTCTCTACATGGTTCCCTCTCTGGCGCTAATGTCTCAAACAGTGCGGGAATGGAAGAATGACGCAAAAGACGACTTCACTGCATTTTCTGCCTGTTCTGATGACAAGGTAGGAAAGAAAAAAGCGTCAGACGATCAAATAGAAGTAAATCTGAACGATCTTGCATTCCCAGCAACAACTGATGCACGTAAGTTGTCAGAGCAAATCAAACACGCAGACAAGTCAAAAATGACAGTTGTGTTCTCCACTTATCACTCGATTGATGTGATTTCTAAATCGCAATATGAGCATGAACTTGGTGATTTTGATTTAATTGTTTGTGATGAAGCACATCGAACGACTGGCGCAACACTTGTTGGAGATGATGAGTCCAACTTTGTTAAAATTCATAATGACGAAAATGTAAGGGGCAGCAAACGTCTTTATATGACTGCAACTCCAAGAATATTTGGAGAGACAGCAAAGAAGAAAGCAGATGATGGCGAAGTTGCCCTAGCATCAATGGATGACGAAAACACTTTTGGAAAAAACCTCTTCCATCGGGGTTTTGGTTGGGCAGTCGATAACAACCTACTCACAGATTACAAAGTCGTTGTTCTAATGATGGATGAACAACTCGTTTCTGATAGAGTTCAGAGAAGTTTCACTGAAGGTGCAGAGTTAGAACTCGATGATGCAACTAAAATGGTTGGTTGTTACAAAGCACTCGCAAAAGTAGGGATGAACGATAAAAAAGACAGTGTTACTAAAGACACCGCACCGATGAAGCGGGCATTAGCATTTTGTCAAAATATAAAATCATCACAAATGTTCTCTTCTGAGTTTTCAAATGTAGTTAATGAATATATTTCAAACGAAGACGTGTCTGAAGAAAACAAAACAGACTTAAAAGTTGAGTTATTCCATGTTGATGGCACCTTTAACGCAGAACAACGAAACGAAAAACTCAATTGGTTAAAGGATGAGGTAGATGAAAATATTTGCCGTGTTCTAACCAATGCTCGCTGTTTATCAGAGGGTGTTGATGTTCCCGCTCTCGACGCAATTATGTTTCTGCACCCCAGAAAGAGTCAGATTGATGTGGTTCAATCGGTTGGGCGTGTCATGCGAAAATCAGAAGGAAAAGATTTAGGATATGTAATCCTACCAATTACCGTTGCGCCGGGCGTTTCCGCAGAAAAAGCACTCAACGACAATGAACGTTATAAGGTTGTATGGCAGATACTTAATGCTCTTAGAGCGCATGATGAAAGATTTGACAGCACCATAAACCGTATTGGTTTGGGTGAGGATGTTTCAGATCGTATTGAGATCATTGATGGCACATCAACATCTGAACTTGAGGCAACGACTGCAGTAGTTGAGGATGTCAAACCAAAGGCAAAAAAGAAGGAAGACAACAACGATGATAATAACACTAACTTAGGTGAAGAAGACTATACTGAAGGAGCAGATGACAGCGAACCGGAACAATTATCTTTTACGCTCACTGACCTATCACAGGCGATTAAAGCAAAGATTGTAGATAAATGTGGAACACGCGATTACTGGGAAAACTGGGCAGGTGATATTGCAAAGATTGCCCATCAACACATTACTCGTATTAATTCCATAGTTCTAAACTCTGGAACTCCTGAGCGCAAAGCGTTCATGCAGTTTGTTGAGGAGATTAGAGACGACCTAAACCCAGAAATCACAGAGAATGATGCAGTTGAAATGCTTGCGCAGCACATTATAACTCGACCTGTTTTTGATACGCTCTTCCAAGGCAACCGATTTACTTCAGAGAATGCCGTTTCCAAAGCAATGGAGACGGTTCTTGCCCAAATCTATGATCGCCATATTGATACGGAAAGTCGAACCCTAGAGAAGTTTTATGATAGTGTGAAGAGACGTGCTGCTGATATTATTACATCAACAGGGCGTCAAACGCTGATACTTGAACTCTATGATCGATTTTTCAGAAATGCATTTCCATTGATGACCCAGAAACTGGGTATCGTTTATACACCAGTCGAAGTGGTCGATTTTATCATTCACTCGGTTGAAGACGTGATGAAGGAAGAATTTGGATCTTCACTTGGAAATGACGGGGTACATATCCTTGATCCATTTTCGGGAACCGGGACCTTTATATCCAGGCTCCTTCAGTCAGGAGTTATGTCAAAAGAGAAAATTCGGAGAAAATTCAAATCAGAAATACACGCAAACGAGATTGTACTGCTCGCCTATTATATCGCTTGTATCAATATTGAAGCGGTCTATGACGATTTAGTGAAAGAAAATCAGTATCAATCTTTTGATGGCATGGTGCTCACAGATACATTTCAACTTTACGAGCAAGATCGAGACATGATTGCAAACCTTCTTCCCGATAACTCAGAAAGACGGACGAAGCAAAAGAAGCGAGATATAACGGTAGTGATCGGTAACCCGCCATATTCAGTAGGTCAAACAAGTGAAAATGACGAAGCAAAAAATTTTAAATATCCAAACTTAGATCAAAAAATTCAGCAAACTTATGTAAAAAGATCTAATGCTACTCTATCCAGAAACCTATTCGATAGTTATGTGAGAGCGTTCCGGTGGGCATCCGATAGAATTGGGTCAGAAGGCGTAGTTGCTTTTGTAACTGGAAACGGTTTTTTAGATGCAAAATTTGCTGATGGCATGCGTAAAACCCTTTCCAGTGAGTTCTCGAAAATCATTGTTTTCAATCTTAGAGGCAATATTCGAGTTTCAATGACTCAAAAAGGAAACAAAGAAGAAGGAGAAAATATTTTTGGTTCTGGGAGCATGACAGGCATCTGCATCACCATACTTATCAAAAACAAAGGAAAAACTGATGATGCAGTATTTGAATATTATGATGTTGGGAAACATTTATCAAAGGTCTCAAAACTAGAAAAACTGCAAGTCTTCAAATCAATTCGCAGTTCTAATCTCAAGCAGCAGGCGGCGTTTATTGAAATTGATGAAAATGGAGATTGGTTCAATCAAAGGAATAAAGACTTTGATATTCACCCCGTCCTTGGGAATAAAAAAGACTCATCGGAAAAAACGTATTTTAAAACTTTCAGTCAAGGATTGCTTACCTCACGAGACGCTTGGTGCATCAATTTTTCAAAATCAAAAATATTTGAAAATATAAATTTAATGACAGAACGATACTCGGAGCAATTGCAGAAGTCAAAGAATGCGGATCTCAATCAAGATAAGAGCCAAATAAGTTGGTCAAGAGCATTGATCAATAATCTCAAAAAAAATAAAGAGATTACTTTTAACCTTAATCATGTTTTTCCAATCTTATACCGTCCATTTTCATCTGCATGGGTCTACTTTGATCATGACCTAAATGAGATGCGATATCAGTTACCAAATCTTTTTCCAGAGGTGAAAACCAAAAACCCAACCATAATGATAAAAGCAAGATGGCGTAATGGTCAGATTGCGTTAGCAACAGACCGAATGCCTGCGTTTACTCCAGATGGTGGGGAGCAGTGTTTCTCATTAAATTTCTCAAAGAGAGAGAAAGAGGCAGGAACTAAGCAAGTTGAACTTAGTTTTCAAACGGAGAGCATATCTGAAGAAAACATAACAGAAATTATACTAGATGATTTTCAAAAACTTTTTGGAAAGGAAGTTAGTCGCAAGGATATATTTGCATATGTGTATGCAATTCTCCATTCAGTTGAATATCTAACAAAATTCAAAAATGACCTTCAAAAAGTTTTGCCAAGAATACCCATAGTTAGAGAAAGCAGGAAATTTTTTGATTTCGTTAATGCGGGTAATAGCCTTCTAACATTACACATAAATTATGATGATCTAAAGAAATACCCAATTGAAATCAAAGAAGGGCAACTCGAACTAACTCATATCGAAAACCCACAAACTTTTTTCCGTGTTGAAAAAATGAAGTTCACAAAAAAAGGCGACAAATCCTCAGTCATTTACAACAAAAACATAACGATCGAAAACATCCCGCTCGAAGCATACGAATATGTGGTAAATGGCAAACCTGCTCTTGAGTGGGTGATGGATCGACAGTGTGTAAAGACTGATAAAGCAAGTGGCATCGTGAATGATGCAAATGACTATGCAAATGAGACAATGGACAACCCCGCATATCCTTTGGAACTTTTCCAACGGGTAATCACGGTTTCTTTGGAAACAATGAAAATTGTCAAATCACTTCCAAAATTAGATATTGATTGATCCATTCCTTAAATAATAGTTGTAATAATAATATATTCCTCTGTCCCTTGATTTGAGGTATTTAAGGCCAACCGCACCAAAAGCCCAACTACAACAACCACAACAACAGCCCCTTTAGCCCTCTTTTTGAAGCCCAATGATTACCAAAAGTACGGGGGGGCTCATTTGTCAACCATGGGACCCATTTTCATAGGCCACCACACAGGCCACCAAAAGTGCCCTAGACAGCTCATGTCATTATTGGTTAACTCATTGATATTACTTGTGTCGGTTGGTTGACTGATGCCTACCTAAGGAAACAGACCCCGTGTGGGGGCACCAGTTTCCTTAGTTAATATGTGATCGTGACACTTTGAGACGTGTTAGGCTTTG
>Ga0209532_1002669_pt1 | contig 12416 bp, 12 predicted proteins | sample COG_02_FD_184746 | JGI IMG/M metagenome (GOLD analysis project Ga0209532, IMG submission 184746) | Pelagic Microbial community sample from North Sea - COGITO 998_met_02 (SPAdes) (version 2) | ecosystem: Environmental > Aquatic > Marine > Neritic zone/Coastal water | place: Helgoland, sampling... | reverse complement strand
ATTATCGTCATTGTGGGTATAATATACCTTTCTATCGGATTCTTGGGAGGATATCTTCTGACAAACAACAAAGTCACAGAAGCCGTCAGTATCGACGGGACGGCAACGACGACGGCAACGACGACGGCAACGACGACGACGACGACGGCAACGACGACGACGACAACGACGACGACAACGACGACGACAACGACGACGACGACGACGACGACGGCAACGACGACGACGACGACGGCAACAACGACGACAACGACGACGACAACGACGACGACAACGACGACGACGACAAACAACAACGAAACAATGAAGAACTATGTGAATAATTACGTGCATAATAACACCATGGTGAGTCAGGGACTGGAGATCATATCCACGTTCGGCAATATATCCGATGGTGGGTTACTAAAGGACTTCAAAGATCTTGCGGACACATACGACAATTCACTGGCGATCATATACTACACTGCAACGAATGATTTCGAGAAAGCCAAGCGTCTGGCCGACAGCTGGATACAAATATTAGTCTGGACGGGTTGGAATACAGTCGACATTACTGATATGAACCTGTTGCGTGCACGGTATAAAATCGATGGAACTTGGTGGACAGAAAACCTCGTTGGTGACACTATGTATCGGGACGTAGGGAATAATTCATACATGGCGTTAGCTCTTGCTAAGTTCGGGGCAACTTTTTCGAAGCGGATCATTACCACCAGAGCCGACACCGAAAACAACATATATACGCGGGCGGCCATATCCATAATGACGTTCATACATGAAAAACGTGGCAGGAAAGTGAAATTCGGCAATAATGACGCTTTAACTGCATATGCTGCACGGGAAGCACCAAAAGATTACTTGTCGACCGAACATCATATCGACATGTATGCCCTGGCGAACATAGTCGTTCAAACACCATACATCAGCGACAGTGTGAAATCACTGTGTCGTACAATCATGACCAACGTGAGAGCATACATGGGAGCAGTTCACGATATAGACAAGGGTACATATATGATTGGAACAGTTCCAGTTCTTACCGCTGGGCGGACCTTTGATAAAAATGCTGAATATACCGTGTATCTGAATACAGATGCACCTACCCCGGTCGACTGTCAGACTTGGGCAATGCTCACTGGTATGGATGATCTGGATGACGACAACAAACAGAAATCCGGTATGGAATGGGTCAAAGAATATTGTTACAATCATGATCACTATAGATTCACGAAGAACGGTGTGGTCCCAGAATGTACTAACAAGAACGGATCTGTCGACGATTGTGAGAGTCCGGATGTGTCATATACGGGCATTCGATTCACCGACAAAGGTGACGGTATTCAACTCGAAAATACGGGTTCGGGATTGATGGCATTGGCCAGATATTCATCTATATCAGAAAGTGATGATTCAAGCGATTATAGTGAGAGTATTGAATCAATTTCGCGGTCCATTGACGAACTCACAAAGAGGTTTCCGGATGGTATGGTCGCCAGTCTCTTCGATATCAAAGCGGTAGAAAGTTATGGTGCACCAGACCAGAACACTGGACTCACATGGTCCTATGCTGCAGTACCCCATCTCGCATCTACACTTTACTGTATTCTTGCACGTCTTTATATCACTGCGCAGAAGAACCCGGAGATATATAACCCGTATTCTTCCCATATGGAATTACGGGAAGGTTATATGGTACCCGATCTGGACCCTACATCAACAGACTTCGGTAAACAATATAGTGGTATAACAACAGTGTCTGATGACTACTACTATGTTGAGAACGGTAAATCGGTCAGAGTGAAAGCATCATATGACATACTGTTTGGATACTTCTTCGAAACCCAAGATCAAAATTACTTTATCATATCTGATGATTCAGTGAAAACTAAAATAATATCGGGTGACTCGATATTCAAATTCTTCAGTTTGGAGAGCATACACGATATACGAAACCTCGCTACTAATCATAGGTTCCTGAATCAGGACCCATTGCTGCAATGGTCGATAATAGATCATATATATAGTTTATTGCAGAAACCACCTTAATCGGTCAATCACCATCATCTCTCCAACAGACCTTTTTTTTATGTTGACAATGATGCGGGTGTTTTCTTTGGTCACCGTACATACGCCTTCCTCCCCCTTCTCACATGAAATTTCCAACGATACAGCGGACAACAACTCCTTTTCATCGAACAAACATCCAACCAACAATCATCTCACTTCACTTCATCTCCCCATGTTAATAAATAAACGATGATCATTCCAGCCAAAGTCTTTGTCAATGTCCACTTGATTACGATACTGTTCCATTTGATCTTGGCGATAATGATTTTTTCGTTTGCTTCCGAGACGTGGTCACCTTCGTACAACCGAACATGCGCGACCATACTTTTCATTGTGAGTTTGATGGCCTTATCACCCATCATCGGTCGGCAGGCTAAGTATCAAATACAATAAAATAATTTATTCTGTGGGTTTTTTGAGCAACCATTGAAATACGAATAGTTGTTAATTTTCTCATGCCAAACCGAGGTGGAGATTTCCATTGCATCGTTCTCTGATCACCATTTTTGCACGATTGTTATTCATTTCCATATAGTACAGCCCTTCTTCCGGATTCCAAGTGTCCTCTGCATTTTGTTGTGCCTCCCGTTTGGATAGATCGGTAGGAACCCTTCGTCCTTTACGACGATTTCCAATGCCTTTTTTTCCAAACGTTTTGTATCCAAACTCATCCGCAAGTGCTTGTGTACGAACAGTAGGCACGACTGGAAGGAATCCCCATGTGCCATACTTCGATATGGCATCCGTAACTGAGCGCAGGTATATTTTTGGAGTCTCGGGGATATACTTGATAATCCACTGTATCGTGAAACAGGCCAAAAGACTCGCAGCGGATACTCGGCGGGCATTGTCGCCGTTGACCGTAGACAACAACTGAGTACTTTGGACGGTCGGTCTCGCGGCACAGAAGATGTCTATCTCAACTCCATCATCTTCGCGATCATACACGAGCGTCGACGCGAGCACGGTGCAGTCCTCACGTGAAGCCATGTCAGGTTCCGGTGTCATGACGATGAGCGACAGATATTTAGGTACGTCATCCGAACTTTTCAAATAGACATTGAAGGCGTGATCTTCAAATCCCCCGCATGATTTATAGAGTTCCGTGCTCATGATCTGATCATGGGCATCCGTGTCGGATATCAAATCGTAATTCATGACCACTGACCAGATGGCTTCTCCAGTCTGGTTATCCCGACCAAGTCGTTTGACCCACGTAACATCGGTCTCTGTAGTCATCAACCGGTAGTTTTCAAGTCGCCGGTTCTGTAGATAGTCGCACAGATCGTTCTTTTTTGACCGACTCTTAGTTTTATCATCAGCAACGGGAGTACCGCGCGGAACACCCCGGTACACCCTTGACTTCCGGAGTGTTTTGAGAGTTTCGTCGTGGCATGCATATGGGGGTATCTCTTGGTTACGTTCACATAATTCCCGTTTGGAGTTGCGTGATTTCGTACGGCCATTATGTTTCGAGCCCCGCGGGATCTGTTTATACCAGTCACTGTTCCGGATTGTACGCAGCGTACTATGCAAACAATCAAAGTCCATTTGTTTATAGACGAATGTCACGGGGAACGATTTCTGAACTGGTTCGAATTGGGGGATTCGTATTGATCAAACCAGACCTCGGCCCTCCGACTTAATTCTACTTGTCTGTAACGAAGCAACTGTTTGCCCTTGTTGGTGTGAAGTCGATATGTCTGCCAGTAGGTTCGTTTCATCCGGGGCCGTGTAACAAGGATCCGGCGCATACTGGAGAATTTTCGAGGTCCCATGGTTCAGTCTGAGGAGGACAAGGTAATTATGCATGACATTTGGAATATGGAATGGACGACTTTTGGAATATGCACGACGGAACGTGTATATAATAGGTAAATAAAATTCCGTGATATTACTTTAGGCCAAACGAGTGAAACATCCGTGATGTTCATGTTGTTGACAAGCAATTTGTTTTTCATAATCCAAATTCCAGAAAATCTGCAACTGCGGCCCAAGATGCGAGTATCATACGAAGCGACGAACACCCGTGGAAGGCCGACAACTGGCGATCTTCGTCCTCCTCGTCGTACAACTGGCAGTCTCCGTCGTCCCAGGCATACAAGTTCCCAGTTTGTCATCCGGCTTCCGCGACCCATACCAAGCAAAACGGAAAAGACATTTACAGCCAAGCGGCTAGTACTTATCGTCGATGGATACACGTATGCGAAGGTGATGCATTAACGCACACTATGAATAAAAGAAAAGACTTCACCCTATTCGTGAACTTATTGCATCCTAAGCAACGAACGATTCCGCGACGGTGTCGACGGTTCGGCAGACGGGACAGCGGATCCTCACACCCGATTCATCTTGGACTTGCAAGTCCCCACTGCAGAAGTGCCACTGATGCCCACATGACATCTGCAGCGACCGTGTCGTGTGGTACACTGCCGACACGTTCGTGATGGTCCACTTGTCGTGCAGCATTTTCGAGAGACGATGTCGGATCAGACGATTGATGTATCGTGCATAGTATTCTCGCGTGCCGGGGTCGGTGCTCTGCGCGACATATGGATCCCATGAATCGTCCAGAGACACACTGTGGATCGGAGATTCGGAACTAGGGGGATAGACGTCATCTAGTGCTCGACAATGGTTCATCATCATATGCTGATAATAGTCCCACGAGTACATCAACAAGTCTGTCTGCCTAGCTTCGATCATGTCCACTGTCCGGGCAACACGCTTCGCCCGTTGGATGGTCTCGCCGAATGGTGACTCCGTCTGGTACGATGGAACCATGAACAGCCCCAGGGTGCCCTCTTGGTCAACTTGGAGCTGATTGACCGAAAAGTCCGGCAGAAGAACAACTTCTGGGGCCGCTCGGGTGACGAGATCGAGTCGGACGACGATGTGAGGTCCGAATATCTGCAGGGTCTGCGAGATTTCCAGATGCCACACCCGACAACCATTGTACGATGTTTGTCGCACCGACGGGAAGACGTGGTATGCACGGCTGAGCATATTCCGGAATTTGACAACGTCTCCCACCTCCTCGAAGAATACGTCCATGTCGGTGCCCTCTGAGACGAAACATTTTTCCGACACGTGGAATGGAGACCCCCGAACACCTCTGTTGTTTTGGAACGCTGCAGACATGAACTCGGGAGGGGTCTCGTCGAACATGCTGCCGATGTGACGCTGCGCGGTAATCTCCCGCCGAACGAGCCCTCCGAACAACCGCACCGCACCACACGTCAGGTTCTCCTGCTCCGTCCATTTCCACAGTCGATTGAGAATATCTTTCCGCAACATGTTCTGACCATAGCACAGGAGGGACTGATACTCGCATTGGTCGTTGAGTCTCGTGCGTCTGCCAATCCAGTATCTGCGGGTGTCACTGATCGGCACCTCCCGGGACAGTTGTGCTGCTTCCATATTCAGAGAAAAAGGGATATGGACGAGTCGTCACCCCGGTAGCACGTACACTCGGAATATTCCAGATACTTCGGGCAAAATTGATATCGAACCGGCTCATAAAGTGGACGGCGGGGTTAATTCAATGCTCGTGTCCTTCCGAAGTCCCTACCTGCACATCGGCACTGGCATGCTTCAGACCCAGATCAATGCGCTATGGAGACACATGCGAACCCGGAGTGCCCCGTATGTGCTTGATGGTGACCGGGTACTCTCCCGGTATGAGTTCATTCAACATTTCACAGATCTCATCAACGTCCAGCTTCGTATGTACGATGTGTCCATCACAGTAGAAGACATCCCCCAGTGCGCACACCGAGACACGTATCACATCACGTATGTATGTTCCTCATTATGAAATAAAGAAACGGTCTCGCCAATGGTCGCCAATCTCGTTCACGACGCAACCTTCGGATCATACGTCATCAGCCCATTGTGTCAATCGTTTCTAGATACACCGGAACACTGGCGTCTGAAACATATCATCATGAGCCACGCGGATATCGTGTTCCCGTCCATCACCTACTCGCGACGGGAACACTGCCTGTCCGTCATGCACCTTGCCCGCGAGTGGGCATCACGGCTGACTACGGACCAGCGGACAATCGATCTCATTGCACTGGCTGGTTTGTACCATGACGTCGGTCACATCACAACCTCACATGCTTTGGACGATTACATGCACACTGTGCACAACGTCCCGGACCACGAAGAACGGTCTCTGCGCATAGTCACAAGTGTCAACCAACGCCTCGGACTCTTGACCCCTTCGGAGGAACGGTTCGTGAAGAACTGCATAGTCGGAACTCCCGGGTCGGACGGGTCTTTCCCGCTCTGGACGTACAGGATTGTGCACAATGTTGATCCGACACTTCCTGATGTCGACAGGATCACGTACCTCATACACGATGCAAATCGGTTAGGGTTCCCGTGTACATTCGACCCGGGACTGATCATGCGTAACATTGTTGTTGGTCCAGACACCGGTGATCTCGAATTCGGCCTGCATTGTCTCCCAGAACTCAGACGGGTGTCCGCTATGCGCCTGCGCCATTTCGGGACGGTTTTCCACCACCCCCGAGTACTCGCGTACCAAAAGGCATTGTGCTCCACGTTCATTCGGGTATTCGGGGAAACCCGGCTCTTGGAACTGTTCAGTGGCGATGGGTGGCTCGCACTCACAGACGTGTTGTTGTGGACTGAACTTGCCAAGGATGAGGAGATTTCGGATAAACTGACACGAGGATGCTTCTAACAGAGTACGTACGAGTAGAAACAGAATGGAGGTGGTATTTTTAATTATCGATATTTTTTTTTATCATCTATCTAATGGAATATGTTCACACACTCAATCCACCGGTTCGACTCCAGTGAGTACCTGTTCCAGTTCACTCTTTTGGTATTCGAATTCTTCCCGAGTTGCCTCTTGGTTGTTCTCGAGCCACTCGAGCGTCTCGGTGATTTTCTGCAACTTCGTCGTCCGGTCCTCACTTTCCGGGGTCTCGGACTGCGTCTGCTTTGCGGCGTAACAGGCGCACTCCAATCCGTTCCGGGCCTGGATTCTTTCTGCAACGGCTTGATCGTCCTTCTCAAAGGTCTTGGCGTCTTCCACCATCTTCTCGATCTCGGATTTGTTCAATCGTCCCTGATCACCCGAGATGGTGATGTCTTGTTTCCGACCCGTCGTTTTTTCCTCCGCGGTGACGGTGAGAATTCCATCAGCATTCAAGTCGAAGGTCACTTCGACCTGAGGCACACCACGAGGAGCAGCGGGAATGTTGTCCAGACTGAACGTGCCCAGAGGATGATTGTCTTTGGTCTCCGATCGTTCGCCCTCAAACACCTGGATGGTCACAGCGGGTTGGTTATCTGCATACGTCGAGAACGTTTGTTGTTTTCGACACGGGATGGTGGAGTTCCGTTCAATGATCTTCGTCATGAGCCCCCCCGCTGTCTCGATGCCCATGCTCAAAGGAGCGACATCAATCAGCAGAATGTCCGTCGACTTTGAATTGGAACCATCATCTCCGAGAACAGCGGCCTGCACGGCCGCCCCGTATGCAACCGCCTCGTCGGGATTGATCGACCGACAGAGCGTCTTCCCGTCAAAAAAGTCCGACAACATCTTCTGAACACGAGGAATTCGCGTGGACCCACCAACCAGGACGACTTCATGGACGTCGGATTTGGTGATACCCGCATCTGCAAGCACCTTCCGGACGGGATCGAGAGTTCCACGGAAGAAGTCCCCGCACAGTTCCTCGAAGCGGGCCCGAGTGAGTGATGTAGCAAAGTCGACGCCCTCGAAAAGAGAATCGATTTCAATGGCCGTGCGCGTCGCCGAAGACAGCGTTCGTTTGGCACTCTCACACGCGGTGCGGAGTCGACGCATGGCCCGTTTGCTCGTCGTGAGGTCCTTCTTGAACTTCCGTTGGAATTCTTGCACAAAGTGGGTCATGATACGTTGGTCAAAGTCCTCACCTCCGAGGTGCGTATCCCCCGCAGTCGCCTTGACCTCAAAGACACCACCGTCGATGGACAACAGGGACACATCGAAGGTCCCACCCCCCAAATCGAAGATCAGGACGGTCCGTTCCTCGTCGGTGTCACCCGCCGTGGTCAGCCCATAGGCCAGTGCTGCAGCGGTAGGCTCGTTGATGATGCGGAGGACGTTGAGTCCCGCAATGGCGCCGGCATCCTTCGTCGCCTGTCGCTGCTGGTCATTGAAGTACGCCGGGACAGTGATCACGGCCTTGGTGACCGTCTCGCCCAGGTACGTTTCGGCCGTCTGCTTCATCTGACCCAGAATCATAGACGAAATCTCCTCTCCCGAGAATTGTCTCGGTTCTCCCATGAATTGGACCTCGACCAGCGGCTTGCCTCCACTGTCCACCACCCGGAAGGGCCAGGATTCGGAGTCCTTCTGTACAGATTCGTCGCTGTATGCGCGGCCCAGCAGACGCTTCACGTCAAACACCGTGTTCTCCGGGTTCATGGCAGCCTGGTTCTTGGCAGAGTTCCCAATCAGGCGTTCCGTATCCGTGAAGGCGACGTAGGACGGCGTCGTGCGGTTGCCTTGGTCGTTGGCGATGATCTCCACAGTGTTGTTACGCATGACCGCCACGCACGAATTGGTCGTGCCCAGGTCGATGCCGATGCAGACTCCCGATGTAGTAGTAGTTCCATTATCCTCGTCACTCATGACTTTCCGGTTTTTATGTAAGTACATTGACTACTTTTTTATGCACACGGAAATTTACTCACGAGATAGGATATATATTCTCTGTGGATATTTCTCGGGGGCGGAGTCCCATAAGTAGCACCCGCCGCACATGTCTAGATCTCTGAAACGTGACCGTGGCGGCATGCACGAGACCGCCGCCGTACTACCGAAGCGAAGATGCCCTCCAGTCGCCGACACAAGAAAACGGAGGATGCTGGAATCCTCTCATCATTCTTTGCCCATTCCCAAACGTCGATGCAACAACAACCACCGCTTCCTCATTCCCGGAAAGAACACGTACACCGCCTCCGAAGTTTGTGTTCTGCTCGACCAAATAGAATCATACTATGCCACGCAAGTTCACGTCACCCAGATGTACGACTACATCTCATGAGGACAATAATAGTATTATTCCGACCAGAGCAAGAATATTACGCCCGGATTGAATCCCACGTCTCTGGCGTATCAAATAAAACCAAGGAGATGAAGTCATTGGATACTGTCACCACATGCGTACTGGAGACCATCTGTGATGGTGACCTGGAGTTTCTGGAAGAACTGCGTGCAATCGGAAGAACGACACAAACAGACGCCGATCGCATCGAAACCCTGCGACAGATGATATTGAACTCGCTCCAGCGCCGCCCAAGATCCAGGGCTCGAGACGCATAACTCCTGCCGATGTGGATATTTCCTGAACCTGTTTCTCTCTCCGATGATGTACACACTCATCGTATTTTCAAAAACGATGTCGGACCAGGACCAGAAGAAACAGCATCCCGTCGCCAAGAGTCATCCTGGTACGCAACCGGAACCTCTTCAACCACAGACCACTCCAACGGATAACCAGATTCAAGCCGCAGATGCGAGATCAAATTTCCTCACACAATTGCAGGACTTCGGTCTCTCGTTATGAGGGGACGAGGACGAACAACTTCTTTGTTTGCTGTCCATAATAAATACATTCTACCGCGCGTTTCTAGTTCGTGCGCTAATCGTTTACTAAAGGTACCAAATAGACTATTCTAGGAACACCACTAGAATATTCTAGGATCATTCTAGGAGTATCTATAGATCCCGACGAGTTCTGACTCGACCACCACTCATCACAATTCAAAAGCAGACCCCGCTTCAACAATCAATCTCTGCAAGTGACATGACAACGTGCGGCAAGTGCAACGTGACCACCGAGGAGACGGTTCTCCTGCGATGCGACCACTGCCTCACGCGCAAGGAGGAGAGGTTGGGTCGAGCGGTGGCACGCGAGACCACCGTCAAAGACTGCAACCTCTGCAGGCGGACGAAGAATACCAACGAGAAGGCGTTTTCACGCTGTGCGCGCTGCAACGCCGTGCGCTATTGTTCGAGAGACTGCCAGAAGAAGGACTGGAACACACATAAGCACTCATGTGCACCGCGTGCGAAGAGCAAGGCTCCCTTGAACGCAGCCCAGAAAGAGTGCCAGTATCACACGATTGAAGCGCAGCGGTGTCGGCGTGCCCGGGACAGGGCCCAGGAAGGCAAGGCGCTCGGCAAAGTGGGCATCGCGTTCTCCAAGCTTGGCCAACACAACAAGGCGATCGAGTTCTACACCAAGAGTCTTGACATATTCCGTGAGCTTGGGGACAGGGCAGGGGAGGGCAACGCCCTAGGCAACCTGGGAATTGTGTTCACGCGGATCGGCCAGTACAACAGGGCGATCGAAGTCCACACGAAGCATCTCAGCATTTCCCGCGAGCTTGGAAACAGGGATGGGGAAAGCAGCGCGCTGTGTAACTTGGGCAACGTTTTCCAGAACCTCGGCCAAGACAACCAGGCCATCGAGATGTTCACCAAGAGTCTCACCATTTGCCGTGCGCTTGGAGACAGGGATGGCGAAGGCAGCGCCTTGTGCAACATGGGCAGCGTGTTCCATAACCTTGAGCAGCATAACAAGGCGCTGGAATTATTCACCAAGAGTTTGGTCATTTTCCGTGAGGTTGGGAACCGGGCTGGGGAAGGCAGCGCGGTAGGCAACTTGGGCATCGTGTTCGACAGCCTGGGTCAACACGACAAGGCCATCGAGTTCCACACCAAGAGTCTCACTATTTCTCGTGAGCTTGGGAACCGGGCTCGGGAGGGCAACACGTTCGGCAACTTGGGCAACGCGTTCCACAGGCTGGGGCAACACGACAAGGCCATCGAGTTTTACACCAAGCATCTCAACATATGCCGTGAGCTTGGAGACAGCGTTGGAGAACACAAGACGCTGCGCAACTTGGAAGTCACCAACAACGAGAGGGTACAGGGCTGATGGATGCCGCGATGTGGGGGAAATTTTATTCGAGTGACTTCGGTCGTCTCTTCCGATTGCTCAGATGTTTCGATCTTCTTTTGTAATTGGTGAATCTGGTCGAGCAGATATCGAGAAAGACCCGACATCTCCTCCTCCTGTCCATGATCAAACCTCGCGTCCAATGTATTATTGGTGTCTTTGGACTCGATCTTCTCCTTTGGACGGTCCAGACTATCGAACGACTTCAAATCCTGTTTTTCTCGAATCGTATCAAGTGCCTGTCGCCACTCCAACGTAGGTGATTGCTGTTGCGATTGTTTAGGTGTTTCGACTTCAGACTCGATTTTCTTCTGTAATTGATGGATCTGGTCGAACAAATATCGAGAAAGATCCAGTATCTCCTCCTGTTGCGAGGGGACGGTGATACTTTCAGAGCAACCCGGTGTCTGTTTCGATTCGAGTTGTTTGATACGGTGTTCCAGCAGATGTTCCGTGACATACTGTTGTTGTCGTCCAGGATCAAACATCACATCCAACTTATTGTTGACTTTGGACTTGATCTTCTGTAGTCGGTGTTCCAAGTCCATTATTCGAACAGAGAGGTGATCTCGTGGTTGTTGGCACTGTTCCTGGTTTGGCTCCGGTTGACGTCCAATTTGTGATGTCACGTCATTCCGGCATCATCAGTGATATGCAAGATTGTATCAGTGAGAATGTCGACCTTCTCCTCGAGGTTTTTGATCAAACGATTCAAGTCAGATATTGTATCCCTCTGTATATCGTACATTGTGTCGAGTCGTATCATGGTGACGTCATCGGAACGTACGATACGTTCAGCTTCGACTCGATCCCCTGTAGACGATGGATTAGGTCCGCATGGTCATGGTGTCCATCGAACGACTTCGCATCCTGTTTTTCTCGAATCGTATCAAGTGCCTGTCGACAGACGGTATAAACTGGTATGGTAGTACCATGCCTATAATCGACAATAACCGACATCTTCATGAACAAGTCACGTTCCTTACTGGGGAACAGTACAAAACCATAGAACTCAAGAGACCAATCCGACCCAGTGATCACTATGGTATCGCCAGGACTTACATATCTGGTACCCATGATAATATCAGGATACATGCACAATTTATGATGGAAATGGGGTGATTAGTATCCAATTAAGATCATGTACTAAGAAAACCCACTCGTAATATCATCATGAGTACCGGCACTGTCCGGACATTCCGTGTGACAGATAGGATGTGGACTATCCTGTGAATAACCACATACGGTACTCATATCATGCTACGACGTATATTGTAACGAAGATCAACTTTATTCTACTACGTTGTCATGACATTGGTACAATCACCAAAAATAAACACGGATTAGACCCCC
>Ga0209532_1002668_pt1 | contig 12419 bp, 10 predicted proteins | sample COG_02_FD_184746 | JGI IMG/M metagenome (GOLD analysis project Ga0209532, IMG submission 184746) | Pelagic Microbial community sample from North Sea - COGITO 998_met_02 (SPAdes) (version 2) | ecosystem: Environmental > Aquatic > Marine > Neritic zone/Coastal water | place: Helgoland, sampling... | reverse complement strand
GTTCATAAAGACGCCAGTGGTGCCGAGACTATTGAAGTTGCGGATGCTGAAATGCAGTTACCCTACTATGACAAAGATGGAAATATTGATGATTGGAACGGCGAAATTCTGCTGTTGAATTTTCGCTACAAAGAACCGGGCCGTAAAAAAGGTGAGTTCATCATGTTCCGAGAGGCGGCTAACGCTTTAGAATCGCCGCGTCGTGCCTGGCGTTACCTTCCTGGGGCTCGCCGTGTAAGGCGCGCACCAACCATTGCGTACGATTCACCGATAGGTCCAGTTGGTTCTCGTACCGTAGATGATACTCGTGCATTTAATGGTGCCATTGATCGGTACGACTGGAAATTAATTGGTAAGCAGGAAATGTATATTCCATATAATAACTATAGGCTTGAATCAGATGAACTGAAGCTTTCGGATATCTTGACTCCAAAGCATCTCAATCAAGAGCATGTCCGCTGGGAGCGGCACCGTGTATGGGTGGTAGAGGCAACACTTGCCGATGGTAAACGTCATATTTATGCCAAAAGACGTTTTTACATTGACGAAGACAGTTGGTCAGCGGTGTTGATTGATGCCTATGATACTCGTGGTAATCTCTGGCGTGTCACCAACAACCACGTTAAGAATCTTTATGAGAATCCATATACCGATGGTAAAACACTGGTTATACATGACCTTCAAGCAGGTTCTTATCAAGCGCTTGGGTTACATAATGAGCAAAGCTTTTATATGTACACTCAGAAACCTATGAGGGATGATTCTTATTTCACACCTGCAAAGTTAAGAACACGCGCAAAGCGTTAATGATGCGATTGTAAGCGGTGATTCTCTTGTTGATTTGGTGGGCTGAGGCTCAGCCCACCTAACCTCAAGTCAACCTGAGAATCACCTCCTCAATTTTTGATGACAGTAGATATTCTCAAAACCCTCCCCCCCTTTCCAGCAATTGTCCCCACCTCAAAGCTCATTTCTATTGGAAAGTTAAAACAGGACTTTAGAAACAAAAACTCCGTCCAAACGTCGATCGACATTCAGTGCAAGTAACAGGTAGACCGCAGCAAACAATGCGCAAGATTATGATAGTAGGTGCAGACGGGCCAGGCAGGTTTGATGATTTTTGTAGGTTTGGACCGAGAAGGATATGACGTCACTATCGTCTCTCACCGAATACTGAAAGAAATTCGCAATGGCCGGATGACCTCCAGTCAGGTGATACAGGAAAAACCCAACGCTCATTAGCGCGATTTTAGCCTGCATTTGCGGGAACAGGATTACCACCCTTGGGATGGTATTGAATTTAATGTCTTGAGCCCTGATGGGTTTTTATAAACAGTACAGCTTTAATGTAGCGATTGGCCCAACCAATGGTCGTCCAGACTGGATCGTAGAGTCCATTGATCAGCATGTAAAAATGCCAGAATGGATTTACAAATTTGAACAGCTGGGCGGCAACATGCTGTATGAAACAGCAGACATAGGAGTATTGCCACGCCACTTGTGGAAAGTGGAAGTTCCGGACAGACTGCCAAGGCAACCAGCTTCTTGTTACATGTGGGCATGATTGCCGAATCTCATCGGCGAGATAAGCCGGAACGGTTGTGTCGGTATGTCTTAAGGCCAGCAGTATCAGAAAAGCGCCTGTTCTTGACCGCAAAGGGAAAGATCCGCTACCAGCTTAATGAGCATGGTGACTTTGACAGCTCGCCTTGGATCGTCCCGCATCAATTGATTATCAGTAATTCCGTAACCCCACCAAAAGCTTGAGGCTTACGGACGTTCTTATATGTCTGAGGGTTTTATCGGCTCGAAGCTGGGGCGAATGTCCGGCTCATCTTTAAATCGATAGTTTAAAAAGAGATCCCACTGAACTTTCATCGCGTGATCATGTGCTAGCGTCCAGTGTGGAAGGTGGCCCCACTTTGGCTTCAATTCCAGCGCCACCTCAAAACATATCTTGTCGAACAGGTTGCGCAAAAATGTCGCAACATAACTCTCACCCACCGCACCGTGGGGAAAGAAATTGCGATCCCAAAACTTGGGTGCAACCCTAAACCAGGTATCGTAAATGTCCTTGGTATATTCAAGACTGCGAAGAAGGCCCTGGCGCTGGGCCACATTGACATGCCCTATATTTGCCACGTCCCAGTCCTCCCCTGCAAGATGCCGCATGATCTGTACCCAACCATTCATGTTTTGCACGCCCGAGAAATCGTGCAGGGGCAGCCTGTTGCCGTAAAAAATGTCCACCACTGTCAGTACTTTATCAGGGGTAATAACATAGGCATCAGCCCCGGTGTGAGCCCAATCAGTCACGGACGCGTAGACAAATTCCTCGCCGTCAAACTCGAAAGTGGCGCGGCCGTCATCAACAATTACATTTGGTCTTGGCAGTGGCATCTGGTACCTGTCCATCTCGCGAATCGTTCGCTGTGTGCCAATTATTTTCACGTCTATACCGCGTGACTGCTGGTAGTCATAGAACAGCTGGGCAGCACCGATGTGGTCCGTATGAGGATGGCTGTAAACCAGCGTAGTCAGAGGCTTGCCATCGAGAATATCATTGATGTTTTCAAAGAACTCATCCATGACAATAAATTCTGGCATATCAACCACCAACGCTTCCTCGTCACCCACATACAGCGTCACAGAGTATAAATCAGCGAGAACCCACCAGGTATTGTCGGTCAGTCGTTGGATGTAGTATTTCCCAACCTCCTCAGGCCACTCGGGCACATCTAACTGATGCCCCGGCTTGAGTTTCTCCCATTTGGACAGGGGCTGCGTTGGAATGGTGTTATCAGGCTTGTTAACACTCTTGACTGGTTCGTGCCGCTGAAAGCCAGTGGGTACGATTAACTCTGGAGGAAACGGCCCAAACAATGCACCCATCGCTTTCTGCGCGAGTTCAGTGGTTATCTCCTGACCTGGCTTGATTTCGGGAGGGATGCTACTGAGAAGCTTGTTGCCATAGTAGCCGACAAAGAGCGCCGCTATGGCGACCAAGATAAAGGCAATTTTGGCGGAACACTTCATAAATAACCTCATTTGCGCACATGAGCATTAGATCGACAACCAGGTGCTAATGACATCACACTGCGATTTTATCGACCCCAAATCCTATTTTTTCTTTTTACTCCTCTGGAGGGGTCCAGCCAGAGAGCCCAACTAGATCGGCCATTACTGAACCACACGCTTCCGGACCGAGAGCGCAATAACCTCCATCAACTGGAATGTCTGCTCCACTGATAAAAGATGCGTGATCTGAGCATAAAAATAATACTACGTCGGCTACTTCTGAGCCTTCAACACAACGACCTAAAGGTTGATAGGCAGCAGCAGCTTTGTCTGCTAATTCGCGAGATTCGCAGGCTAGAGTTGCAACAGGAACACTCCAGGTCATGCCAGCAGACACTGTATTGACGCGGATCCCAAATTCGGCAAGATCTAGAGACATGCTGCGGGTCAACTGGTGGATGGCTGCTTTGGTCGCTGGGTATGTCCAACGCTGACCTTGAGCAACACGCGCACTGATCGAACCAAAGTTTACAATAGCAGGGCTTTTACTTTCCTTAAGGTATGGTAAAGCTTGTTGGACAAGCAGGGCTCCACCGGCGACATTAATAGTAAAGCTGGTGTCCCACTGCTCACGGGTGGACGCTATGCCATCGTCCATGTAAACCGCTGCGACGGGGATGACAAAGTCGATTTGACCAAATTTAGAGATGGTGCCATCAACTAGCTTTTTGATGTCATCATCATTGGCAATATCGGCTTGGATGTAGTGACAATTGGCACCCAATTCAGCTGCTGTAGCTTCACCGACATCAGAACGACGTGAGCAAATAACAGTGTTTACACCCGCATCACAAAATGCTTTGGCAACGTCTTTACCGATACTTTCTGCGCCACCTGTGACGATAGCGACTTTGTCCTGTAATCCTTTCATTTTAACCTCTTCACTTTTTTGTGAGTTTTAAACTTAATTGTTTGTCTAGATGCCAACCTAAATGGTGAAAAATCTTAAATTAGATTCTTTGCAGTCAGGTAACCTGACATACCGCCAAGACCTGGACCCGGATGAGTAGAAGCTCCAATATGGTAGAGGCCCTTAATGGGGGTCTTATGGTTTTTGGTCGTTGGTAGTGGACGGAATATAAAGGATTGATTGATTTCGCAACTGCCTGAATATGGGTCACCACCAACGAGATTAATATTTTCCTTTTCTAGGTCGGCTGGGGAGAGTGCCTTGCGAGCAATGATGTTGCCCTCAAGGTTAGTAATATGCTTGTTTAAGTCGGCGATAACACGATCAGTAAACTGCTCACGGATTGCTTCTGTCCAATTACCATCTGCCGGGGGAATAATTTCACCGCGCGCATCACCAATAATTTTCTTTGGCGTCTCCAGTAGTTGTAGCCAGAGAATCCATTTGCCGTCTGGTGCCCTTGATGGATCAACCGCTACCGGTTGAACAACACAAATCGTTGGCTGGTCAGCTAGTAAACCGCGTTCTGCTTCGCTGATGGCCTTATTTACGGCACTGACGCCACCGCAAACATGCATCATTGCAACCTCTGCCATTTCAGGGTCACTCCATTGCGGTTTTGTATCCATAGCAATATGGATCATCATGCAGCCGCGACCATATTCGTAATTACTGGCGGACTGAGCGACAGCCTCGGGCACTTGATCTTCAGCTAATAAATTCTGATAAAGCTGCGTCGGTGTCACGTTACCAATAACCCCTTTGTTGGCGGCAATTTGTTCACCATTTGCTAGCTTAATGCCGACTGCACGGCCGTCTTTTACATCGACTTCAGTTACATCACTTGATGTTTTAAGTGTGCCGCCATTCTGCTCGATGATTTTTTCGAAGGCCTTCACAATGTTATCGCTACCGCCTTTGACAAGGGGGTCACCTGCCTGAGTTAAACTAAAGGTGACGACTTGCCCCATAAGTGCAGACATGGTTGTCTCTGGGCCTAAACCGCAGTGCAATGACATGGGGGCAACAAGGGCATCCATTTCCGGGCTGGCAAAATCCGTTTCAACCCACCGACGTGTAGAGTTCAGCAGCGATTTAAAGAACTCTAGTAATCCTGCAAAACCACGCGTACGCCACTCCCCGAAAATACTTTTAATGGTCCCCCAGGAGCGTGTTTCACTCCCGAGCAGCCCAAAAATAAAATTTGAGTTGGCGCCGAAGGTTTGGATCATGTTGATATAGGCGTGGGCATCCGCTTCGTTGATTTTGCCGATGCGCTGCATGTTCTCTTCATTGTCAGTCGTCAGGACGATGGATTTTCCGTCGGGTGTTATCGCACCGGTAGGCGTTTGAGTGAAGCAATACTCCATACCAACTTTGGCAAGATCTTCACTAAGCTCGGCATAGGCCGGCGAGGTTAGAAACTGCACATGGGAGGTTGACATCAAGTCAATGGTAAAACCAGGCGCCATTTCTCGATCGGTTTTAATGCAGCCGCCAAGTTGCGCATTGCGCTCTAACACCAGAATTTTGTTGTTATTTTTGGCAAGCAGAGACGCGCAAACAAGGGAATTAAGGCCACTGCCAATAATAACGTAATCGTAGTTTTGCATCATTTTCCTCGTCTTGTGTTATCTGAAAATTGATTTTGAAACATCAAAGTTATCGCAATCTCAATAATCAGAAGATAAAAAGTCAAACACCTGCCAGCACCTAAAAAGATCATGCTTTGTAGGCTTCAGCGATCGCTGCTGAATCGTATAGCTCGTCGAAAGCGATGATTTTGTCGTTAGCAACTTTCCAGATATGGGCAACGTCAGTGACGTAAGTTTTACCTGTCGCTTTAACTGTGTAGCTTTCATTGATCAAGACAACAACGGTATCGCCCTGGGCGACAATGCCCTTAACATTGACGAACACTGGCTCAGTCCCGCCAAGGAATGCTCCGAAAAATTCGCCCACACCGGCATGGCCGTTCCACTCTCCTGCAAAGGGGATGAGGTCGCGAGAACCGTGGTGAGTCCACCTGATGTTCTCGTCCAGCACTGCCATAACGCCTTCAACGTTGCCGGATTCGAAGTTTGCATAAATATTCTCTTGAATGAATTGTGAATAGTCGCTCATGATTGTTTCTCTAAGTTATGTAAAAAGAGCCGCCTTGGCAGGCTCTTGGATTTAGGGTTGATAGCAAACAATTAAAGATTGTTCCTGCGCATCCAATCGTGAAGAGATCGCCCATAGCCTTCAGGGTTATCTTCCTGGATGTAGTGAATGCCTGTACCGATCCACGCACTTTCGTGATTTTTCAGATTGTTGCACATCCACTCGGCATCTTCCGGTGTGTTTACCGCACCTGGAGTCGCGAAAACATGGAGAGTTGGAACGGTTTTATTTTCAGCGCGTAGCCAGTTGTTGTACTTCTCATAGGAGGTGCGGATGTCTGCCGGTTCACCATCGAGGGGTACATCACGAGGCATCTGCAGAATGGGTGCGCGTTCTTCAGTATTGAAGAAGGGTGCGCGGTACATCATCATTTCTTCCTGAGTCATCAAGCGATAGATATGTTCCTGCATGACGCGCTCAACAAACAGGTTTTGTTCAATGGCGATGAACTCGCCCATGTCGGAGTGCATCGTACGATACATATCAAGCACACCAGGACATTCTTTGCCATAAGCTTCCGTGTCGTCAATTGGGTAACGGGGGAGCATCAATGCTTCAGAGAAACAGGCTCCTTTGACATTCTCTTCGTGATCAACGATGTACTCCATGGCGTAGTTGAAACCCCAATCATGGATAACAAACGTGATATTTTTAAGGTCCAGCTTTTCGATGAATTTACGAACAATTTCAACGTGGTTGAAATAGCCATACTCGTGGTCAACAGGTTTGTCGGATTTACCAAAACCTAGCAGATCCATAGATATACATCGGCCACGGTTTTCTACGTAAGGCATCACATTGCGCCACAGGTAGGACCAGGTGGGTGCACCGTGAATGAACAGGATTGGATCACCACTCAAATCACCGCTCTCAACGAAGTGAATATGGTTGCCATCAATTTCAACGAATTGACTTTCATAGTTCCACTCTGGAGACGGTACTGTGGTTTTATGCTCGTGCGCTTTTCTCCATTGAACATCAGCATATTGGATTGGCGGTAAAGCATTTCTTGCGCTATCTTTCATTGTTTTTCCTCCTTCTATTTAGACCTGTAAATCTTGCTCATATATAGATTTTTAAACGCTTGTGCGGTGGGTTACAACTGAAAAGTAGTGGGCTGAATTAATTGCTCGCTAGGGTCGGCTAATTCCGCAAAAAGCGGATAAATTTAATCGAAATATGTATGTCTAGGGTCAAATTTACGGTTGGTTTTCGCGATTTCTTTTCTGAAGATGTCGCAAAATCGGTGGGGTAGTTTGTTTTATCAGAAGGGTGTGGTTGGTCGAGCTCGTCTGGGGCTTGAATCGTGTATAAGTCTAAATAGGACTAATTATAAGAGCTCCAGTTTTGTTGGCTGACGGCGTTTATGCTTTAGTATAGGAAACAGTTATTTACAAAACTTTGGCGGTTTTTGAGGGCAGCTCACCGAAGCGTTTCTTGTATTGCATTGAAAAACGGCCCATATGACCAAAACGCCAGTACAGCGCAACTTCGGTTACGCTCTTAGTGTTGGTTGTGCTCATTAATTCTTCGCGGGCTTTGGATAATCGGACACTCCTCAGGTAGCACATGGGTGAGATTCCCCGGAAACGTTTAAAGCTGTCATAGAGTGTTCTTTTGCGGACTTGGGAAGCTTCGACTACCATGTCCAGATTAATCTCCTCGGACGCAAATTCCTGAATAAAAAGTTCAGCCCTCCGTACATGTGCAGGGGCAATACTCTGTTTTCTGGCACGTAGGTCTTCCGAGTAGTTGTGCTCTTGGGTGGAGAGCAGACCGATAACCAAAACTTTTTCAAATTCCCTGACGGTGTCGATATTATAATAAATGGATTGTTTTTTCTTGCGCTCGGTTTCCAGATACGTAATGGCATCCCACCAGGATCTGACAACTTCAATATCCACGTTCATGACAGCCTCAAACTCAACCGGCCGTGGAATCGCTTTCTCCAACATTGAATTAATGCGTGATTCAACCAAGTCTTTTGATATTTTTACAACGCGTTGTTCACAGTTGCCGCTAATCAATAACTTGGATTTATGTCCGGGAGAGATAATAAAGCCGCAGCCCGGTGTCGACTTGACTTCAGAATCTTCCCATTGGTAGGTAAGGCTGCCGGCGTACGGGAGATGAATGGTGTAAAATTTTTCGGGGTCGCAAAGTCGCATTTCTGTGTCGGCACCAAAGGACAAATGGTGGATAGACATTTGAGAAACGGGGGTAGACGTGATTGTAGCATCTAAATTGGCTGGTTCCAGTACATCCAATTGAATCGGGGCGAACCTGCTGGAGATTCGCTCTGTCATTTCTTCTCTGCTTTTTATGTGCTCAAGTTGCTCATTGAGGTTGGTAGCAAATGAATTACCATCTTGTTGTGAACTTTCATGATGTAGTTCAGTCATCGCTAAATACCCCATGTTATCGTTTTTATGAATGGTAGAAGAAATATTGCGTCCGTTCTTCAATGCAATTAATCTTATGACTTTGTGCTGTGTTTTTATTGTTTTATTGTTTTATTGTTTTAAGTCGCGATCGATTAATAAGATTTTCTGTTATCGCACTTTGATACTAGGCTGATAAGTACCATAGACTATTTTTCTCGGCAAGTGAAGTGAAAGGATGGAGGCTTACTGTCCTTAAATTGCTTGCATTGTCCTTTTTTTGCAATTTCTTGCTTTTTCAACTTGAGGGCCAATGACCAAATATGAGTGTTTTTTCTTGTTCTAAACTTTAGACTATGCGTAGCGTTAACAATAAGGCCAAAGAAAAAAAGCCCTATAGAAGTCTGACAACTACCCACCAATAATGGCTGACTACATCGTTGGTAAGTTGAATATTAATCATGATAATGCTTGCTAATCATTTTTACGATGAAGCAATGTCGCAGCAATGAATAGTCACATTGCTGCAACGCCTGAGTGTTTAAGAAGTTTCAGCCAGTAGGTTGAACCCACCTTCTGGCGTATCTTCAAGCCCCCAGCCACCCATCAGATAGTGGTGAACAATACGAATAGCCATCTGGCCGATATGCCCATCAAAACCCTCCAAGTCACCATACTCCTCATTCAGTTTGCCGTGAACGTAGCCGTACATTGGCTCGTATGCCCAGATGGGAACAAACTCTGCGAAAGCACACTGGCAGGCAATTTGAATCGCCTCGATAAAATTGCAGCCTCTTTCAAAACCGGCACGGTCAGTCAGTTCATAACGACCTGGAATGAATTTATCCCAGTCCAGATCTAAAAAGCTACGCATGTTCTTGACGAATTGACAGAAGTGATAATCAGGAAGAAATCCGTATTTAGCATTCGCCAAAATAGTGTCAGATGAGTACAATATTTTTTCGGCAGCAAAAAAGACAGTTAAGTGACCTGTGCCATGAGTTGGTCCCGGATTAAGCAGTTTAACGGTTACACCATCAATGATTAGTTCATTTTCTTTGCCGTTTACGGTGCGTGTGGGTACCGTTTGACCCTCAGCTCCTCGCAATTTTATAACCTTAGCACACATCTCATCGGCAATAATCTCTGCGTCTGTCGCCAGGTCCTGTGCGAATCCAGCGTGATCAAGATGGTCATGAGTATAAATAATCGTTTTGACAGGCTTATCCGTAACGGTTGCGATTGCTTTAGCGTAAGCGCGTGCTTTACCTGGAGAGCCAAATGTGTCAAAAGCGATAACGCTACTGTCAGCCACAATAAAGACAGCGCGTACTTGACCATCAGTGACTGTCCAGATTGTTGAAGACAGTTGTTCGGTTTCCATAGGTGGCTCATAGGCCAAATATTCCTGAGCTGCTTCAGCGGTGAAGTTTCCTCGATTCTCTTTCATCATAGTGCTCCTCGCGAACTAAAATGGGGTGGTGTTGGGGGCCATGTTACCTTCAATACCCCAACCGCCACTTAGGTACTCTTGCATGTAGCGAGAAAGATTCATCGCTGCGTATTCGTAGTAGCGGAAGTCATGTGCATGCTTTGGACCCAAATTTTCACTGGTATAAGTATTCAACTGTTCCCAATTGTGGGGGTCTATCCCATCGATAATGGCTTGCTGACCAAAGTCATTTAGGCTGTCCCAGTAATCAAGCACCTCGAGAAACTGCTTGCGAGTTAGTGTCCAAAAGTGCCCTGGAACAAAGATGTCCCAATCGAGGCTAAGGAAGCGACGCATATTAGGGAGGTAAGGCTTCAGATGCCAATCAAATAACGTACAATAACCAGCGCCTGCGGCAACGGTATCCACCATGAACAAGACTTTACTCTGTGGGAAATAAGCGGCCGCATTGCCATCACCATGGGTTGGGCCGGGATAGAGCATCTCAAAGTAAACGTCATCAATAAAATAGGACTTGCGCTCGCCTTCCCATACTTCTGTGCAGGGTAATTGCCCTTCAGAACCACGCGCTATAATCACTTTGTTGGCTAATTCGTGAGCAATGATGTCAGCGCTTGGAGCCATGTCTGCTGCATAACCACAATGGTCCAGATGCTCGTGAGAATAGATAATGGTATGAATTGGCTTCTTAGGGAAAACACGACCAATGGCAGCAGTATAAGCACGTGCTGTACCTGGCGACATAAAGGTATCAAAGGCAATAACTCCTTTTTTTCCCTCTACAAAAATAGTTCTGTGGGTACCATCAGTGGCGGTCCAGATATTATCCCGAACTGGGTCATAAGTAATATCTCGCCAAGCACCTTGAATTGGAATGTTACCACCATACTGCGCGGCTACTGTAAATATGCCGCAATGTTCGCACGGGGCATGATCATGATTATCAGACATAACAACCTCTCTTAATGATAATTGAACGTTGTACTTTGGCAAACGGCATACCTGTACTGCGAGCCGTCAAGCGGATTTCGTCATTGCCCAACCTTTCAGTTCCGGCTAGGTAATAATTGCGCTCAAAATAAGTAATTCCAGCTAAGAGAGCGAATTCGGCAAGAGCAATGAGTGACTTTTTCATAATTGGTGCCTAGTTCTGTGGTACTTCGTTAGAGGCGGTCTGGCCTTTACCACGCTTAAGTGCAAATTTTGCCAGCGCAGGAAGTAAGCAGAGCGCACCGATCATGTTTACCAAAAACATAAAGGTTAATAATATGCCCATATCTGCCTGGAACTTGATGGGTGACCAGATCCAGCTGGCGACACCGACTGCCAGCGTAATACCGGTGAAGAATACGGAGGCACCAGTAGTTTCTAACACTTTGAAATAGGCCTTTTCTAAGCTCAGTCCTTCTTTCAGGTAATAGGTTAACCGGTTATAAATATAGATGCCGTAATCAACACCAATACCTACTCCCAGTGCCATGACGGGAAGAGTGGCCACTTTTACACCGATACCCAGATGAGCCATCAGAGCCTGACAAAGCACACTGGTCAAAGCAAGAGGAATGATGATGCAGATGGCTGAGGCGACACTAGAAAAGGTAAGCACCACCAGAATGCTCACAGCCAGGTAGACGAAGATAAGCATCTTGTCTTGCGATGATTCAATGACATTATTTGTGGCAGATTCGATACCCGCGTTTCCGGCAGCCAGCAATAATTTAAAATTGTCAGATTGATGGGTGTCGATAAATTCTTGTGCGGAGGCTAAGACGGTCTTGAGGGTTTCGGCTTTATGATCGTCAAGGAAAACAATCACAGGTACCATACTACAGTCAGAATCCATAAGGCTCGATGGAATATCGCTACTGGTAGCGGTGTTCAATACCGCTTGATTGCGTGACAGAGAGTACCATTTAATGGCACCTTCATTCATGCCCATAATGATCTTTTTAGCAAGGCTGGATATGGAAACGGTTGATTGAACTCCCGGCGTTTCCTCAATGTGCCATTGCAAGTCTTCCTGGGTCTTCATGACTTCGTAGGTGACACAGGCTTCCTTTTCGGTTTTCAGCATGATCACAAAGACGTCAGAAGAGCTGGAATAATTAGAAACAACAAAGTTGTTATCTTGGTTGTAGCGTGAGTCGGCCCTGAGCTCTGGAGCACCTTTGTCAAGGTCACCAATTTTGAGATCCTGTCCATAAAAATAACCAAAGACAAAGAGTCCTCCGGCGATCATTATCATAGCTTTTGCTGCTTTAGGTTGGACTAAAAATACCAACTTAGTGAGCGGGCTGGTTTTATTTTTCTCCTTAAGGTGTAGACGATGGGCGATGGCTTTATCGCTTACCCCGGTATAACTTTTGACGATGGGGAGTAGGAATAAATTGGTAAAAATGATGACCAGAACACCCAGGCTGGCTACAATTGCAAG
>Ga0209532_1002667_pt1 | contig 12419 bp, 13 predicted proteins | sample COG_02_FD_184746 | JGI IMG/M metagenome (GOLD analysis project Ga0209532, IMG submission 184746) | Pelagic Microbial community sample from North Sea - COGITO 998_met_02 (SPAdes) (version 2) | ecosystem: Environmental > Aquatic > Marine > Neritic zone/Coastal water | place: Helgoland, sampling... | reverse complement strand
GTGATCGATCGCAGAAATTCATGATTATTGTAGATGAGGCGTGGATGTTAATGGATCATTGCGCTGGTTTTTTAGCAGCAATTGCAAGGAATTTGCGTCGTTATGGTGGTAGTTTGGTGGTTTGTACGCAGTGTTTTGCTGATCTGCAAACTGCTGGCTCTGATCAGGAGAATAACAATCACCGTAAAGCTATTTTTGAAAATAGCGCATGGAAGATTAATTTGCCCCCTGGATCTTTTACTGATTTTGAGGCTCATTCGGAGTTTAAACATAAGGTACCTCTACTTAAATCACTATCTTTTGAGCGAGGGCAATATTCTGAAATGTTGCTGTCTAGTTCTGGAATTGATGTAGTTGGCAGATTGATGCTTGATGAATTTAGCAGCACTGTGTTTTCAACGGAAGGTGACGAATTTGCCTTTTTGAATGAGCAAGAAGCAAGAGGCATACCAATGGAAAAGGCAATTGATAATTTAATAGATCAAAAGAAAAAGAGTAAGAGAAGATGATAGAAGTTAAAGAAAATGGCCGTAACAAATTGACTATATCAATGGGCATAATTGTAATTATTGCTCTTATATTTGGTATTGCTGTTGGGCGTTATATATTGCCTAAACCTGTTGTAATTAGCTATATCTCGCAGCAGGAATTGCTGGATTTAGAGAAGGTAAGAATCCAAAAACAAGGTTTAGAAAACAGAGATTTGTTCTTAGGAAAGCCAGAGCGGGCCATCGGCTTGATTAAGCATCAACAGAAGGCACGAAACAGCAAAAACAACATTGTACTTCTATCGGAGCGAGCAATATTTGGTTCTAACGTTAAATCAATTTCGGCCAAGGTACATAAGGCGATTATTAGAAACCTCAAGAAAGGTAAGTGATGATGTTGCAAATGATTAAATCTAATTTAGTTAAAGCTGCCAATCTAGGCTTTTGGTTGACATTGCTATTTGCTGGGATTGTAAGTTTCAGTTTTTGTTTTGAGCAAGTAGATTTACTAAAGAAGCTAGGGTTAATAGATAAGTCTCAAATTCTCAAATTACATAGTTTTGATGTTTGGGCGGGGTTGTGCTTACTAGGTTTACAGGCAGAATTGTTATTTACATTGCTTAGTTTTGTTGTCAGAAGACGCATTAATATATCGACAATAATTATGTTTGGATTAGTAATATTAAGTTATGTAAGTGCTCAAAAATCAGGTGTTTCAGCGGAGTTATCCATAGCAATGATTTTAATGGTATGGAGCTGGTTTATAGCCAGATTATTTACGTTATTAATCAGATTGAGTCAATTATCTATTTGGACTATTCATTCAGTTCATTTCTTAAATAAATCAAACGCTCTTCTATTCTCCGTTATCCTTGCATTAGCGGTAGCAATACTTATTAAATCTTGGCCAATTATATATTTAGTTGGCCTTGGGTTGAGCTGCTATATGTTGGGTTATTTTATGTTATTAATGCAATTAAATTGGAATAAAGAGTTATTTACAAAGCCATGAACAACACACAAACATTATTTAGAAATATACGCATTTGCGCAATTCTTGCTTCCATTCTAGTGGCTAACTCTGCCAATGCCAAGGATTTTGGTATTAAAGGACATACACATAAGATAGTAGAGCAGCCATTTTTACAAATGATAGATGAGCGTTTGCAGAAGGTTGATGTGGAAAAGGAGAAAAAGAAAATGCAAGCAATAGCTAAGGATCGGATAAATAACCCAAAGCCAGTTGCGTCTGTTATGCCAGCTGCTCGGGGTCGGGTGTTTTATCATGATCCAACTTACAGTGCACCAGAGGATGTTTACTTGCCATGCGGAAAATTATTACATAGGGCAGGGACAACAGTCAATCCGTTAGAACATATGCAGCTTAATAGGCGCCTGTTCTTTGTTGATGCTAGGGAGAAGAAGCAACTAAATTGGCTAAAGTCAAAATTAAGCAATCCTTTGCCAGAGCAAGTAGAGCCAGTAGAGGATCGAATTATTTTAGTAGCAGGCTCACCGCTTAGGCTGCAAAAAAAGCTGGGTAAAACTGTGTATTTTGACCAGCAAGGCGCACTTAGTAAAAGATTTGGCATTATGGGCAGCCCAGCAATATTAGAACAAGATGGTTTACGGCTTAGAATTGAAGAATTTAAATTAAAGAAACGAAATTACTAATCAAAATAATAATAAAATAGAAGGCAAAAAAATGAGTAAAAACACAATGAAAATATTAGAGAGAATCAAGGCTTTAGAGGAAGAAAAAAAGGAGCTACTCCCTTTGCGCAAGGAAGAAATTTTTGATGTACTACAAGCTTCTGGGGGTCTTACTTTAGATAATCACCTGCTTGCTGGCCTTGCTGTGTATGTATCTGATAGCAAAAATAATTCGTCAAACTTTTTGAGGGAGCTTGTTGAGCTTGGAAAAAGTGCCATGCCCAGCCGCCGCCCAAACACGCGGAAAGCTGGCGCAGCAAAGGTTAGAGCTAACATTAAGGCGGATAATCAAGGATCAGCAATATCTGCAAATGCAGCTGAGAAGGTTAAAGCTCATGGATAGACGTGAAGATGCAAGAAAGAAAATCCAATTAGGCGGTTTGCTTGTGAAGGCTGGTCTTGATTATATGCACCCGCATGATGCGTATGTGTTGTACGGCATGTTACTTGACTGCAAACGAGCACTTGGAGTAAAGCCCGAATTAAGAACGCGCTGGGCAAAGATGGGACAGGAATTATTAATTGGGAAAGGGGATTAGGATGATAAAAAAAATATTGGACAATTACGGCATTGATAGTGATAAGCAACAAAGCAAATATATTCAAATGCTACCAAATTGCTATAGTTTGCCAATGGGGCTAGTACATGGACTTTATGCAATGATGGCTCTTGGATCATTGGGTTCTTTTGGAGTCAACGATCCTCATTTGCTCATTACTAGCATAATAATGCTGCTCTGTTTTGGAAGTTTGATCAAGTTTTCGAACAAGATTTTACAGCTTTTCAAGCCATGGATATTATTATCAGGTTATGTACTGGGGCTTGTTATTCCACTAATGCACGCAGAATATTCTACAGCATTGATTTTACAACATGTAATCATGATATTTAAATCTGTTTTGGTAGTAGGTGGTGCAGCTCAGATCGTGGTGTTGATTATTGATATATTTTTTCCACTGGAAACAAAAACAAACAGAAGGGTGAAGGCAACATTCAATGAATTTTATTTCATCGGGATTATAATTTTTGGTCTAGCAATTGTTTGTTGGTTTTCAAGCTCGTCAATAGATACAGCATTGTTTGCAGATATCTTAAAAATCTTTGTTGGCTGGTGTTTAACCTTGTTAATCACCATTTTGTTTAAAATGGGAAAAGAGGATTAAGATAATGAAAATGCAATCCAAAATTAATGGGTATAAAAATTTAATACATACGCATAATGAAGTACAAAAATCATTGATTTTTGGGGTATTAACAATGCTGTTTTGTTACATCATTAATGTTTTTGAAGGCGATGATTTAGTGGGTGTGCTTTTAGCAGCAAGTATTATTCATTTTGTTGCAACTTTAATACGTTCCTCAATTGTAAAAAAAAGAGCTTATCAGTTGGTTAAACTAAATCATTCACTTGATGATTTAGTGGTTGCAGCATTGAATGCGGGGCTTGAATTACAACATTGCGAGGATCAAAAATATGTTTTTCAAACGAAATATTGCGGTAAGACGCAAGTGGTTATTCGTTCCAGCGAAACTGGTTGTGAAATTATTGCATTAGAGGGGGTTATTGCGTGCTTAGAATCTTGGTTAAATAACATCACTAAAACTAAAGAAGTGGTGAAATGAATTTTAAAAATTACCTAGATTTTTTGAGCAAGAAGTACGCGCATACTCCAAGTAGTAGCAGCGGCCATAATGCTCTTAGCATGGTAAATAATGGTTTTAAAATAGAGAAGAAGAAAACGCCTATGCTGCTGAGCATGGCTAGGGGTGTTGATCCGCTTCCTAGCAAAAAGATGCAGAATATAGCGATGATAGTAAGTGCAATTTTAAACCACATAAAGTCTCAAATAACTGGATTAATTGTAATATTGTTGCTGGCAATGTTTGTTCCAATGAAAGCAATTGCGAGTGATAACGTAACTTGTCATGGTCGATTTGTAAACCCTATTACGGATATTTGTTGGTCATGTTTGCTGCCTATTTCTGTCGGCCCTGTATCAATTGGATCGGGTAATACTCCTGCTAAACGGGATATTAAGAATCCAGCTTCACCTATTTGTGCGTGCAGCAAGGGCGTTCAGCCTGTAATGCCCGGTATTTCGCTTGGTTTTTGGGAACCTGCTAGGATGGTAGATATAACAAGATCGACTTATTGCATGGTAGGGCTTGGTGGTTTGCAGCTAGGGCCGCATGATCTTCGTAGGCAAGGAGCATATACGAAATCACACAGCAAAAAACGTATTGCGCATAATAGTTTCTATCATTTGCACTATTATATTTATCCGCTGGTTTATTGGTTGGAGCTAATTACGGACTTAATGTGTTTGGAGCAAACCAGCTTTGACCTTGCATATTTATCGGAGCTAGACCCTACTTGGAACGATGAAAAACTACAAACATTGCTTAATCCAGAGGTTTTTCTCTTTGCAAACCCAATAGCTCAGGCAGCGTGCTCTATTGATTGCGCTTTAGCAACTGCTAGTACGGCGAGCGATACTATGTTTTGGTGCAGTGGTTGTTGGGGCAATATGTATCCATGGGGCGGTGCTAATGCTGACCATGTAGGCGGGGTTCAAAATAGTTCACTACTAACTACTAGGATTTTAGCTAAAATGCACCGTGTAGGACTTGCTAAGAGTACGAGTACTACTGATGCAAGTATAAATGGCAAGATTTGTGGTAAGCAAACGCAATTAAAAATAAAAAAAAGTCAGTACAAATTACAGATGGTCTACCCCTCAGCCACCTCAGGTCCTATTGGTTGCTGGCCTCTTGGGATGTCTGATATGGCCTACTCATCTGGCAAGGAATATCCAAATAATGGTCAAGATTGGAGTTATGTAATATGGAGGAAAAGAAATTGCTGCGCATTTTAATTATATTTTTAGTAGGTTTTTACGGTCAAGTTGCGTTTGCTAGCAATAATGATGACAACAAGCAATGGGCTTCTGAAATAGCAGCTAATGCAAGGCAAATTAATATCGAAAAGATTAAATCGATAATGGGCGAGGCTGGCTTTGATCAAGAATTGCGTCAAGCAATAATCAAGCCACGGCCGAGTTTGCAAATATTTGTCTCAAGTGGAATGCCAATACAGCTATTAAAAGGGTATGCAAAGGAAGCCAAGCGATATGGTGGAGTGTTGGTATTACGTGGTTTGCCAAAGGGAAGCATTCATAAGCTCACTGATTTTGTAATGAAGATATCTTCAGACAATAGTGCTGCTATTCAAATTGACGATACTGCGTATGCAAAATTTGAAATCACCACTGTGCCAGCAATAATATTATCTAAGCCAGAAACGATTTTTAGTGAGGATGCTAACACTTCTCCAAGATTCGACAAAGTGACAGGCTCGGTTACAATCAAAGCTGCTTTAGAAATGTTTGCAAGTAAAGGGGCTATGGCAAGTGAAGCAAAAGAGTTGATGAGATGAAGAAGCTAACTCCTATTTTATTTTCAATATCGGTACTGTTTTTTGCGCTTAATGCAATTGCAGCAATTAAAGCTAATGTGAATAATGTCACGGATTCATTCGATAAGCATATCGATAATAAGGAAGCATTGCTAGGGCAATTGGAAAAGCAGAGAAAAGATACCGTAGGCGGGGTGTCTGGGAAGCAGCATCTTAGTTTAATAGCTGGTGGTGACGGAGCAGAAGCTAATGCGCAACAACTCAACTCAATTAGAGCTGTTGATTTGGATCAAATGGGAAGAGAGAAAAGAGCCTCGGAAGAATTTGCTTTTTATGACGAGAATGAGCTCGAACCTAATTGGGAAAAACCAGGCAATAGAATGCACAAGGAGGATGCTGACGCAATAGCTGATGCTACTGGCAAAATATTAGGTAATTTGATGAGCAAGCTAAAGGAAATAGGTGTTGATTGCAAAACGGTTAAAGGACCAATCCAGAAAGAACCTACATACCATATTGAAATCAAGCGAGAGAAACAGCGCAATACGGAATATGATCAGTTCTTTTGCGAGGAACCAAGGAATAAATATAATTGTACAGATGATGTGAGTTTGAAATGTATTAAAAAGGGCTTAAAATATGGGGAGTGGGAAGATCGAGTTTTTTGGATTGGTGGTTTTGATTTTTGGCATAACTATCATGGCTGGACCAAGACGGTGAAGTGGAAAAGAAAAAAATGGGGAGTCTACATGCACCAAGGTCCAGTTTATGATCAGCAAAGACGAAATATGATACAGTATAAATTTGGTTGGAGAGCCGATCAAATTGAAGGTGGTTCCGCTCCAGCATGGGGAGAAGAGCCACCGACACATGTTGAAGGTGTCCATCATGTGTATCAAAGATACTCTATTAATTACCGGTATCGAAGTGTTGCTGACATTTGCGCGGAATGGTCAGAGGATTGGACAGAGAGGTGTAATTTAAAATGAATAAGCTATTAGTTATTTTTACATTTTTTGCGTGCTTTTTGTTTGTCAAAAATGCATTTGCGGATACTCGTTTTCAATCACAATATCCATGTTCCGATACTGGCAAAGTATGTGTGAGTAAGGGGATGAAGACTGTTGATGGTTTTGCTGTTCATCGTGATTGCTGGAAGTGGCAATACACCAAACAATGCAACTATCCGAGTAAAAATGATTGTTATAAACATTCGCATTGTTATTCCTTGGGGCAAAGGGGGTGTTTGCTACGTGATAGTTTGGGAAGGTGCATCAATATGAAAAAAGAGTTTTCCTGCAAACGCTGGACTCCTACTTATGTTGAATCAGAAACTACCCGTTATGGCCTAGAAGACAAAGAAGGGGCGGAAGGCTTAATATGTACGGGTAGTATTCCATGTATTGACGGTAATTGTTTTGACAAAAGTTACAATATGGATGCTGATATGGTGCAATCAGTATCGCAGCTTGGGGCTATGAGCTCTGGAAAGCGAGATGGGGATAACGTAAAAATATTCGAAGGTGTTGGCCGCGGATGTTCTAAGAAGTTTGGTAGCTATACGAATTGCTGCGCCGTAAAGCCAAAGGGCTGGGGAAGAAATCTTGGTGCTAAATGTCAAAAGGACGAAGAGATTCTAGCGGAATTAAGACAAAAAAATCTATGCGTATCGGTTGGGTCAACTCCTATTGAAGGAATTGGTGGAATCAAAATAGGCAAGAAGCACCGTTTTTGTTGTTTTGGCAATATTCTTGAAAAAACAATACAAGTAGAGGGCAGAAAGCAGTTAGGTTTAAATTTTGGTAGCGGTGGTAGCCCTAATTGTCGTGGTCTTAATTTGCAGGAAATTAGTAAAATAGATTTCTCAAAAATGAATTTTTCTGCAATCGCCGCAGATATGCATAAAAAGATTGCAGTACCAAATGCTGCGGATGTTGAGGGGAGAATTAAGGGTTCATTTAAGGGAGCTAAATTTGATAAAGCAGCTCCATCTCACCCAAAAAATAAGAGTGCTGGTGTTAATAAAAATATAAAAGCGGAATAATAGGTATGAGTTATATTCAAACAAAATTATGGACTGGTCTTGCAGTAACTTTTTTAGGAGTAACGATGTTTTGCACCAGTGCTTTTGCTGGTGGTTTTTTCGAGCGTGCCAATCAATATAAAGGGTTTTATTGGTTTGACGATCTTAGAAACGAAGCTTCAAAGAAGGAAGCGGCCTATCAAATGCCGAGCGCAGAGCAGGCCACCCAAGAGATTGAGCAACGCAAGCAACGCTTAGATGATACAAGAAACCAAATGATAGCAGTTGGTCTTGATAAAAACGCTCCAGCATCTGCGTTGCGTGATTCGATCATTGCTTACAAAAAACTGGAACTTGGTATGTGGAATAGCGCATTGCGCCTTTCTGATTCGTCTGATATGGCCAATTTTACCAACCCAGAGCTATCTGACAATTTGCAGCAGCCAACTAATGTATTTGGAGTTAAGTTAAAAAGAAAATTAGATGAGCAGCAAGTTAATTTAACCATTATGGAATTTGCCAAAGATTTTGATCTGGTGTTATTTTCTAGTGCTTCCTGCCCTTATTGTAAGAGCTATACACCAGTGGTGAAGCATTTTGTAGCAGAGCATAAGTTCCAATTAGATATAACTACGCTTGATGGTAAAGCTGGTCGTTTGGCTGTAGCTCTTGGGATTAATGCTGTGCCAACCTTAGTTGCGATAAAAAAAGATGGCACGCAAATGATGGAAATTACTAGGGGCATGTATAGCGGCTCTGGTTTAGCAAATCAAATTAAGTTGGCTAGTGCACTATCTAAAGAATCAACGCATAAGAAGAAAAAATCTAGAAGAATAATCGCGCACAAGAAATCCATAGAACAATACAAAAAAAATATACTTAAAACAGTCAAGAGGGCAAAATGAAATATTATATATTGAATCAATATTCCAAAACAACTCTTTGTTTAATATTGTGTTTAAGCACTAATTTTAGTGCGATAGCTGGTGGCTTAGATGGATTCATGAAGTTTGCACAGCAGGGCGGAACGATGACTAGTGTTAATGCTGGTGGTATTATTGAAGATCAAAAATCAGGTTTTTTAACAGGCGGTTCTATTATTAGTCGTGGGCCACGACCACAAGTTTTGCAGCCATTAGGAGTGCAGTTGCCAAGTGCAAATTTTGATGCATGTACTGGTTCATTTGATATGCGTTTCGGAGGACTTAGTTATATTAAGAGTCCAGAATTTGCTAGATATTTTAAATCGCTTGCTAGTACTGCTGGCGCATATCTTGCCAAAATGCTAATCAAAGGAGCCTGTCCACAATGTGAAGACATAATGGCTGATTTGGAAGCCATTGCGCGAGATATTAATGGTATGACGTTGGATTCATGCGAGGACGGCAAAGCAATTGCAGAAGGGGTGATGGGTAAGTTTAATGCAGCATCTAATCAAAAATGTATGGCAAAATCTGCTGTTAGAAAAGGCAATGATGATTTATATGAGAGTACCCAAAAATGCCAAGCTAATCCCGATCGCTACGGAGATGCTGGTGATGATAATGAGTTAAAATCAATGTTACCTGATAATTATAATTTGGTTTGGAAAGCCTTGTCGCAAGGTTACGCCCCTGCAAAGAAAAATGATAAAGGTATGAAAGAACTGATTATGTCGATTTCTGGTAGTATCATAGGCAGTAAAAAAGACGGAATAGCTACTATATCCGCTCTACCTTCATTGGCTGAAAAGGAAGATTTATTGGAACGCTATATTGGTAAGCCTGGTATTGGAACTAGCAGAGTTAAATTATATGTTTGTAATGAACCTAAGAAGTGCCTTAAACCTACTGCAGTAGAAATAGAGCTATCCGATAAAGATAGTTTGTATGCCCAAGTGCAAAAAACGCTTTTGTCAATTTTAGATAAAATCATTTCAAATAAAGGTGAGCTCACTGATGAAGAAATGGCGTTAATCGAGTTCTCGCAAATACCACTCATTAGCTTGCTTGAGATCGAACTTGCACTGCGCGGAGAAGAGTCCGTAGCTAGTTTTGCAGGCGATGCAGAGTTCATTGAAGTTGTTTGTTATGACATGGTGACTAACTTTATGCGCAAGATGCTAAGTGATGCAAAATCTGCTGTAGATGAGTTACAAACAGCGCAGTTAGACAATACTCCAATTGAACGTTTTAATGCAAATGTTGTTATGGTTCAGGCATTGCTGCGTGATAAGCGTTATACCGCTATGACTAAATTACAAACAATTATTGCAGTTAAAGAGAGGCTAACACAGCAACAAAAAGTGTTTCAGCTTGGATTTAGCCGCTTTGCCGATAACTAATAAAAAAACTTTAAACTAGTTTAAGAGAGATAATATGGGAATACAATTTGCAGTACATACATACGGTTATTCTGATGCAATGTTTTTTGTATTAAATGGCATTAAGATGATCATGGATAGTAGTTTTACTGCTGGTATGATTCAGCTAATGGGGTTAATTGCTACTAGCTATTACGCGCTGCTTGGGATGTCTGGAGCGAGTGAGGGTAGAGCAGGCACTTATTTTCTAAAGACTGCTGGCATGCTGTTGATTATCACTTCTTTACTAACGCCAAAAGCTGATATATTAGTTATTGATAGAATCACTGGTCAAAAAGAAAGAGTAACTAATCTACCTTATGCGTTTGTTCTCCCTGTTGGCATACTTGAGGCAGTTGGTGCTGGTATGACTTCGATGTTTGAACAAGTGTTTGCCCCTGTATCAAGCGCACCGTATAAGGATTATGGTATGATTTTTGGTCAAAGAATGGTGCTAGAAGCAAGGAACTGGAAAATATCCAATCCAGAATTCTCTAGAAATATGGATGTATTTATCAAACGCTGCGTAGTATTAGAAGCAATGATCGGTAGTAGATTCACTCCAGAGGACGTTAAAAGCAGCAACAATTTAATTAAACTAGTAACTGATAATGCAGGAACGTTCCGAAAGGTAGATTTTCGTATCAAGGGGCGTCCTTCCAAACTTACTTGCAGAGCTGCTGGGGCAGAATTAAAAAAATATTTTGGTTCTGAAATGGGATTCTTGAACTTTAAATACAAAAAACGTGATTTTGCACTAGCTAGTGGTAATCAGCGAATAGTCTTAGATGCTGATGTGGAGCGTGATCAACTTAATGCTGTTTTAGCCCGAAATATAGAAATAGGTTACAAAGGTGCCTTAGGGGTTGCTGGAAATGCTCAAGATATTGTGCGTCAAAACATGATGATTAATGCACTAAAAGGATTTAATAATAAGAGTGATTTATACGGCTATACTAGAGCTGCTAATATGCAGGCAAGTAACTGGAAAATAGCAGGTGAGCTTGCAAAAGAATATCTACCTTTGCTGTTAAACATCATAAAGGCTTTGGTTTATGCGTCATTTATTTTCTTAGTTCCATTGATGATTCTAGGTGGTGGTATTGGAAAATATTTAAAATATTGTGTAGTAGTATTTTCATTGCAGATATGGCCAGCCTTAAATAGTGTGCTTAATCTATTCATTGAACTTTATTCAAATACAAAGGGCTCTGGCATCACTGGCGGCATAATTACTTATGGCAATTTTGATGAAGCGCATCAGGCAGTAGATATTATTACTTTAGTGGCAAGTGGCTTGCAAATGAGTATTCCATTCTTGAGCATAGCAATTGTTCAAGGAAGCGTTGGGGCATTCACCCATCTTTCTGGAATGATTCAATCAGCTAGTAGTGGTGCTGCATCTATGGCAGCAGGAGAGCTTACTAGTGGAAATCGTAGTTTTGATAATATTAGCCAAGGGGGCGAGAGCTATGATCAGAAATCAGGCTTCAAAACTGACTTTAACCAATCCTATCAAGCTGGAGCAAGGCAGGTTCAGGGTGCCAGCGGTGCAATGTGGCGAGGCCAAGCTGACGGCTCTAGCAGCATCACTAGTGGCGGGGGTGTTAACCTCTCCTCTGGTTCTAGAAAGTTTAGTTTGGAACAATCGACGCAAAGCGGATTGCAGCAGAATTTAAGCAGCTCCATTAGCGCATTAACTGGCGAGGAGCAAAATTACCAAAAAGCCAAGAGCGCAACTACTAGCTCAACCGCCGACTTAGTCTCGCATCTAGCACAACGCGAAAACGCAGGCCAAACCTTTAACTATGAAAAAATGGGCGAGGAAGGCCAAGCGTTACAGAAGGCCGTTAATCACACTAAAGACCTGCACGACCAGAATAGCTATGACTGGCATCAAGCTGCTGGTGTTAGTGTAAGAGCTTATGCTGATGTTGGAGCAAAAACTCCAGAGAGCTTACCAATTTTAAAGGCGTCTGCTGGCATAGCTATGGATGGTACATTAAGCGCTAATAATACTAGCAATCAATCTTTAAATAAAGGCGAGGGCATTAGTAGAAGTAATGATACACACGAATCATTCAACAATCTTGCAAGAGCTGCGCAAAACTCTAGTTGGCAAAAAGAAAATTCTATCGATACCAGCTTTGCAGAAAGCACAAGGGCAAACTATGATGATATGCAGCATTATCAGCAATCAGTTAGCCAGCGCAAGGAAGAGGTGGATAATTATAGCTCTGCACTACATGCGTCACAAACTAGCGGTGCAAGTGACAACAGAGATATGTATCATGAGGTCGAACAAGGCGTTATGCAACAATACGGCGTCTCGCAGGAACAAGCCCATCAAATGGTTGAACATAATGATGCGCGCGCAAATAAAGTCTGGGATGGAATTGTACAAAGTAATATTGGCGGCATGGTGGCAAAAGTGCGGG
>Ga0209532_1002664_pt1 | contig 12421 bp, 13 predicted proteins | sample COG_02_FD_184746 | JGI IMG/M metagenome (GOLD analysis project Ga0209532, IMG submission 184746) | Pelagic Microbial community sample from North Sea - COGITO 998_met_02 (SPAdes) (version 2) | ecosystem: Environmental > Aquatic > Marine > Neritic zone/Coastal water | place: Helgoland, sampling... | reverse complement strand
TTATGCCCGTGAGCCGCCGATGCAACCCTCACTCCTCACTGGCATAAAAAAAGGCGACCGCTATGCGATCGCCTTTTGTGTTGTGGAGAAGATGGGATTCGAACCCACGACCTCTTGACTGCCAGTTATTTATTTTTTAGATTTAATCGTTTGATTATCAGTGTTTTATAGTTATTTCGCCCCCGTTTTACCCCCATCTTGCGTTAATAACCCAAAGTTTTATCTCTTGTAAAGTGGGCTTATGTAAGGTAATTTGGACTTAATGAAAAAGGGAAAGCTGGCCGGCTCTCCCTTGTAATAATTTAAAATTCTGTCTAATGAATTTACTCAAAAGTAAAACTTTGGTTTCGGGCGACCAAACAAAAAAAGAAATGCCCTTTCAAAACAATCAACAACAATTCTTGACCCTTCAAGAAGTATGCTCGTTGTTCAATATCAGACCAGAGTCCGTTTACAAACTTGTCGATAACGGACTGACTGAATATCGCTTTAGCGAACGCCTTGCGCGTTACGATATCAATGAGGTTATGTCTTTAACTCGCAACCGTAAAGTTTAAGGCCTTATGACACATAATATCGAAAACCCACAAAAGAATGGGGTGACTAATTACGCCCAATTCTATTCTATCCGCGAAAACCTTCATTCAAAAGGATATTTCATCCATCCGATAAAACATGGCGAAAAACGTCCTTTAACATCGGGTTGGCAGACAACTCAGTGCGCCGCTGATTTAGTAAAACGGCCACTAATGGTTGGCCTTGGGATGGGCCATAAAAACCTATGGGCTTTAGATGTAGATTCAAAAAACTGGCCTAATGGCAAAAACGATTTAAATCGACAAATCCTTGATTTCGTGAAATCACACTTTGCATTGAACCAATACGTTTATCAATATTCACAAAGCGGAGGCCTTCATTTCATATTTAAAATTGAAAATGCCAATTGGTCAAAACTTGGGAATGCTAAATATGCAAAGACCGCGGACGGCAATGACCTCTTAGAATCGCGCGGTCAAGGTGGCCAAATAGTGATATATGATGAATCTGGAATATGGTCACAATTGGATAATGTCAAAGCCATCGGGTTGGCTGAGTTATCTCAGCTAATTGAATTCTCGAAAACATTTGATTTTCAAAAACCGCTTCATGAATCGCACGATCATTCGCGTTGGATTGACAAGGGCGAAAACCGTTGGATAGCCCTTGAATATCTCAAGAGTTTCGGATGGGAAGTAGTCAATGAAGAATCGGATAAGTTTTTGGTCAAACGGCCTAATTCAACAAATCCTCATAGTGGAACTTGCTGGAAGGAAACGGGTGCCATTTGGCTTTGGTCATCTGGGACAACGGGGCTTGATGAACAACGCTCCTACTCTCCTTGGGATATCTATCAAATGAATAAACCTATTAAGGTCGAGTTAAAGACAAAGCCATCAAAACCAGCTTATGAATTCGCACAGATGAACGATTACCTACAAGCGACATTATCACTTCCGAAGTTGACATACATGATGGACGGTTATATCTGCTTGGGTCAATTGACTTTTCTATTCGGCCCAGAGAAAGTTGGGAAAACTCCAATCGCGATGGAAATAGCTTTGAACATGGCTAAAGGCGAAAAGCATTTCGGACATTTCGTTAATAAAGCGGGACCCGTAGCAACGCTTTATTTAGACAATGAACTTCAAGCCAGAAACCTTCGCAAACGTTTTTCATCAGATGAAGAACAGTTGATGCTCCATAAGTTTCCAGATAACTTTTATCGCCTACAACCAGACAAAGCAGTCACGGGATTAATGAGCGATAAGGAAATTATGGATGCCACTCTTGAGGCAATCGAAGATGCTCGAATTAACTCGAACATTCAGTTTGTTGTTATTGATAATATGGCCCCGTTAATTGAGGATGAGGAAAAGGCTACGAATGCCAAAAAATTCATCTCTCAACTTATTGCATATGCCGATAAAACTGATGTTGGGATTTTAGTGATTCAACACGTCACAAAGCAATATGAAAGTCAGATTCTTCGAACAAGTGCTATGAGGGGAAGTGGGCGCCTCAAGGATATGGCGGCGGGATTAATCGGTGTTAATGTTAATGGACATACTGGTCAGAGATATTTAAAGTTTTTCCCAAGTCGGAACGTTGAAGAAGCCGAATCCCAAGTTTTAAAGTTTAAAACGGTTAAACCAGAAAGCTTGATTGTTATTGAAACTCAAGGATGGGAACAAGAGGAAGTGATAATCCAAGAACGTGGCGAGGGCGAGTTATTGGATGAAATCTTCAACTTGGAACATGTTGATATTGGCTCGGCGTTTATCCGGCTTAAACGTGATGGTAATAAGGCAGATGACATTGCAGAACAACTCGGTTGCTCACGTCAACACCTTTACGATTGTAAGAAGGTTTATGAAAAATGGGAAAAGCAGAATATTGACAACAAGGCCATCAGAGACAAGGTGTTAAGCTTGAGCCCTATCCCGGGCGATTCGGTTTTGTAAAGTTTGTAAAACTGTAAAAAGAACCCATATGGATGTTTACAAATACAGAAAGGGAATCATGGAATTGAAAATCCAGATTACCCGGATGGCCGAACAGATAGAAACCTTGTCTAATATCTCGTGTGAACGGCAATTAAAGGACGTTTTGGAATCCGAAGCCGAAGTATTAAAGAAGCTTGAAGTTGACCTCGTTGAATTCTATTCGATGATACGAAAGTTGCACGGTGATGAAGGGGACACTCTTGAACATTTGAGTGACCGAAATAAACTTCGACTCTTGAAGCAGATGATTAAGGATTAACTAAAAACCCCCACGATTCGTGGGGGTTTTGTTTTAATCTTTATTCGCTATGTACAATAGAATTTCAATGATTGAATAAACACTAAGTAGTGCTAATGCTGCTATCGTCATGTAAATCAATGACTCGACAAATTCTACCTCACGAGAGGAGTCAATTGTAATCTGAAATAGAATCTCGCCAAGCATAGCAAAACCCACAAGCGCCGCACATACTTTTAGCGCTTGTTTTGTGAAGATGATTAACTTGTTTTTCATTATTTTTTCGCTTTAGACCAATTTACAAGTCCAATCCCAATATGTAGACTTGGTGGGTTCGCATCTGCTGATATTTTGAGTTCCCCGCTATCGCTTAATGGTATCATCACACCACCCCCAATATTCAACTTAGTATAGCCAGAATTCGGTAGGTCAACAGAGTAATTGCCCGAATTACTTAAAATGTAAAATTCATCTTTAAACCCAACATGACGAATACCACCGTTGATACCACCATAAATAAATGGTCGGATTTGCTCCACATCATTTGAAAAAACATATCCGATATTTAACGCAGCTGCGCTCGGATAATCATCTAATTGTCTGTCTTCGTAAACGACCAAAGCCTCGTAGTACGATATGTTTTCGTAATAAGTATATTTTTCCGCTGTGAAGGAAAAATCACAATATAAATAAGTAGAGCTGTTTTTTTCCCATGTTCCATAAATACCTAAAGAATTAGGTGTGTGAAAATGAGCTCCTACTGACCAATCTAGGGATTTATATGATTGTGAATTTTGAGCGGTTAAGGTAAATGCGGTCGTAAGGCAAATACACGTGATTATGGTTTTCATGATTGTTGGTTTGTATCTAAATATACGAGGGCACATCCAAATATAAAAATGGATTGATTTGCACATCACCGCTTCAACCCATCTTATTCACCCGCAAGATTGGAACTCCGAACTTCATTCCGCCAATTGTGAATTAGTCGTGGATAATCCATCAAATGAAAATTCGGCACCACGCCAACATGATACCGATGTTTGGACTAACAAAATATCCAAATGGAAACGTACAGACTACGATACGATGAGGCGATAAAAGGATTTGTGCAGAATCGAGACGGTGTTTTAAGACACGCAATCGAACACGCCAAAGAATTGAACAAAATCACAACAGAAAGAAAAGCACCCGTTGACTGGAAGGAAGCGGCACTCTTTCTCTGGGCGTTGGCGATGGGCAAATATGGCCTCACCGAAATGGCTAATTTTTATGATGATGCTGAAAGGAGACCATGGGTAGAAAAAGGCAAACCAGATTTCAGTTTTTTGAATATCTGGTGGGTTGCTTTAAAATTCGGACCGATTGGAATTAACTCAATTCATTTCAATCGCACCGAACAACGATGCATGGTGATTCAAGAAGATACCGATATCTCAATTTTTGAAAACACAACTTCAGTTGATTCGACTAACGGAAGTGATATTTTCATTCTCGACCATAAGCATTTGACTAAACTTCACTCTGCAATCATCACAAATCATAACGAAGCTGAATTAGTAGGAAACATGTACGATTATCTCAAGGATAAATCACCTATTAAAAAGTAAAGAAATGTCAGATTCAATAAAAATCGATAAAGCCGAACTATCTCCGGAGGTTCGCAACGAACTGCAAAACATTGCAGATGAAAAACGCGAATTTGTAGCGCGTGAAGAACGTAAGAGCGAACTCATCCAAATGGGTGAAGACCGCAGTCGTAAAAACCCACTTTCGCAAATGGCTCGTGCCCTAGTTAGTGGACGCAACGAAAACAGAAACTTTAATTTGTCTGGTAATACAGTTACCGCCGACAACGTGCAACCGATTGCCGAAAGCCTAAAGCCTTCAATGGTGTTGGCGCAGTCTGGCGTTGAAGTCGATGACTTTAGCGGATACGGTGACCTTGTTTACCCAATTGAAACAAGTGCGCCAACGGCCTCATTTGTTGCGGAAGGTTCTGGGCCTTCAGCAAGTGACCCAACAATTACCCCTTACACGGCACAAACGCACACGGCCACCGCATTAGTGAAAGTGTCGCGCCAATTGTTAGCCTCTGGTAATAATGTGGATACTTATTTAGAAAGGTCTATTGCGAATCAAGTCGGTCTACAAATGGAAAGCGCATTTTTCGCAAACGCGAACGTTACAAACGCGCCGACGGCATTAAGTCAAGTCTCTGGTGTTAGTGATATCATTAGCGACGCAAACGGACGCACATTAACCAACTACGATGAACTCGTTGACCTTAAGAAAAGCCTCCGCAACGCAAACGCGAACGGAAAGGTTAATTTCTATATGTCGCCGAACATCATGGGCGGTTACGCGAAACTTAAGGATGCAAACGACCAACCGCTTGTACCCTCAACGTTTGTATTTGATGAGTTTAACGAAGGTTACATAACCTCACAAATTCCGAACGACCTTACAAAAGGAACGGGCACGGATTTGAGCACGATCTTCGCATTCACTCCAGACGCGGTGCGCATTGCAATTAAGCAAAACGTCGTTTTAAGACTTGACGAACGTTACGCTGATGAACTCGCGATTGGGATGCTCGCTTATGTATTCTTCGACGTTATTGTAACTCGCCCAAGTGCTGTAGCAATGGCCAGAGGTGTGAAGTTCGCATAAAATATCAGAGGGTGACAGTCGTTAGGCGACGGCCCTAACTTATTCCGTTCGCCGCGGAGGGCGTTGATTTTTTCATTGGTCAGCGCCCAAATCATAACGTATTCATCGCGTTATTTTTAGGATTTTGCCTTGGACCCCATCAGTTAATTCTGGTGGGGTTTTTTATTATCTTGAAAAAAAATGAATATGAAAGATATATCTCAGATTAAAATATTTATTGCAAAACATGGATTTAGCAAAGAAGACGTTATATCGCTTTCAGATTTAAACAAACAACGGACGCCCTTAGAAACCGGGTGGTCCGATTTTCCGTTTTGGAGAAAAGATTATCGTATAATCTTAAAAAAGATACGACAAATCGGAGAAAAATATAACCTTAGTTTCCGTGAACGCGTACGGTTTGGTATTTTACTTCAGGAAGCCCCTTTAATTTCAGATTCAAACTATGAATCAATGATGTCGTGGGGAAAGAAAGAACAAGAAATCAGAAGGAAAAAACGAGAAGAAAGTGTAGAAAATCTAGAAAAATTAATGAAAGAACTGCATGATGCAGAATTCAAAAAATGTCCAGACTGTGCGGAGGATGTTAAGAAAGATGCCCGGGTATGTAAACATTGTAGTTATCGTTGGGAATAATCAAATTGGGTATTTCTTGTAAAGCAAATAAGCCGTTCTTTTTACAACTTTACAAACTTTACAATCACCAATCGATGACTTCCTCACTTGCATCGAGACTATCATATTCACCGCGTTTTAGAATTCCACTTAATTCTTCATCGGTTATTTGAACGGCTTGTTGCCATATTTGACTTTTTAGTTCAAAAATCAGTCGTTTGATATCGAAGGCAATGGCTACTTCCTTTTGAGCCTTAAACAACATTGGAATAGCACTTTTTGAAACCCGATAATTCTGTTCTGAACCTTTAATACTTCGGCTCTGACATCTGTATCTGGATTCAAGTGGAACCTTTGCTTCAATAGCCTCATTAGCCCAGCATGTGCGAACACTTTGCCATGGTATAGTTATTCCGTCATTTAGAGTTTTTAGAATGTTATTACAGTTGTTATTATGCCACCAATTCACACCAGAGCCAGTGATGAATGGAAACAACTTATTGGAATCACTATATAAGCTGGTTCCCATTCTTTTATTCATTTCTTCTATCAATTCAATCACACTGGGTGTTAAAAGGATGTAAGTGTAAAAGTTGTTTTCATTCTTTTCCACCTTTCCTCGAACAAGACGGTAAAACACCCTCTTGGTTCCCGCCGTTTTTAAGAACGTTTTGTAATCAATAATAGGTTCGCCGTCAACGTCTACGAAATCACTTTTAACTGCGTCTAATAGATTTTTCTTGTCATTACCGCACCATACAAACCCCAACAGTAGAAAGCCCGCTGAAACGAACTCCAAATCAGTCTTTGCATTCCTTACAACGCGCAACCAATGCTTTCTTGAGCGATACTTGCGTTCGGCCCCCTTTACATCGCTTTTGAATTGTGTAGGCATTTGAAAGGTCTGGGGCAACAACCCTAAAGTTTTTGCATGATTACATTCCGCACCAATCCACTTCATATAGCTTCCAATGGTAGCCGGGCGGTTAGTTTTTAGTTTTTCTTTTGCCCATTTAACCATTTGATCGTGGGATACATTTGACCAAGAATATTCTTCCCATTTGTAACCTTGATATTCTGCAAGTTGTTTGAATACGCTTTCAACATTTCCGCGATTACGCTGCCTTACCAAAGGTGCAACAAGGTCCTTTGAGCCTTCACTAAATAATTCATCAAAACCCTTATCAATCGATATCTGACCGGACTTTATTTTATGCGTGATGGAATGTTTTTTTTGATTCATCTCAAAGAATCGACCACGGTAATATTCGTGGTTTTGATATCCCAGTCGGTCACGAACCGATTTTATGTTTTTTAGATTATTGGAGATGTCGTCCCATTCATGGGCTAAAATTTGAGGTCCAAACGTTCTCTCAGATGTTTGTTTATTGAATCTGGCTCGAATACGTATTGAATACAACGTGTGTTTTGTTGCCTTCTCTCCTCGTTTTATTGGTCTTAAATCGAATCTTAATCCCATTGCTCCCCCGTTTTACCCCCGTTTTAAGTTTAGGTGTAAATGTAAGTCATTGAAAATCAACGGAGTTTGTTTTTAGACGATAAAAGTTATTAACACTAATAAAAAAGGGGTTTCGCGATGCGAAACCCCCGTGTTTATGGGCCTTGACCCTTGTGGAGAAGATCGGGCTCGAACCGACGACCTCTTGACTGCCAGTCAAACGCTCTAGCCAACTGAGCTACATCCCCAACGAGGGGCAAATATAGGTTAAGAGTTGGTAACCCCTTGCTATACTTGCATTACAGCTTATTCAAACGTGATAGTCTGATTAAACAATATGCTGCAAAGATAGAGCCGCGAGAATTCATAATGGCAATTATTCCAAAACTGTCATAAAGATTTTCACGTTCTCACCCCCCTCCCTTCTAGATATCAGTTTCGGTTTTTGAGCGATAGCCGTCTTATTGTAGTTAATATCTGACGTTTCTATAAGACGCAGAAATTTTGAGTTATTCACAAAACACAGTAATTGATCTAGCAGTACATACCCTATGATGGGTGTTCTTGATATCTGAATTACTAGCACATGTTATTGGACTCCCCGAGCCAAAAACCAAGCTGAAATAAGACCTGTTCGGAATGAAAGTTATCCGCAATATTCGGTTAATAAACATCATATGGCGTGCTGGATTTTGTAAAAATAAAGTTGTAACTTCACTTTATTATACTGAAAATCAATTGATTAACCACTTCCTTTTCAAACAAAGTACTCTTTAAGCGGTGGGCGCCCCAACGCCCCTCCCGCTACAACATCAAGCAGTTCTTTTAAAACTAGGGGTTACGCTGAATTCAGGTGCATTGTATCTAGTTATTTCTGTACTCTTACCTTAGCAATACTGCTAACCAATAAAGTCTTTATGAACTTAAAGTATTACTTTAAGTCTAGCAGTTCCTTGAATGCTATTTAACTTGAATTACTATGTCAGAGGATTTAATACCATACTTTGGAACTAATGGAAGAGTCACAAACATTGACCGAGAAAATGAAAATCTTAGGTTGGATAAAGTAGTATATCAAGACTTAAACGCTAAGCAGGAAGAGTCCTACAACTTTCAAAAGTTAAGCAGTGTACTAGCTGATTATGGATACACTACTTACCGTATGCTTGATGATTATAATGATGCAGACTTACATGCCGTGAGGATTAAAAGCGAGGTAGTCAGAATACAACTGAAGGGAAGGTTAACCATTGATAGAAAGTATCTCACGAGCAACTATACATTGCGTTCTTAGACAATGGTAATTGGTACTGCTACCCTCATGATTATATGATTGTGATAATTACAAATCACTCAGAAGGTGCTAAGCAAAGTGGAGTTAGAAGCATTGAATATATTCCTGTATGGTTAAAAGAACTGCTATCGGAATTTAAAATTAGTTAGCCTTTAGCATTAACTATTGCTTATTGGTATAGAGAATGATCTAGCAGTTTGATTATTACTTAACTTAGTTTTTGATATTAAATCACTAAACCAAACATGTTTCAACTAGACTGCTACCGATTTAAAATAGATAAGAACGGTATTAATAAAACATATATTAATACGAACGAGCTAAACCCTAAAATAAGACTTCTACTCGGAGAATATGAAAAAAAAGTAGCTAGACGCCTCAAAGAGTTGACAGATTTTAAATACGTACAAGGGGCTGTAAGGGGTGCTAAACTATTCAATGAATGCAGAGATTCAGCTGGATTAGAAAATGAAGAAGTTTTTCTCGTTTCAGCCCATCCCAAGTATATTGGTAGCGACTTAATTAACAAGTATCTTCCAGCTTTTAATCAGAGTGAAACATATTGCGTGTTTTATTCTGGTAATTGGAGAAGAGGTTGGCTAGACAGCAGAGTTGACAAAGAAAACCTTTTGGAGGTTTTGGAAAAGTTACTAAGTATTACAACCACAGATAAAACCTTTGAATTCCACACAATAGAGCTGCATTCCAGCAGTCTATTTAAAATTCAGCAAGTTAACTTGGGAAGTCAAAAACCAAGATGGAAATCCGAAAGCACAATAAATTATGAGCAATAAGAATTTAATTCAGAAGTTCAATTCAAGTGGTGAATTCGCCATTCAATACTTAACTATAAGCGAATTTTTTAAAAAAGACATCATTAAAAGAGTACCACCATACCAAAGACCTTATTCTTGGGAAAAACAGCATGTTAAGCGGCTTATTGAGGACATAAATAAATCCTCAGTAAACAATAAGGAATGGTTTATTGGTCCTGTTTTTACTGCCTATAAAGATGATGATAAGATAAGGGAACTTCTTGATGGTCAACAAAGAATGACCACAATAGCCCTCATATTAAGATGTCTTTACTTCGCTGACTATTTAGTCACAGAAGATCAATGGAAAAATCCCATCTTTAAGATAGATGTAGAAGCTGAAGACGAAGAGACAGAGCAAAAAAAAATTAGAGAGGAATATTTGAAAAAATTTAAGACTGTTAAAGAACAAATCAAAAAACTACTTCTAATTGAAGAAGAACAAGGAATTGGTGTTCCAAGTTTGTATAAATCTAAATTTCATACTGCTGAGAGTACTAAAAACAGTCTGAACAAATTCTTTGAGCAAATTGATACAATAAAAACAAGGGATGGATTTAATCAAACTAGCCGGGGTATAGAGGCAGAACATGGTTCTGATTTTGCACCAACGAAAATATCAATTAATCAAAACATAAAGGAAATAGAAGAGGTAATTAAAGGCTTCTTAGTCAAGAGAAATAAGGTAGTTAAGAATGGACTAAAAAACTTAATTGATTTCATTACCGCCCTCACAAAATTATCTTTCATTGAAATTCCTCTGAATAAAGATGAAGATGTACTTGATATTTTTGAGAGTATTAATAATAGAGGAAAAAAGTTATCCTTATCCGATATAATCCGGTTTAGGACAATCAAAGAATATGCTGATAATCCAACAATGCAAGAGAAAGTTGCTAAGGATTGGAATCAAATCTTTTTATACTCTGGAAAGCTTTCAAGCAATCAGGATGGTGCGATTCGGTACTTCTCTTCACTTGATGTGTTTTTTGAACGCTATATAAATGCAATTGCACATAAAGATTCCGGGTATACTGAAAATTCAGAGCGTATTGATCGTTTTACACAATACTTTAAGTCAAACGGACGAAGTTTGAGCGATGGAGTTAAAGACGTTCTGCAAACGCTACAAAAATGGCATTTTATTGTTAGCGGAGAACTGGCAAACAAAGGGATATTCAGAGGTTGTAAAGGGAATGTATTGAGCTTTCTTTATTTACTTAAAGCAAGCTTAACCTATTCTCAAAATTCTCAAATCGCTTTCATATCCTTGCTTCGTATAAATATTCCATATCCTTTTTCTGATGGTGAATCATTAAGTGGTACTCCTCATATGTTACTGCAGCATTTTAAAAGTACCTTCTGTATAAGCGTGTTTCACAGAATCAAATCTAATGAAGCAAGAAATTTGTTCATTAGGATTGCAGCTAGTTATGACGAAAATCTTATGGCATTAAGAGCGAAGGATGATAATGCGAAGGTGGATGCGAACGAGAAAACATATCCCTCTGGTCCATATAATTATGAGAATTTCAAACTTGAGTATGAAGCTGAAAACGGCGAGAAGAAAAAGGTGATTGATGTGCCACCTCTAAAACTCTCCAATTCAAATCTACACAATATACTTTGGGTAAAGGGTAGTGATAAAGCTACAGCAGAATTAATCTTAGGTCTTTACCAAATTATTTGTGGTGAAACGATACCTGCTTATTCTGAATACGATTGGAACCATTTAGATCATGTAATGCCTGAAAAATGGTTTAAAAATCAAGGGTGGAATACAATTAACTCAGAAGAATTACTTCAAGAATCTATAATGGAGATAGAAAACGAGGATGTCAGAGAGACCTTTGATAAACTCCAAAAACAGGAAGACTTTTATTCTGAAACGAAATGGGCTCCAACTTTTATTCAGCTTATTGGCAACAAAGTTCATTTAACCGCTTCAGCCAACAGAGAAAAGTCCAATAGCTTTTGGCATGAACATCCTGACAATGATTCTAAGTCACCCCGAGGAGCCAAGATTCATTTAGAAGAATACTTCAAAAACCAACCTAACAACGCATTTATAGTGCCTTATGGTCCAGAAAAAATTTATGAAATGGAGGATTTTACAATTAAATCAATAATTGAACGTACAGTTGAAATATCCACAAAAATTGTTTCTGATTACAGTAATTTCAAAGTCCAGTGCAATTAGAATGATGCCATTGAGAATCAATTTACCGCCACAGGTTTTACTTGGATAACTTCCTGATTAGGATGTTCCGAAATCTCTCAACAACTCCCACAACCAATGCATTACCCATCAAAAATCCTCTTTCAGCATTACTGACATTTGGATGAAGGGTAATATTGTCAGGGAACATATTCAACCTTTCTAGCTCAATCGGTAGTAATCTTCTTTGACCGCGATCTAGTTTAATTAAATGCTTTGTTCTTGAAGCGGATTTCCCTCCTTCAGAGGTTATTATGGTACGTGAGGGGGAGGTTTTTGAATCATATAAATTCATCTTACCTTCTTTAAAGTAGTACAGTTCACCATTCGGTTTTTCACGTGGTATTGATTTTTCCCCTCTGTAATCTTTCCACTTCTTAAGCTCCGAATTCTTGACTTTGAACTCACTTGGAATATTCTTCTCGTTGGTCTCCAGAATGCTTCCTAAAGTTTTACAAGATTCTGAAATGCTACCCTTCTCTTTAAAGGGATAAACTTTAAAATTCCTGCAGATACCGGCATTCCCGAATGGACTTGTTTTAAAATGAAACTCTTTTTAAAACAAG